>ERZ1034361.152-NODE-152-length-49471-cov-6.677430_pt1 | contig 49471 bp, 87 predicted proteins | sample MGYA00520617_ERZ1034361 | MGnify/ENA primary metagenome ERZ1034361 (study PRJEB33736, sample SAMEA104284507) | Azolla filiculoides | biome: Urban; feature: Water surface; material: Ditch water | place: Netherlands | collected 2015-10-28 | depth 0-0.1 m ... | reverse complement strand
CGACCCTAAGTCGTTAAAAGTGCTTGAATTGCAGCGGGAAGTCGCAAACCCGGCATCGGCCTAGGCTGTTGTGTAGAGCGTGCCAAGCAAGTAAGAGCAGAGTGGCACTCGTAAGGCCCGACCCCGAGTCGTTAAAAGTGTGGAAGGCAGTATGTAAGCTCCGGCTGTGTACGTCCACCGACCCCTAACTGCAGCAGTCGTTAATCTATAGCAGTCGACCCTAAGCCGTAGCAAGGTCGTTAAACACCGCTGGTCGAAGGGGGAGTGCAGCGCGAGTGCAGCCAGGGCAGAAGTGCCGAACCAATACTAGTCTCACCTGCCAGAACTACAACGCAACATAACCTAAATTGCGTCGAAGGTGTTCGGTTTAGGGTCAATGCAGTCAGTGCGAGTGGTACTCCCAGTAAGTCGTTGAAGCGAGATAAAAACCCCCGGTTGTTGCAACAGCCATGTGTTCAAAAGCCCCATACAGTCGCTCTGTATGGGGCTTTTGTTTGGCCTGAACTTTTGTGGTCTGCGCCATTTTACCCCGAAGTGGAAATCCTTGTCAAGTGCGGATTCTTAGGCGTCTGACCCTAAACTGCATCAAGTGTTCAAACAGCGTACATTTAGCCACAACGTGTTCGAATTCACCAACAATTCGAACATGACAATTTTACACGCAAAAAAAAAAGCCCCCAATTGTTGAGATTGGGGGCTTTTTGCGCATTTAAGGGCGATTAACTCGGTTTAGGGTCAGATTGTTGCAGTTTTTGTTCGATTAACTTTAGGACCAATTTATTTACTTTCTCCAGTGACTCCAGGAGCTCCAAATCACAGTCTAGGAGGTCTGCAATGCGTTCGATGTGTTCGGATTTTTTCACTGGCACCTCACCACGCTTGTTGACGTATGTTTTCTTTTGGTAGACTCCCAGGCTTGATAGCTTGGCAATTACACTACGTTCCGGCACCGAAAGCTGTAGGGCGATATTTTGAACTGAAATTCCGGTGGTGTAGTCTTGGACCATACGGTCACAAATTTCTTTGCTATAGCGCATAGTGGTCTCCTTAAGCCCAATCATCTGCTGATTCCTCAGCAATCTGAGGCACTCGGGGCGGAGTAAAACTAATGGGGCTAGGGGCTTTGAAAATATTGATATCTACGAGCGGTGTGGGCATTGTATCCCACTTTAGGGGATCTAAGATCATATACTTGGTTCGGTTTGATGGGTGGGCTGCCCAGGTTTGGCAAAGCATGAGTTTTACTAGGGTATTACAGTGTGAAAGCTCTGTGTCACCTAGACGGTGTAGGCTATATGTGGTGGTAGCGCTACGAGATTTTCCTGCTTGCATTAAACCAATATTGCGTAGCTCAAGCAGTCGTTCTGTGGTAAGCTCTGGTGTTTCTGTGAGCATTGCTTCACAAAGAGCTTCGTTGACCACATAGTGTAGGGATTCTCGTTCCCAACGTGAGTAGTCTACATTGTTGTAAAGTTTGTGAGCGTACAAGATTAGGGGAACTAGAGTACAGTACTTTTTGGCTTCTCCATTGCCCATTTTCTCCAAGTACTCTGATCTGCCGTCCATCATCAAAAATCTGTAAATACCCATGTCTCGCTCTGACTTAGAGTCGAGGTTATCTTTTAAGTATTGCAAACCCGAAATCGTACCATCTGACCCTAAACTGTTAAGTTTGTGCTTGCTGAACTCGGCAACAATTTGGTCTAGGATTTTAATGCCCCATGACTTCAAGTGGTAAGGCTTAACAAAGTATTCGCCAAGTGCAGCATTGCCTGCTTTGGCTCGTAGCTTGCGCTTTTGTAGGGCATCTAAGCGTGGTGGGTTATACTCTAAGTTGAGGTCGCCTTCGTAGCTGGCCTCAGTTTCGTCAATGCCTGCTAGTTGCAGTGCATCACGTCGTCTGGAATTATAATCTGCAGTATAAGCGCTAAGGGCAGCTTCCAGGGTATTGGATTCTGCTGTGTCTGCTGCCTCTTTGTAGATTCTAGCAGCTTCTGACCAAGGGATTGATTCAAGATTGCTAGAAATAGTTCTGGTGTTTAGCTGGTTTGTGGCCGCGCGTTTTTGAAAGTACATTGTGAGCCTAAGTCTCTGTTGGATTGACCCTAAATTGGGTCGGTTTGGAGGGAATAAAAAATTGTATCAAGTTCTCTTTATGCCCAAAAGCTCTTAAAAAGAGCTTGGGTACTTTGATCACTTGATATGAGTTTGTAAAGTTGTCAGTAACCAGGTCCGTGTTCTGAGAAGGTGTGTGTGTTGAATTGCCGCAAGGGGCAAGGGGAACACACACATTCTCTGAAACACGCTGTTTACAACAACTTTAAATTTAGATTACTTACTGAATCATTACATATATTATATCACACTTTTTTATCAAATACAAGGTGTAAATTTCTGCTAGGGGTAAAAATACCTATTGAGCGTGAATTTTATAGCAATTAGCCACTGATTAGGGCTTGTGCTTTGCGTGCAATGTTGTCTCGACTTGGGGTCAGGTCCAGCCATCCTGTGTGCTCAAGAACTCCGAGAATTGCAAGAAAATCTTCTAGTTCTCCAATGAGTTCTTGTTTGTTGGTGGTTGTGCGTTCAGGGTGCTTGTTTTGCTCACCAAATCGGTTGATTTTTGAAACCGCTTGAATCACCTCAGCTGCTTCCTCCTGCAGCTTGCAGATCAGGTATTGTGTTTTGTTTTGCATATAAATATTATAACAGTTTTCGATAGTTGTGTCTAGGCTGGTTTGTAGGGTTCCTGCTAGGCTTGTAAGTATGTGTACTTTGTATGGGTATTTTAATCGAAAGCATGGACTACGTAGTAGCCACCTACATATGCGGTTTGTGTGCTGGTTACATACCGGAACTCGTCATGCACTGTTTCACCAGTAACTGCAATGTATACCTGATACTCGTCAGGCTCTGTGCCAGATGTCTCACAAAACCAGCCCATGAGCTTTTTATCCTGATAGTCCAAGTATACCAGTTTTAGTGTGCCAAAGTGTGCAATGGTGTTAATGCCTTCATGTAGGCGGTGTTTAACGATTCTCATAGCGTAACAAAGTAATCAAGAATTATAACAATGCAGTATGCAACAGCTATGGCTATGGCTAGACCTACAACTGCAGCTGGCACTGCCCAGGCAATTAGCGCGAGTACGGCCAGTAAAAACAGTAGGGCCAGTTTAACGTGCAGGGGCATTTGTCGAAATTTACTCAGCATCAGCATCAGCATCAACAATCTCCAGGAAGCGGTAAAGTGTCATGTCTTGTGGGTTGTATTCAGTACCCTCAATATAAAATCGCATATCTTTAGTGCCCATATCACACTCATACAACCACCAGTCCAGCCAGTCCATAAGTGATTCGCCAATGAACTGTGTGAGCAGTTTTCGATAAGCAACTAGAATAGGCTCGCAAAGGTCAATAATTTGATTGTCCGACCCTAAGGTGCGGAGGGCGGTGTTAAGCATGGCTTCGCCAGCCGATTGTGTAATTGTGGCTTGTGCAAAGTCGTATGCAGCTTGGTGTGTTGGTTTAATCATTTGCTTATTTTGTAAAAGAGGCCGAGTACCCAAGCAAGGGCTAGTACAAAGATGCTTAGGATAAAGAATATGGTATCTTGCGTGCAATTCATCGTGGGTTTTCCTGTTGGTAACGTCTGACGGCGTCTTTGGTTGAAAAACTGTGTATGACTGGAATGGCACCGAATAAGTAGTAGCCGGTCACAGCTTCAGTTGGTTTCACAGTGGTAAGCTCTGGCTTGCCGGTAGAGCTAATAACCCATACGGGATCACCTGGCTTAGCTAACACACCATCAGCTGTGACGGCTGAGACTTGCGAGTCTAGCAGAGCTTGTGCAAACTGTTCAAGTTCAGCCATTTGCACCGGGCCGATATTGGCCCACTCACGAAGTCTGGGAGTTTGACGGAGTAATTTTTTTAGTTTCATGATTTTACCTGTGGTTTGCCATAGAAATGCCAGCTGCAAAAAATGTGGATAGGGTAACTGCAGCAACCCGGATTCCAAAGTCCCAGTTACCTGGGTTAAGGTCCCAGACTACAAAACTGCCTAGGAGGTAGCCTAAGAGCATTACTGCTATAAAAACTGGTATAGAGTGTTTCATTATACTTTTTTCTGTGGTTTGTTTGCCCAAGCTTCCCAGTGGTCTAGTGGTGTATACGGTGCTTGGTTCATTTTAAGAGTTCCTGTGCACGGCGTTCAACCGCTTTTAAGTGTAAGTCCAGCTTGCGTAGTAGGGCTAAGCGTTCAACACCAACAAGTTTATTAGCCGCACTCAGCATCGAATAGGCGTCGCTGTTCTTGGCAAGCACATGGTGCTTGTATTTTACATAGTTGTTCATAGTAGTCCTTTAAGTCTTCAGTGGTAGCATCCCGCCATTGAAAGTATTTGTCACCGTACCAACGACGGCACATGATTTTACGTTGTAAAATCAGCTTGCCACGCCAGTTGGTGCGAAATCTGTAATTGGTCATTTGTACCCTAACTGTGGCAGTCTGTACCAAACCCAGGCAATAAACCAACCTGTGCAGAGTCCTAGTAAGTAAATTAATATTTCCATTAGAGGTTCTTTCGTTGTAATATGTATATATTATACACTACAAACACAAAAGCCACAAGTGCAAGATTGCAATTGTGGCAAAAATTTGTTGCATAAAAACAACACTTTGTTTGTTACCGCCCCATTGACTCGCCCGAAATCTGCCAGCCCATTTCAAACACTTGCTGTTCAAGGTCTTTGGTTCGCCGTCGTAAAAACCAGACTTCTTGTAGCAATTCGTCATAGGTTGGTGGAGGCGGGCCGCTGGACTGAGCTTGTTGAATTACTCCGTGCTTTTCTAGTACCTTTACAAGTGCCTCGCGTTCACTAACAGTCCAGGTACGCAACATCTCTGGAGTAACTGGGCCAGCACTAACTGCCAAACCGCTGGACTCGTTGCGTTTGGCAGCAAAAGCTTCGTAACCTTCACGAGTACCAAGGCTATAGCCTTTGCTATCATGATGTGCCTCAGCTTGGGCAAGTTGTTGTAATCGTTTTTGTGGTGTCATTTTAGTTCCTGATGTTGTGTGCGGCTTCTAGGTCATTAACTGCTGCATACCAAGCAGTTGGTACTGGATTGCCAAAATACTTTACATAGATACCTGCTTTTGCAAAGTTACTTAGCGGTTTCTGCTGTGCTGGTGCTTGTGTGTAGAGCTTGTCGTTGTGCTGTGGTTTTGTTATCCATCCAACTTGGATTTGACCCACGCCGTCAACAGCAACAATTGCTACCGGCTCCTGCTGCGGCTGTAGTGGCACACAGCCAAAGGCTCTGCAGTGTTGGACGGTTTCACAACTGTCACAAATTTCGTATTTAAATATCATGTTAACTCCAAGTTTTATTAGACTGACACGCTTCAATCACGCCAGGTGTCAGGAACAGTTTAAGGGTATTGCCCATCATTGCCTGATTATGTGCCAAGCTGCTGTGCAACAATTCATGGTAGTCGTGTTCGTATTGACGGAGGCGGTTATTTTCAAATTCAAGGTCACGAATTCGTTCGTGCATTTCAATGACTTGATAAGCAAAATCTACTACATGCATGTCAGCTCCAAGTACGGTGGACTTCAGCAACCCACTCGATTCCATCATATTCCATGATTGTCCAATTCACATCATCTGGAATGGTCACAATCTTGAGTTTGGCGTACTTGCCACTGGCCTCGTCGCCAAGTGCTTGAACCACCGCAACCAGTCTGGAACAGTCTCGTGAGATCTCGCCGTCATATTCTATGACTGGGCCGCCAACTTCCAGCTGAAATTCGTTGTACAAACTCAGGGCGGCTTCGCTTAGGCCAAAGCCACCGTGTCGTACATTAATTACAATTTGTGTCATTATGCTTCCAGTTTTTGTTTGAGTTCTAGGTAAAATTGGTGATATTTGGCCATGCGTTCAATGTCTTTGGCAGTAACACCTTTTAGTCGGCGTACATCAGTGTTGTGTCGTAAGTCAGCCATTTTAACTTGCATGGCGTCACGATTGGCAAACACCTGTGCTTTATACTGGTCATAGGTATAACCACGCTGCTTGGTTAGTGCAGTAACACCAGCACAAACTCGTAGTGTCATGCCCGCTTCAACAAGATCAATATAACAGGTATTGGTGTCTTCAATCACGTCATGCAGCAGTGCAATACATTGCAGTTCTTCGTCATCAGACTTTAAAAAGCTCATAACTCGCAATGGGTGCAAGATATAAGGCTTGCCGCCTTTGTCAAACTGACCGTTGTGTGCAGTGGTTGCCAGGTGAATAGCACTGGCTAACATTTCGCCGGGTTTCATACAGTCTCCAATATTTTGTCCAAGGCCGAGGTTAGTAGTGTGTCTGGGTCTGTAAATGGATAGAGCCATTGTGCACGGCATCCGGTAAACTGGTTACCCTTGCTGTCATGCAATGCTGGCTCAATCCAGTAAAAGATATCTCCGTCAGTATCGGTACGTTTAATACCGTTGGCAACTACAACACTGCCGTTGAACTCATGTCCCAGATGGTCAGCTGGCACGCCACGAATCATACAAATTGTTCCAGGTTTAATCATTTTATTTCCTTTTTAGCGTTTTTGAGTTTACATTGTCCAATTGCCTTGGGTGCTGTTACACCAAACATTTTGCACCAGTCATTGGCTTTGCTGTGGGGCGAGTTAGTTGGGTGTCCAGAATTGTGGTGATGTACACAACCTTTGCAATGTTTTTTCATGTTAAAGCTCCACGTAAAGATCGCCACAATTCATGTCAAAAGCATCAAACAAGTCAGTCTCGTCTTTTTGAACATTACACAGTTGTGGTGTGGTAATTGCATCATAAACTAACCCGTCACAAGGGTCGACGTACAGCACAGGAATGTCGCCCCTACCACACTGTGCACGAAGCACATCAAGATGAAAAATAAGTTGGTCAAGTGTCATTGATTTTTGTCCTTTGTAGCCTATATTATACCCCAGAAACACAAAAGCCACAAGTGCAAGATTGCAATTGTGGCTAGAATTTGTTGCTGAAATACAACACTTATTGTTTGAATTGTCGGCACTGCGGCTGACACTGTTCGGTTGTACCAGGCCAACCACAAGTGCAGGTTCTGCCTTGATTACAGTCATGGGTACAACCATTAGAGTTGCACACAATGTTTTGATCTTGTAATGCAAACCACACAAGTGTACCAATAATAGTTGCAATTGAAATAAAGATTACAGTGTAGATAAGAGTCATATCAATCCCATAATGCTTGGTAGTATTTGCCGAATAGTCGGAAACCGTTTTGTTTGCGAGCTTGTACTGCTTGCAGCTTGACATCATCACACTTGATGTTGCCAAGTAGCTTTTCAATACCCGAACCTTGGGCTGGATAAGGCCAGCAAGCATCTGGTACATCATGCTGCCAGCACTCAGCTTCAGCTGGATCGTCTGTAACTTCTTGGCGATGTGCCCAGATGATTTCGTCTAGTACCCATTCCCAGCGATCAAACCAAAGTAGATCAGTGTCCCAATCATGTTCTTTGGCCGGAGCACTGGTAGACTTCAGGTACTCTGGTACATCACTGTCATCAACGTGTGGTGCACCGTGCTTTTGCAGCTTGAGTTTTTCAAGCAGTGGCAGGGCAATCAAGCTCAGTGAGTGGTCAGCACCCCACACATCGTAGTTGTCAATGTGAACATAAACACTGCGCTGGCGCTTGTCCTGAATCCACTGACAAAAATCACTGACCCAGGTATCTGCCAGCCATTTGCCAAACTGTTCGGAGTACTTGTGTCGCCAGGTATTTTCGTCACTATACTTGTCAGGCCAACCAAATACTGCATCAGCAATCTGATAAGGCCCAACCCAGTTAAGGTGCGGTCCAATCTTTACTTTCATAAACATCCTCTAAGATATGTGTTCTGCAAATTTCACTGGCCTCATCAAATGTGGGCCAGCGTTTGTGTTGGTCGTAGTAGTGGTAGGCTTCGCAAACTATACAGCCACGAAAGTACTCGGGACAGCGTTTGCCATAGCCAAAGCCACGACGCTGATTGGCACGGCGGCGCATCTTGCGTAGTTTCATGGAAACAGCCTTAGTTGTTCGTTGATGTGATAGTGCAGGTTTTGTCTGGCACGGTCATAGACTTCACATGGCTCAAGCATTTCAGGGTCAAGACCCTCGCAAGCAGTTGCATACTGTGCTAGCGCATAGTTAATCTCATCCCACATGGCTTTGGCACCTGCATCAAATGCTTGTTGCATCCAGTAGTCTCGGTTGCTGGAGTTGTGTGGATTACCATACATATATACTTGGCAACGGTTGCTGCCCAGCTCAGGGTATTGTTCAGTAAAGAACCAGTCGTTGAATTCACGTTTGAGATTAAATTTAGGTTTGTTCATTGTTTGCTGTTGTTAATTATTGCACAGGGGATAGTAGGGATTTGTCGCCAGTACCATTCGTCTACAATATCTTGTAGGTGCAGTAAAAGCTCCATAGTGTCAAGGTGCGTTGTATCTTTTCGTAGTACTAACTGAACCTCAACAGGCAGTTTTATTTCTTTCATTTGTCAATTCCAAAAAGGTCGCCGATTTCCACAGCCATAAAAGGATCGTCCATGTCAAGTGCAACTTGAATACAGCGGCGTGCTACAAGCTGTGCAAGCTTCTCAGTGTATCCTGTAGGGATTCTGTCTGAAATTCGGAGTCCGCCATTATCAGCTACCCAGTGCATGGTTTGATTATGGAGTTCTACTATTAGTGGGTTCATTAGTAAGCTCCGGTTGAGTTGTCGATTGCGTTGCACATTTCTGGATAGAACTGGTCAACAACCTTTAATACATCAGCATCTTCGCCATGCTTACGAGCAGTTCGCAGTGCGTTAAAAAAGTCGTCAATTAGTGCAAGATACTGCTGTGCGTTAAGAACCACACGAGCTTCTTCAAGGGATTCACATTGGATTTTAAGTTCTAGCATATTTGTTTAATTGTTTGAGTGTTGAAAGATCAGTAACTGGCTGGTAGTTTGACTTGGCCATTGGCACAATACAGTGTTTGAACTGTCTGGCAACAACCTCGCCACAAGGCAAACAAGTATGGTGCCCCAGTGCCCAGCGTTGTGGGCGTACGTCGTCTGAACATTTTACGCAAAAATACATAGCTGATCTCCTATCTAATAAATTATTATATAATAAACTAAATAGAAGATCAAGAGTCTATTTTCGCATTGCCCTAACAAGATTCTCAGTTAGATGGCGAATTGCTTTTCGGTAGCTTTGAACTGCGTTAAGCTGACCTGGTAACCACTCAGGTCGTAGTGTAAGTGCAAGTGTATCGTCGTCAGTAACCAACACTGGCTTAACTGATCCGTCTTTCCAGCGTAGTCTTTCACAGTAAATGGTTACTACTTCAGGCGGCTCAAAGTCAACAGGCTCGTTTTGCAGTACAGTTCTTGGTGGTTTGCGAACAGCTACACGCACACTGCCTTGTTCTTCTAGCCGATCCAGTAACCAGACTGGTAAGTCTAGTACAGTAATCGGCTCAAAGTCATTGCTGTATAAGACTACATTCATTTACCAACGTGCCTCATTTGGAATCAACTTACGGTGCTGAATCCAACCACGCAAATTGCCTGACCACAAGCCACCGTCCATTGTCATATGAGTGATACCAAACTGTTGCAAGTGTTCTGGAGTTTCATGCACAGTTTCATATGCCCAGTCTTCAATAGGTGTAGCTTGATGCTCAACTGGGCTAGCATGTGCAGGCTCTGACTCAATCAGCATTTGGAAGACTTTCTGAGCCTTTTCCAATGTATCATCGTTCTTACGATACGACACTTGAGCACAACAGCTAGCGCTGATAATACGAGCCTCATCTGCGGTAATAACACCGCCTGAGCCGTCAAGATAATGCAGCATACCAGTATCAGCATCTCGGTTAGTGAAAACATAAGGAACATGCCATTCTCCTGGGTTTAGTAGCTGCGGTGTACTGGCATCATAAGCATCACGCATTTTGCGAGCCAGTTCTGCAATTTCTGGCTGTGCGTCTGGGTGGTCACGCAACCAAAAGAAGTTTGCCCATTCAGTACCACTAATAACAGTTTTCATAATCATCCAAGGTTCTGTGATACGATTGGTGATTTGTTTGTGAATGTTCAAGTCAGCCAGGTCAGCACTATAACCAATAGCCATGTCTCGTGCTTTGTTCCACAAGTACTTGGCCCAGCTAAGGTCAGCTCCAGTGGCTTCTGTTTTGGCCTTCATGCCAGGCTGATTAATACCCCAGTAAACAGGGCCGGCAGTGTTGGCACGAATATGCTCATGCATGGCTTTAACAGGAATAGCACGGCTAGAAGCACTATTCTTTGATAGCATACGGTGAGTGTTGAGTTCAGCCAAGATAAAGCGGGGGTATTCGATTTCCATTGTGGTCATACGAACACCATGGGCATTAATACTGTCGGCTAGGATGCGTGCTGTGATAAGGTCTTTAGGTGAGATCATTTTTGGTAATGGTTAGTGGAATATAGGAATTGGGGGTGTCTGAGAACAGGGCAAAGTATTCACAGTTGTGAAAGGTGTCTAAGTAGTGCTCAACAAATACCTGGGACTTTCCTGCCTGCTTATAGCCACAGCTAACTAAATGGCAGTTGTCACGAATTTCGTAGTATGAATCATTGGCCAAAGCATTGTCCTTCAAGATAAGACTTAACTGTGTTTTCGTCAATATCACAGGGACATTGACCCTCAAACGCACGATTGGGAGTATTCCACCAATTGACCACCAGTTCATGGTCGCCAATCAGTGAAAATAGCATTGCATTGCAGTAATCTGAGAGGTTTTTCATACTTCAATAGTCTTGAATGGATCAAATCCCACACCGTCGTTCATAGCATTATAATAACCATGAGGGTTGGCAACCACACGAGTATCGCCAAGTACAATGTCAGTAGCGTCATGGGTGTGTCCAAACAGCCAAGTAGTATCAGACATAGTGGCAATATAATCACCAAGATCGTTAGCAAAGTAGTCATTTAACAGGTTTGCTCCACGGTATCTGGGTGCAATGCACTCACGTGCTGGTAAAAAGTGTGTGACAACCACAACTTTATTGTCGCCACGCTGCTCATACTGGTCTTGAATAAAATCCAAGTGTTGGTAGTAAGTTTTAGCACAGCGATTAACATCAAAGTCACGAATAACACGAAAATCATTGATGCCACGCTTGGCTGCCGACTGGCTAAAGGGATTGTCTGCAAAGTTAGTCCACAGTGTACCGCCCACAAACTTAACACCATCAAGGGTCACAGTGCCGGGGTTTAAGAAGTGCACATTTTCAAATTCCATGCACTTGTTTTCCATTTTGGCGTTGAACTCGTCAAAGCCAGTGCCATAGTACTCGTGGTTGCCTGGCACATACACGATTTGTGGAAAGCCACACTTTAAAAAGTGTTTGATAACGTCCATGGTGTTGGTGCTGCCGGATGCAATATCGCCAGCCAATACCAAGACGTCTTCACCGCGATATTCCGACATGGCATGAGTTTTATACGGAAGTCGAAATTCCGTGTGTAGGTCTGATAGTAGTCTGATTTTCATAATTTTGTCCTTAATCTATTATTATAACAGATTAGCAGGGCTGGTTCAACTGTAAAAAATATGATTTCCAATCACAGCCACAATTTGCTTGTTTTTAGCCCAACTTGGTCGAACCTTTGGCGTGTGGTAGTAGTGTGCCCGAAAATCTGGTAATCTCACGCTTTGTGTTAGCACAGCACGAGCAACCTCAACGCTAGCGGCCCAGGCTCGCTTATCACGAATACGTTTGGTTTTATCCAGTGTCCATGAGAACTGGCTGGGTGCATAAACAACTTTACACACAGTGCTAGGGTACTTGCTGCTACGTACACGGTTAAGTGTAACTTGTGCAACAGCAATCTGACCCTCAAGTGGTTCACTTCGAGCTTCGTGGTAGATGTTCTTTGCCAAGCAATCAATATCCTGAGCTTTAGTAGGCTGAATTTTACGGTAGGCGTGACTTGCTGTTCCCAGTGTCACTGTGGACGCCAGACACAGGCTGATTAGTGCGATTTTTAATTTCTTCATTTAGTATTTCCATTATCAGGTCAAAGCACTGCTGTTCTAGACTAGTACCCTTTCCTGTGTCAAGCTTTTCAGCCAGGTGTTGGAGTAGTACTAGAATCTCGAAGCGTTTGGTACTGGTGATTGAGTTCATCTAGTTGACGTTGTAAGTTACTGATTACCTCTGCGGATTGTTGAATTTGATTGCTTTGTTGCAAAATAACTTCAGCAGCTTTAATCATTAGGGTGTTTGGGGGACGGTTGACTTGATAAGGGTCGTTATCCCCATCTTGAACCACGTAACTATCTCCGTGCCGAAGACGTTGTACTAGCAGATTAATATCCATGTTTTTACGGTATAAAATATAATCGAACCCCAATTATAACTCAAACGACCATGCGTGACAAGTCAAAAATTCACAAACGTATGCGCCAAAGCTCAAAAAATTTATATGTTGACTTGGAGTGGCCACAATGCTATAATAGACGATCTGGTACACCTGGGCTTTTAAATATGACATTCAGTGAGTTTATAAAAACATATGCACATCAAGCATATTTAGACTTTTGCAAACGAAATCGGCTAACACCCAAAGTTGATGTTGTGCCAGAACCCAAAACAAAACTCTGTGCACTTGTAAAATCCAAAGTTGATATTACAAGTTAGATTTGCTATAATGAATACTCGCCGACCATATAAACCAGGGCCAAGTCAAATTGCCCGATACAAAGCTAACACAATGCTACAACTAGACGAAAATACAGAATACAAAATGATGTTTGGACAGTTTCCCGCAAACACATACACTGATTGTGTTGTAGACACAGCCAGAATCCCTAAAGAAACACTTGATGCAATCCAAAAACAGTTTGGCTCAGCACTAAAGTTTGATGGTGATAAACTGCCATTACACCTGCTAAGCACAGAGGCCATGAACCAAACAGCAGCAGTGCTAAAGTTTGGTGCACAAAAATACGCAGAACACAACTGGCGCAAGGGCTTTGCCTGGAGCCGACCCTTAAGCGCAGCAATGCGACATATCACAGCTTTTAATGCAGGTGAAGACACTGACCCTGAAAGTGGCTTATCACACCTGGCTCACGCAGCCTGCTGTATTATGTTCCTCCTTGAATTTGAGAAGACTCACCCCCACCTAGATGACCGATACAAACCCGACCTACCGCAGACTAACTAAACAGTTATCTGGTACACGTAAAACACTCACACAAGCCTGCATAGACGCAGGTATTGATATTGAAGACATTGATGATTACCTGCTAGAACAGTACTGTGCTGAGTGTTCGCACTGCGGAATCTGGGGACAAGACCACAAACGGGATAGTGATGAATTTCCTGTTTGTAGACTGTGCTTTAGCTTAGTAGGCCGATAAATTTAGATTTGCCGTCAGGTGTTAGTTTTGTTATAATTGTTGCTATGACATATTTTAATCAAACTATCAATCGCATTGGCTTTGCCTGCAAAATCCAATCGGATCACGACAAGGCTAATCCAGACTTGAACACCAAGTCTACTACGATCACGTACCTGGCGCGTCAGACCGAAGACGCTGCACGTGCCAAGCTGTGGGATTTGCTCAACTACAACTTGCCAACATTCTACCGCCAGCTAAAGTGGGTTGCGCAACAGCCTGCACATCAGCGCATGTTTCGCATTACTTCGGACCTGCTGCCAGCATATACTCATGACGACTATATGCCGTTTTACTTTCAGCCTGACGTAGTTGCCAAACTTGAATACTACTTGAGCATGTGCGGCGAGTTTGCTCGTGCCAACGATATTCGTCTCAGTTTTCACCCAGGCCAGTTTTGTGTGCTTGCATCGGAAAATCCTGGTGTTGTTGAAAACTCCATCGTCGAGTTCGAGTATCATGCCGACCTGATTCGTTACATGGGTTATGGCAAGCAGTTTCAAGACTTCAAGTGCAATGTGCACGTTGGCGGTAAGCTAGGCCCGGACGGCATCAAAGCTGCTATGCGTCGCCTCAGCCCCGAAGCACGCAATTGTTTAACAATCGAAAATGCCGAGTTTACCTGGGGTCTTGATGCTAGCTTAGAGCTAGTTGACACCTGTGCACTTGTTTTAGACATTCACCATCACTGGATTAATAGTGGCGAATACATTGAACCTACTGATCCTCGCTTTAAGCGTGTGTGCGATAGCTGGCGTGGTGTACGTCCTGTGGTTCACTATAGTGTTAGCCGCGAAGATGTACTGGTTGCGCACTGTGCAACTACTAGACCAAATCTTGCAGAACTTAAAGCTGTAGGTTTTACAGCTGCCAAACTTCGCGCTCACAGCGACTACTACTGGAATTCAGCAGTAAACAACTGGGCCTTGACATTTAGCCCATTTGCCGATATAATGTGTGAATCAAAACAAAAAAACTTGGCAAGCACACCACTTGCAAAGCAATGCCTTACTCAAACAGTTACCTAAATTCAAATAAAATGACTGACAAATATTTTGCTCCAGGAACACGAAATGCCTCTATCTTTAAAACTAGCGCTCCCTACGACAACCCTTATCAAGGTCATGCTGCTCGCTGGCTTTTTGTGTGCAGTGCTGGCCTCTTGCGAAGCCCAACCGGTGCCACTCTAGCCGCACGACATGGTATCAATGCTCGTAGCTGTGGAAGCAACTTCAACTACGCACTTGTGCCCTGTTCGGCTAACTTGATTCACTGGGCTGACAAGATTGTGTTTGTGAATCCGCACAACAAAGACGAGCTTGAGCTGGAATTTGTTGCTGACTACGACTTGGTTGAGTTGATGAATCGCAAGGCCATTGTCTTAGACATTCCAGACAACTATGATTACATGAACCCACAGTTGGTTGAAATCTACAACCGTGAACTTTTTGATGTTTACAAACCAGTAACCCGGAGCTATTCATGATGAGCGAATTTACTACTTACTACCCCAAAGCAATTATTGTGCCACGGGATGAAACCAATCCAATGTGGGCTCCTAAGCAGGCTGTGTACGTTGAGCAAGTAGATGAAGGTGGTGGCGTGTTCTTGGAAATTAGTCAAATTGACATACATGACCGCGAACAAAAGCTACGTTTGACTTATGCAGAACTAGAAGAAGTATATGCTGTTGTTCGCAGAATGATGGTTATTAACACTCCTGGTATGGCGTAACTTACAATCCGCCTGTGGTCTAACGGATAAGACAAGGGTCTTCTACACCCTGAGATGTGGGTTCGATTCCTGCCAGGCGGGCCAATAAATTCTGACTTGAATTAGTTGCCTGAATCAGATTATAATATAGTCTGATTTGGAGAATTAATATGACTAAATTAGAAGTAGCACAGCAACAACTAAACTTAATTACTGATGCAATTATTGCTGTAAAATTTGCTGCTGCTGAAGAACGAAAAATTACTCACGCCAAGCACATTGACCAAGACTATCTAGACGCACTAAATTGCTTGGATTTAAAACTCACAGGTGCTCGTGCATATGCATACCGTGTACAAACAGTTGGAAGATAAAATGAGCGAATACACACCAGACGTTTGGGTAGTCTTAGAACTCGCCAACTCAAAAGAAACCGTTCGCAAAGTTTTTGGTGGCTGGTACGGTGGTTACGCCGGTAGCAACAGCTGGAAACTTAATAGTGGTATTACCGCTGTTCGCATTGACGACGAAGGACATTATGAATTTGATGGTTATTCTGGTAGTACCTATTACTGCCATTTCAATAATTATCACATGAGCAGTCTGATGCAAAGCGTATTAGCCAACTGGCAAAAGCAATCTGAAGAAAGCGGTACTACAACGATCAGAATTTTGAGTATTGACGAGATTGTTGAAACTTAGTATAATATAGGCTGATTTGGAGATATTAACATGACAGTTCAAGAAGCAATAGAAGTTTTAAAACATATGCCTTCTGATATGCAGGTAAAATTAATAGTTCCTGGACAAGACCAGTCCTATGCTCAAAGTACACCAAGTTCTAGCGGTCAGTTTGCCTCGTGGTATGCCCCTAGCGGTCCATATAACTAAATATTCACTTGATTTAGTAAGCTAAATCATTATATAATATAGGCTGATTTGGAGATATTATGGCAGGCTATTCACGCGACTTTTTAATTGATGCCTTCATGAGCCGGTACATTAAGTGTACTTCGATTTCAATCGAAACACTTGTCAGGCTAGAACAGATGGCAAGTGATCTTTATGATCGAGTAGGTCGCGATAGCTTCCGTAACTATGCCAGCTTAGATGCTGATGCAATTCGAGTCTATAAAAACAGTGTTGACTGATCGAAGTTAACGCTGTATAATTAGTTCTTTAAACAATAAAATAAGTCCCGCCATGCTTGTTACCACATTCCCTAGTGGATAGCAGCACACTTCGGTCGAAACGGGTGTAAGTCCCGTCTTTGTAAAATAAACGCCCTGCCGCTGTAGAAGGGATGTTTCGGATTTCTAAGATACAGCAGGATTGTCGTCCTGGTCCAAGACTATATGTTGACCATTTAGGGATGGTCTCCATATATTAGCGTAATTGACGGTATGTGTTCTGCAAGAGTGCGGGGCCCGTATCGGTGGGTTTGACGGCCTGCGAAAAGCCATGCGTCAACATGGTAATATTGATTATGCTAATATATGGATAGGGTTCATATAAAAGCACATACTGTTTCGCCCGATAGTAAGGGAGATAGCGACTAGCGTTGAAGAACTGTTTAAATGTGTTTTTATATGGATCGGTAGCTTAACGTGGTTAAAGCACAAAGCCGGCATACCTCCCTTTCAGACAACGATTACCCTGCCAACCCTGCGCAACAGGTGTTCACGGTGACTAGCTCTGGGCTGATTTGCAATATACGCTTTTGGGAAGTATAATTTATGGAAGCAGGTTCGAGTCCTGCCCGATCCACCATATTTAAACTTACTATAGTTTGTAAAACCAACGAGTGCTAATCCTCGCGCAGCCAAGTTTACTTGTCTAGTGTCATTGCGTGCCGGTAGTTGGGCTTTAGTAAGTTTAAATATGGTATGGTGTAATGAGAATGCACGGGAGGGCCACATAAGCCACTTTTAATAGTGCGGTGGAATAACCTTCAGGTACGGTAAAAACCCGTAACCCATATTTAAGTTGATTGGTTAGTGTAAGGGTAAACACGCAAGGGCCAACACGAGCAATCGTATGGTTGGAATCGCCAGTGTAATGCAGAGTCGATGCCTGCATCAATCAATTTAAATATGGGCACTTCACTGATAAAGAAGACTGGCAGGCTGTATTCAACTTGCTAGTGCCCACCAAAAATTCTTACTTGTTTTTGTTTTGCAAAACGAGTATAATAATTATTCTTTCAAGGAAATACAACATGAGAGTTTTTACCAAATTAGACGGCAAGTTATCTTGCTGGGAGGTCGAAGACCTTGAATATGCTGAAGCAGTCGAACTTGTTCGTAGTGTAATTCAAGCAGAGTCTGGTGTGGAGCATAAAAACACAGTGTTGGCCCTCGTTAAATATTGACTTGATTTTGTAGTTTAAACACTGTATAATTAATACTTATTCAGCGATAGTACTGTTCTTGACAAAAGACTACGTTGATAGACCAGAATAATGCGAGCCGTAGTAGCCAATCAAGATATTGCTTTAAGTAGCAGAACCTAAGGTGAGGCAGAAGCACTGGTCGGAACCTCAGATTACCAGCTCTGAGTTATCAAAAAGGTTCTCTCGGTGTAGTGAAATGGCATCACCCGTGCTTTGGGAGCATGAAGCGCAAGTTCGATTCTTGCCATCGAGACCATATTGTTATAGCTTTTGCTAGTGGCCAATTCAGTTTGGAACCTTGCAAATTTGAGATCTGTGCGTCCTAGGAACCGTACAGGGTATGATTTGTACTTTATCACAGGCCTGCGTCATGAACAGGATAAGTTAAAGTCACGGCCTTAGCGGGCTGGGTAGTAAACAAAAGCTATAATAATATGAATTATGCGTCAGTGGTGGAATGGTATACACGTTGGTCTTAGAAGCCAATGCCGAAAGGATTGAGAGTTCGAGTCTCTCTTGACGCACCACAATTTGGGCTGTTAGTGATAATGGTAGCACAGGGCCTTTGCAAGGCTTAGGCGGGAGTTCGATTCTCCCACGGTCCACCAAAGGATTATTATGAAGTCACCAGTAAATAGAGCCGGCAATGTTAAATGTCGTGGTAAAAAGACAAAACTAATGTCTTGCCAGTGCTGTATGATGATTGATTTTAGATGGGACTACAAGTTCCGCAAAGCCAAAGAAGAATTTTATGAAAACACGAAAACCTCGGAACCACGTTGCACTAGCGTTATCTAAACGTGGCGGCGCTGGTTCTCATCAAAAAACCCACAAGCAGCTTCGTGGTCAATGGAAGCGCAATATGGACGTATAACTTAACGGCTAAAGTAGTGGGCTTTTAACCTACAAATCAGAGTTCGATTCTCTGTGCGTCTACCATATAAAAACACATTGTTACGAGTATATAAGTAGCCTGGGAACTGTCGAAGGAACCCTATAACATTATATCGGTAGTCTGCGGCCGCAGCAGTGTGTTTCTATATGGTGCGGTCCTATAATGGTATTAGAGCAGATTGCTAATCTGTCGCTCGGCGTAATCCGGGTTCTGAGTTCGAGTCTCAGTCGCACCGCCAATTTATCGTGCAGCAGGTAGTGTAATGGTAGCACCCGACTCTGTGAAAGTCGTAGATTGAGATCGAAACTCAACTGTCTGCCCAAAATTAATGCAACTTTAGCTGATGTGGTCATAGCGGTCGCCTGAAGAGCGATGGAAACAGGTTCGATTCCTGTAGGTTGCACCAAGTATTTATAAGTTTGACCCTAAGCTGGAATGATTCTCCAGTCCCTTACAAACGGCTTAATCACCCTAGTAGTTATATGGGCCAAGGTTGCACCTCATAACGGCAGCATAGTTAGGGTTAAACTTATAAATATTGACTTGAACACACTGGTTATATTTGATATAATTATTGTTCTTTGATAGATTATTGTTTGTTAAGCTGTATATTAAAGAAAGCCTGAGTGATCTTCGACGGAAGTGAGCAAAGGACGCGATGAAATATTGATAGGTAGCCAATGGGCCCTGCGGAGATTGATTCAATATGGATGGCATAGATTACCGTTCGTGGAGAACGGAGGTGCTCACAGTGAGCTGGCTTAACAAACAATAAACACACTCCGGTCGTCTAGTGGCTAGGACGCCAGCCTTTCAAGTTGGAGAAGCGGGATCGAAACCCGTTCGGAGTACCAAATTAGTTCCTATCGTCTAGCGGCGAAGACAATGCCCTTGTGGGGCGAAAACGCTGGTTCGACTCCAGCTAGGAATTTCCGAAATCGCCTAGACTGGTGGCGTACAATGAGATAAGTAGCCAGTCACAAATTTCACTGGGGTAGCTCAGCGGCAGAGCACTCGCTTGATAAGCGATAGGTCGAGGTCTCGGAATCCTCCCTCAGTACCAAAACACTTTCTCCCGAAAGTTACAGTCCCATGATCGCCAAAGACCATAAACTAGCGCGATCACCTTCACACACAACACACAGGAACTATAATGAGTAACAAATCTCCTTTTGAAATTCGTCTTGAAATCCTCAAGATGACCGCAGAGCTAATGCAAGCTGAGTATGAGTCCAACATGGAATTCATTACCGAAATGCAAGAAAGTCTAGCCAGCAAGGGTATGAATACCCAGGCTATGATGGAAAAGTTTATGCCAAAGCCGTTTGATTTTGCGGAAGTATTGGCTAAAAGCAAACAATTTTACGAGTTTGTGAATGCTAAGTGATCTAATCAAGAAACTTCAAGATGTGTTCCGACCATACACATTTGAAGACTTCATTCAAGATCAAAACCCACAAACTTGGTCAGAACTAAAAGAACTAGAGCGTACTTGGTATCGTGCCAAAGACGACTTTAAGAAAATGTATTAACGCGGGGAGTCAGGGTAGAGGCAAGTCTCATAAGCTCCGCCTAGAAGGTTCGAATCCTTCCTCCGCAACCAAATTGTAAAAGCACACGTGCCAAACTAGCGCGAGCTACCGGAGTGCTCCGGCTATACAGGAAGATTGGCTCCTGTTATTACACTTGCAGACTTGTAAACAAATCAGTGCTAATACCACTGTTCTGCATCCGCTGAAGCGAAAACAAGATGGGCTGCTCTCACGGGGTTTGATGTTTCCTGACACAAAAATAACACACACTTAAAGCTACTGTTTGCTTATGGCTACAGACTATGCCCCCTTTGTGGACTTTAAACAGCGTAAATGTCTTCAGGCACAACGAAATGTGTCGCCGGAGAATGTAACCGGCTCCAATTCGGACGCGTAGCACAGCGGTAGTGCAGCATCTTCATACGGTGTTGGTCGTTAGTTCAAATCTAACCGTGTCCACCAAATATGTCCCTAGTGTAATGGCAGCACTCTGGTCTCCAAAACCAGCAGTCAAGGTTCGAGTCCTTGGGGGCGTGCCAAAATTTAGACTTGCCACAGCAACTAAATCTTGATATAATTATTATTCTTTCAACGGAGATTCCGCCGCAATGGTGTGGCAGGGGACTGTAAATCCTCCAACTTAGGTTACGACAGGTTCGATCCCTGTAATCTCCACCAAATACCAAAACTTATGTACTACAAAGACCTTGAAACTGACAAGCAAGCCATGCGTGACTATAACCAACGCATGAAAGAAAATGCAGCAAGTCGTCGTGCTAAACGCACTGATGGCAAAAGCAAATAAGTTTTAATGCGACTGTGGTGGAATGGCATACACAGCAGACTTAAAATCTGCCGCTTAATTGATTGAGGGTTCAAGTCCCTCCAGTCGTACCAGTTTAGTCTAGTAAGGAAAGTAAACGGAGAATGGGCAAGCAAGCGAACTCTAAAGCGCAAGCTAGATACCTCACCGGCTAGACATTTCATATGGTCTTAAAGTGTTCATGGACGCACACAGCACTGTCACTGCTGTAGAAGGGGATCGTTACCCCTTAAGACCGCCAAAACCTGCCTTAGGTCCGTGCCGTTCCGGTTAGAGCGTCCGTGACCCATCCGTTGGATACGATAAGTCCAAGCTGGAACCGTAACCAGCACTATTATTTTAGCGTATTGTGTCACACTTGATTTGGGTTGACGACCCTGAGTGCGCTAAACTAATATTATTCCACAGAATTCGAGCATGGTGCACGGACTTGACTGTTAATCAATGATTAGCTGGGATCGTTACCCAGATGTGGAGCCAGTATTTTATTCCACAGTAGCACAGCGGTAGTGCAGTTGGCTGTTAACCAATTGGTCGTAGGTTCGATCCCTGCCTGTGGAGCCAAATATCCCAAAGTAGCTCAGTGGTAGAGCGTAGTACCTATAGTACTAAGGTTGGTGGTTCGATCCCACCCTGCGGGGCCAAATTGTTGGGGGTTAGTTAAATGGTATAACCACGGATTTTGATTCCGTTGTCACAAGTTCGATTCTTGTACCCTCTGCCAAAACATCCGTCTTTAGCACAACTGGATAGTGTCCGGGTTTACGAAGCCTTGGGGTGGGAGTTCGAATCTCTCAAGACGGACCATTTAAAGGTAACCTATGTCATATGGTTTAAACATATTTAATACAAATGGAAGCCTAGGTTATTCAAGTGACGATGTTACTTGGAATCAAGTTGATTTATTCTATGTACCCGCAAACGGTAGTGTAACAAATACCTACCCAGTTTTAGACGGAAAAGAAGGCCGTGCTATTCAAGTTTTGATTAATGCACCTGCTTTAGATAGAAAGTCTATTGCTCATACTATTAGCGTTAATAACACTACAGTTACAGTTAGCGGCGGTTCCGAAGCCGCATATATTTTGGTATTAATGCGATGAGCCATGGATTTTTAGCCGTTAATAATAGCAATCAAGTTTTAGTTTCCAGTGATACTAGAAACTTGCACTTTGTAGGAAAATACACTGCTCCTAGTACTATTATAAAATCAGAATCAGGCTACGGCGGTATTAACATATTTAATTACCGAGTAACTTGTGCAGTAACTCCAGTGCCATTTTTTACAATGCCTAATCCTGGTGACTTTTATTCCGTTGGTAGGGTTACGCAAGTAACTGCCACAGAATGGGATATTGAAGTTGTTAAATCAGGCGTTGCAGGATACTATCCAGAACTTTATATCTTTTCAGACCCACGAGGCGCAACAAACTCTGAAACTCATGGAATGATAGTCTACAGAGATGATGGTAGCCCTGCTTTTGATAGTAGACTACGTCCTTTAGCTATTACACATAGCTTTAATATTACACAACCAAGTATACCTAAAATCTCTATTCCTGGAGGTTTAAGTGCTCGATATTGTGAAAGTACTCCTGTTCAAGGAGATTATTTTCTTCCAACAGAGTACAATAGCTATACAATTAGTGTTATGCCAGAAAAACCAATGTTTTTCTATGCTTCCTTAGCTCAAGCAGAAAAAGAAGATGCCAAGTACGAAGCAGATGAAGATGCGTTTTTTGGTATTTTTGGATTTTTGTACGCAGACTACTACGAGTGGTGGTCTACTTATTGGGCTTTTTACAGAGGTGCCGTTAAAGCTCCTTCTAGCACAGAAATTCAAGCAGGTTGGTTAACTATTAATCATGACTGTAATTGGGACTACCATAAAGACAGCGGCGGATTCTTTGGATTTTTAGGTGGCAGCGGAAGTAGAACTGGCGGTATTCAGCCATACTCTAATGAAACTATAAATCTTAGTTCAACATCTTTTTTGATAGCAAACGCAAGCCGATATGACTAAACCAGTTATTACTTACGAAATTACTAAAACCACTGAGTATCCAGACGGTGGAAAACTGGTTTTTCTTACACTAACTCGAACAGAAGAAACAACTACTGCAGACGGTACTAAAACAAGTACTTATGTAAGAGCTACTACGTTGTATGTAAAACCTGGAGAAATTCAGCAAGAACGTATAGACTCTTTTATTGCAGAAGAACCCGTATAATATCATGTATCAATTCAACATTCAAGAAGTCCGTGACTTTATTAGTGCTCAAAGCCCTGAAACTAAAGTTTACTTGGGTGCTGACAGTGAGCGAGTTAAGGTTGGTGGAGTATGGCACGCTGATTACACCCTAGCAGTTGTTGTACACATTGACGGCAATCACGGTTGCAAAATTTTTGGAAGCGTAAGTCGTGAACGCGACTTTGACCAGCGTGTGTCAAAGCCTGCACTCCGACTAATGCAAGAAGTTTATAAAGTAAGTGACTTGTTTCATGAACTAAGTGACGTCCTACAAGATCGTCACGTAGAAGTTCACCTAGATATTAACCCAGACTTACGATACGGCTCTAGCTGTGTTGTGCAACAAGCTATTGGGTATATCAAAGGAACTTGCAATGTTACCGCACAAGTTAAACCAAATGCCTTTGCTGCCAGTTATGCAGCAGATCGTTTAAAATTTATATTAGCTAATTAAAATGTCAGATCGTTTCGACCTAGAACAGAATATTATGCAGTGCTGGAATGTTTGTGATGACATTCAGTTGTACTTGGATATGTACGATAACATGGACGAAGATCAACGTATGAATTACCTGATTGGTCTTAAACAAATGTATCAAATGAAGTTTGAGCGCACTTGGAACAATTTTGAAGATTGTGTGCGTACTCGCAGAATTTAATGTCGGTGTGTAGCTGAACGGCTAGGCCACGGATTGCAAATCCGTATTATGCAGGTTCGAGTCCTGTCACCGACTCCAGTATTGAGAAACGATGCAGACAGTGATCTGCTTTAAGGAACTGATGGTTCCTGAGTACTCCAGTTTTATCGCAGCAGTTCTGTAAAAACCGTTGCCCATGCCCTTGTATCCTTAGTGGTAGAGGTCCGGTTTTGTAATCCGGGTGTGGCGGTTCGATTCCGTCCTAGGGCACCATATTTTAGCGGCAGTGTGGATGAACACACAGTTAGTTGAAGCGACTGCATACTGTTAGGGTTCTCGTGGCTTCACACGCACCCCATGGTATGTTACTGGTTATAATTTAAAATCCAGCCCGCTAAAATATGGTTGTATGAAGCAGAACCAAATGAGTCTGACACGCGGGGGCAGTGCCCGCCAGCTCCACCAAAAGCATAATACCCTACCCAATGGGTGATCGACAGTGGTTGGAATGATCGATCCGTTTAGCTTATATGCTAGTATTATGTTTTTGATGGGGCTGACACAGGATCGACCGGGCTAAAAGTAGCGAAGTAGACAACTAGGTAAAGCAGAAGCCTTAGGATTAGGGTTGTTCCTGGTCGCAGAAGCAAAACAAAAATAAACGCAAACGACACACAGTTCGCATTAGTAGCTTGATAAGGGCTATTTAGGGTTTTGCCAGTTCCTCGTAACAGAATACTGGCACTATAGTTTAGCATACTAGGCGCACTGAATAAGTTTCCCTAAAGCCTAGAGCCTTGGGATAGTGTGCTAAACTATAGTAAAGGAACTTATGAAGTCTAATATTCTCGACCCTAAATTGTTTCAAACCGACAAGTATGCAAACAATTTTACCAAGCCAGTGGCGCATGTTCATGAGTTTTATTTGAGCGGTCCAATTCAAGACGCTGAAGAATACATCGAATGGTTTGATGTGATTCGCAACGCTTCGGCAACTGATACAATTCGCATCTATATCAACTCACCTGGTGGTGACTTATTTACCACACTACAGTTTTTGCGTGTTATGTCGGAAACTGACGCCACGGTTGTGTGCAGTGTTGAAGGTGCTTGCATGAGTGCAGCCACAATGATCTTCCTACATGGCCATTCGCAAGAAGTTACACCACATAGCTTGTTTATGTTTCACAACTATTCGGCTGGAACATTTGGCAAAGGTGGTGAAATGTACGATCAGCTACAGTTTGAGCGTACTTGGTCAGAAAACTTCATGACTGAAGTATATGAAGACTTTTTGACTCCTGAAGAAATTAGTTCCATGATGCACAACAAAGACATTTGGATGGGTTCAGATGAAGTTGTTAACAGGCTCAAAGCAATGGCAAAAAAGCGCGAAGCCCTAGCCAAAGCCGAAATCGAACAAGATTAAAACCCAGCGCAGTAAGTGTAGTGCGCTTTACAAAACGATACACTAGATGCATGAGAATTGTGTCCTTGGGTAGTAATGCAGCGGGGTTGGTCCTGCGACTGGCCTTGAAAACCAGGTTCCGTTAACGCGGATGGGGTTCGACTCCTCTGCTACCCGCCATTGGGATGTACGGCTAAGTGGTCTTAGCATCTGCTTGGAAAGCAGACGGTTAGTTAAAATTGTCCAAGGTTCGATTCCTTTACGTCCCGCCATAAGCAAGCACACTGAAAGCCGCTGGCAGACCAGCAGGGCATTTTGATGGGACAACCCCACAACGTGCCTAGTTTAATAGTAGAACAGCAGTGTGTTTTCTTATGGTAAATTCAATAACCCTTAGCCTAGCACTAACTGTGCACACAGGCATTGATCTTGACTATAATCAAGTTCATCCACACGTTCGGTATACAGACAATACTTTTATAAGTGGTGCTTATTACAACAGTGTGCGAAAGCCCAGCGTGTATGTGGGAAAAACTTTTAGCTTAGGCAGTGCCACACTAGAAGCAATGTTGGTAACAGGTTATATGTACCCAGTTATCCCTGCTGTTAAATTAAACTACGGCAACTTTTTTGTATCACCTTTGATTGATAAGGTCAAAGGCAAAACACAAACAGGTATAGTACTAGGCACAGAATTTAAGTTTTAATATGTCTATTGGATTTAAAAAGCTCAAAGACCCTAAACTGGGGCTAACAGACACAATCACATTTGGCAAACTCAGCGGATGCCGTATTTGTGATGTAGCCCAAGATCACTACGAATACTTAATGTGGATAGAAAAGTCTGGCTATGTTAAGTATCAAACCGAAGTTGTTGAACTAATTCAAGAGCAGGCTAGTTTTGCTCGTTGGAAGATTCATGAGGCTGAAGAAGTTGCTCCTTATGTGACCACCAACAAATACGAATATTTGGCAGAAATTGCCAGTCGTCAAGATTACGATACAACTTTTGAAGACGACGTTCCCTTTTAATTATCATCCCTATCATCTAGCGGCCAAGGATACTGAGTTTTTCGACTCGGTCACGTCGGTTCGAATCCGGCTAGGGATGCCACTTTTAATGCGTGCTTAGCTCAGCTGGTAGAGCAGTTCGTTGCCAACGAACAGGTCGCAGGTTCGAACCCTGTAGCCCGCACCACTTTTACACCCGCGCCAAACTGGCCAAAAATAAATGTATAAAATATACTGGACAGATAACTATGGCGAAGACCATAGCTGTGAGATAAGTCAGCTACAGCAGTCACTGATCTATGTAGACTTGCTGCGTAAACAAGGCTACAACTATGTTACCCTAGTTTCAGACTACGCTGACATGGTTGGCAAGCCTGGCGCACAAGGTGCTGGCACTGAATATGTAGCACAGTTAAAAAATTAATACAGCGTGCTTAGTTTAATGGTAAAATTCTTTCCTTCCAAGTAAGAGTCAAGGGTTCGATTCCCTTAGCCCGCACCAACTTACAGAAACTAGGGCCATTTAGGTGGTGCCTATTCGGCGAACGTGGTAGCCGTTTTTCTTGGCCACAAGCGCAGAGGCAGAGAATAGCTAAGTAAACACCAACTCTTCTGGATTATCAGACTAAATCCACCCAATAATGCACTGTTAGCTCAGCGGTAGAGCGGCTCTTTTACACGGAGCGGGTCGGCGGTTCAATCCCGTCACAGTGTACCAAACAAAATAAATTATGCAATCCCACGAACAACGAGTAGCAGAAGAATACTTTGAGCTAACCAAAAAAGCCAAAGCATTGTATATGTTTTTAGCAGGCAAGACTTTTGAAACACTAGACCTTGATGAACAAGAACTGCTTAAAATGCAGTACTACTCAATGATGGTTTATAGTGGTATCTTGCAAAAACGAATTGCAAAATTTTCATCTTGAACAAATCCCCTAAACTGAGTATAATATATACTTCTTTAGGGGATTTTGCATTATGACTCCAGAACAACTAATATCAAAAGCCGAAATTGTTGTGGCCTTTACAAAACACCACAACATTGACCTTAACGCAATCAACGAATTAAACCAAATTATGATTACACGCACAATTAACAGCCAAGAATCAGCACATGAAGCCGTTCGCGCTAAACGATATATTGTTGGCAGTTACCATCCACATACTGGCATTAGCTTTAGCGAAGAGCCTGTAGTACACCCTCTTAAGTCAGAAGCTCGCGCTGAGTGCAAGCGTTTGGCAAATCTAAACCCAGGCAAAACATTTTTGATTGCGTGTTTAGAAGGCGCTGAAATGATTGTGCCAAAACCAACAAGTATTAGTATTTAAGGAATTTGTATGCGTAAAATCGTGCTGACTTTACACACTGGCTATTGTGGCATGGATTCGCATGAGTTCTGGAAAGTTCCAGAGTCCATGACTGACAACGAACTGTACGCACTGTGCTGGGAACAAGCCAAACAACATGCTGATGCATACGGTATCTATCCTTACTGTGAGTACTGTGATGAGCCAGACTTTGATGAAGATGACGAGTCTTATTCAGACGGCATAGAAGGTTCGTTTGAAGACTACGATCCAGACAAGCATGACGGCTACCGTGTTGGTAAGGATACTAGCTGGCAGGAGTGTTAATGGCTAACATCTTTTTTGCAAGTGACCACCACTTTCATCACGCTAACATCTTAACATTCAAGCGTGATGACGGCACACCTCTGCGTGAGTTTAGTAGTGTTGACCACATGAATGAGCACATTGTTAACTCACACAATAGTGTAGTTCGTCCAGGCGACAAAACCTACTTTCTAGGTGACGTTTGCATGGATCGCAAAGGTCGTGGCTTAGAAATATTGGCTCGCATGAATGGTGAGAAAATCCTCATCAAAGGCAATCACGACCAGTGTAAAGCCGAAGCATACTTAAAATACTTTAAGGACATTCGTGGGTCACATCAGTTTGATGGACTAATCATGACACATATTCCAATTCACAGTGAGAGTTTAGCTCGCTGGGGTTTGAATGTTCACGGTCATCTACACTATAACGTGGTGCGTATGCCACTTTCACAAATTCCAGACCGACGTTATTTTAATGTTGGCATGGAACGTATTAACTACACACCAATCTCCTTAGAAGAAGTTAAAAAACAATCTAACTTGCGCTAGTAGCTCAACGGTTAGAGCAGCGGCCTCATAAGCCGTTGGTTACAGGTTCGAATCCCGTCTAGCGCACCACTTAACCCACCGATAAGGTGGGTTTTTTGTTTGCGGAAATATTCACTTGAAACTCCGAATACTTTTTGATATAATTATTCTTTAACAACGCAACCCAACCACAAAAATCACATGAAAATTAATTTTGCTCAAGTTCCCGCACACGACGTTGATGTTTTTGGCGACGACAATCTTTTTGGCCCAGACGAGTCCGGTAACTTTTACTACAACTATGTAGAGTTTGGTACTAACGCAGGCGGCACAGAAGAAGTATGTATTGTGGATGGCTGTGACCGCATGATGCCTATTGCAGTTGACAATATTCCAGACCTGATTGCTGCACTTAGCGAGTGCTATAAAATTGCACAAGGTCTAAAATCCGCCGAGCGCATCCAAGATTATATCAACGCAAACACTCAAGCATACATCACAGAGGATTCCATTGACTACGAACCCCTTCAAAACGTTGCTAGCTGGCCTTTCCAGCACTAAATATACCATAGTAACACTAGACTACTTAGCTCATGTAAGTAGGACTATTAATGAACCCAGTACTGTACTGCAAACTTATGGTGAAGCATTCCAAGTACTGGAGTTTTTGGCAAATGCACAAGTAGTAGACCTACGACCAGTTGAAGATAATCCCGGCGTTTATAAAATTAGAAAGATATAATGGCAACCAAATCTAAAGCCTCCGTTACAGCCCAAACAGTGCCTCAAGGCGTTGTTCGTACCCAAGCCAACCGCAAGCGTCGTTTACAGCGTACGCTTAAAACTCAACCCAATAACCTGCAAGTGCAAAATGCGCTGCTAGAACTGGGTACTAAGCGCAAGGCCCCCACTAACCCACAGTGGTCGCATTCCGCAATTCGTTTGGCTAAACTGTTCAAAGAATTCTCAGGTCGTGCTCCCAAAGAACTGTTTAGTTCTAACCCTAAGGTGGTGCAGGCTGCACTGACCACACCCAGCACAAAACAGTTTGTAAACCTGCCCAAAGGCAAAGTTGATTTTAGTATTGGCGCTCGTGCCTTTATGCGTGAGGCAGCTACATGGAATTGATTGGATACTACCTGCTATTTGCATTTAGTATTTCGATTAGTGCATGTTATCTTTGGTTTAGCCCAATTTTACGACTCGCTAAAGAAAGCGGTGTTGCAAATAGCTTTACACAATTCCCAAAAACCAGTACAGTAGTATATATTTTGGTGTCTGCGTTAGTGGCCCCGGTGTTGTTGTTTCCTATGTTCAGCGAGCCAATGGCACTTAGGTTTCAAATGGGCCTGCGTACTGAGATTTTCAAAGCAGACGAGAAAATTTAAATTTGCGGTGTAAGTGGTTATTTGATATAATATATACTTACACAGACAACAAAGGCTTTTCAATGAAAATCAAAGAATTCACATACACAAAACCCAATGGCGATGTTTCGGAACGTGTACTTGTCGAGTTGGTTACTCCCACTGAGCACATTGAGGGTGTAGACGTTAGCGCATTGGGCATGGATGACTATGCTGAGTTTGTTCGCCAGCTCAAGCAGCTTGAAGACGAGACCTACACTCGCCGTATGCAGTTGTATGCTGACTTTGATCTTCAACATCAATACCGACGATTCGTTCCTAGTCGCATGACCAATGTAACTACCGAATTCGTCTAAAAATATAAACTTGAATCCAACAGTTATACACTGTATAATACTATTTTAAATCACAGAAAGAACACATATCATGGCAACATCTACTTGGACCGACGAACTCAAACAAGAAGTTATCGCAAAATACGAAGCAGCAGGCCCGACTCCTGAGAATTCCACTGAAATCATCAAAGACATTGCAGAAGAATACGAGCAATCTCCCAACGGCGTTCGCATGGTGCTAGTGCAAGCTGGCGTTTATGTGAAAAAAGACCCAGCCGCTGGCGGCGCATCTAAAACCAAAACACCTGCTGCTGGCGACAAGCCTGCTCGTGTTAGCAAAGAGTCTGCTATTGCTGACTTGAAAGACGCTATCAAAGACGCTGGCAAACCGGTTGACGAAGACATTTTGAGCAAACTCACCGGCAAAGCCGCAGTGTATTTCCTCAGCATCTTGAAGTAATCACAAGCGGCCTAGTGCCGCTTGTTCTATTATAGGAGTACTCATGGTAACTGTTGTTAGACGAAATAATTATACTTGTACGTGTGTAAAGTGTAACTCAGACTTAGCATACAGCTATGATGAAATAGCCGAACATAGAATTAACCATGACTACTTAGGCGACTTTGATGTAGTGCAAGGAATTCAATGTCCAGTTTGTAAAAATATCATAAGGCATAAAGATGGCAACGAAAAAACGCAGTGAATTGGAAACCGAATTGATGACTCCGGCTAACATCAGCCGCGTTATCAGGTTGCTGGAGCCACAAGAAGAAGGCGTCAAGCCCATTACTAAAAAAGATGCTTGCCAGATTTTGGGCATGGCATACAACACTACCAGACTAGGCACAATTCTTGAAGACTTTAAAAAGGCACAAGCCCGTGACGCACAACGTCGTGCAGAACTTCGTGGCAAGCCTGCTACTCGTGAAGATGTAGTTTATATTATCAGTGAGTACCTGGCAGGCGAGCCTGTGGATGCTATTTCAAAAATGACCTATCGCTCTCCAGCGTTTATCAAACGAGTGCTAGAAGTCAATGCAGTGCCTATTCGAGTGCCTGGGTCAAGCTACTTTAAGCCAGAGCTGGTTCCCGAAGGAGCACAGCGTGATCGTTTTGCCATAGGCGAAGTGGTGTACTCTGCCAAGTATGACTCAACTGCACTAATTGAATCCGAAAAGCTAACAGAAAAGTATGGCTATATTTACCGTATCTTTTTGTTATCGGACAAGTGGCTTCAATCGGCATGGCAAGAACACTATGAACTTGCCAGCCTACAACATCTTCGTGAACTAGGAGTACGTATATGATTCAAGCACTTATTGCCTTTGTGCTTATTGCGCTATTGGTAGCGTTTGTTTACCAAAGCGTCAGCAAATTTACTCTTAGCGAGTATAAACTTGCTTTTAAAGTTGGGGCTGCTGCCACAGCTTCCCTGCTAATTCTTTTTGTTATCACTCAAGTATTCTAAAATGAAATCTATCTTTAAAATCTCTGCTGTTATTGCTGCTTTGGTCATGTCCACTGGCTGTACTCGTATTGAAACCGGCGAGGTCGGTGTTCGTGTTGGCTTTGACAAACAAGTTCAAAGTGGCGAACTGTTGCCAGGCTCGTTTAATCAGAGTTTGGTTGGCAGCATCTTGACTTTTCCAGTCAAGGATGTGAACGTAGTTCTGGACAACATGACCCCTGTTGCCAAAGACAACTCAACCATGAAAGACTTTGACGTTGTGGTTGTTTACAACATCAACGCCCAGCAAGTGGCTGAACTGTACTCAACTAAGAACAAAAGCTTCCACGCTGAGTTCAAAGGCGATACCTACGTGATGTATAACTACATTGTTCAAAGTGCTCGTAATGCCGTCTACAAAGCGGCACGTAAGTATGAGGCGCTGGACATGGCAGATAACCGTGACAACATGGAAACTTTCATTAAAGAAGAAGTTACCCGAAATCTTACTGAAGAAAAACTGGACGGCTCAATTACCATTAGCCAAGTAATGGTGCGTAACGTAGTGCCGGCCGACTCAGTTGTTGCCAGTGCCAACGAATTGGTTCGTAGTAAGAACGAGTTGAAGCAGAAAGAAATCGAAGTTAAGACTGCTGAAGCTGAATCGCGTCGTATGGCAGCATTGGCTAACAACAGTGGCAGCTCAATTGCCTTTATGCAAGCGCAAGCTATGTTGAATATCTCCGAAGGCATCAAGGCCGGCAAAGTTCAGACTATTGTTGTGCCTAGTAACTTTAACGCACTGATGATGAACAAGTAATGCGTTATTGGATATACTGTGAACCTGTAGGCGAAACGGCAGAAGCAGTATGGCAAGTATGGTCTGACAAGGCCATACTTGCTGACTACTATGAACGCTGGTGTGGACTGATGTACAAGACACGTCGTGAATCACAGATTTGCGAATTTAATTGTATCACAGACTGGGTTGCTACACATTGGGCAAGCCCTGCAACGCCCGAAACCCTGCACAAAATTATATTTGCGCCAAAAGGACTATAAATATGGACGAGAATATACTCTACTCAAAAACAATCGAAGAAAACATGGACAAAGGTTTTCAGGTTCGACTGGCTGTTAACGATTTTCGTGATACAACTTATATTCAACTTCGTAAGTACTTTTTAAGTTACGAAGGCGAGTGGGTTCCTAGTCGTGAGGGTGTGAGTATTCCGGCCAGTACTGAAAATATTTATGCTATCCTAGACGGGCTTTTTGAAATTTGCAGTGTAGCTGAAGGCACTGAAATCATACAGCACTATGCTGAAAAGCTATTACAAAAACAAGTTTAAAACTCAAGAGCCTAACAACCGTTGGGCTCTTTGTTTTTACACTTGACCCTAAGTCGCTAAAGTTGTATAATATAATCTGATTCAGCGATATTGCGGAATCATAACAAACGAAAGGAGTTTTCGTATGAAAGTAAAATATGGCGTCTTTATTGGACGATTTCAGCCCTGTCATGAGGGTCATATTCATGCGCTAGGCGTAGCTGCTAGTCAAGTTGACACACTGCTGATTTTGGTTGGTAGTGCTAATCGTGCTCGCTCAATCAAAAATCCTTGGACGTATTCAGAACGTGTGCACATGCTTCGCAAGAAATTGCGTACCGCAGGTGTAGAAAATGTTGAATTCTTGCCCGTCAATGACTACGTATATAATGATGAACAGTGGATTTCAGACGTTAAAGTAACTGTACGTAATCGTACCATTTTTGATATTGTGCTGTTTGGTCATACCAAAGAAGGCAATAACTACCTGAAGTGGTTTCCAGAATGGGAGTTCCGTGAAATTAATTCTGAGTATCAGATCAACGCAACGCAAGTTCGCACTGCAATGCTAAAATCTAATTATCCAGAAATGCCAGAAACAGTTCGTGCTGACTGGAAGTTTTATCAAAAGGAACGTGAGCTTTTTGCTAACTACCCTTTTCCTGAAACATTGAACTTTAACTGTAGTGATGCAGTGTTAGTTTGTCAAGGTAAAGTTTTGCTTATTCAACGTAAGCATGCTCCTGGTCAAGGTGCTTGGGCACTACCAGGCGGTTTTAAGAATGCAAAAGAAAACTTCCTAGACTGTGCTATTCGTGAATTGCAAGAAGAAACTAATGTCAGAGTGCCTGAAAAGGTGCTGCGTGGTTCAGTTGTGGGTCAACAATTGTTTGACTCGCCTGCTCGCAGTTTTGGGTTGCCACGCAACACAATGGCTGTGTTGATTAAAGTTCAGCCAGACCCAGACGGTAAGCCTCCTCGTGCTAATCCAGCTGACGATGCTCAAACCACTGAGTGGGTTGATATTGTTGATGCGCTCAACAACTATCGTCTATATGACGATCACGCAGACATTATCTCTAAAATGACTGGAACAGCTGCGTATCCAGCCTTTCTATACAACTAAGTAAGGAGCTTACTATGAAATTCGCTAAAAACATCATCTTGAACACTGACAGTTATAAAACTTCTATGTTCAAACAATACCCACTTGGTACAACTGGTGTGTACAGTTATATCGAGAGCCGTGGCGGTCGCTATGATCGTACCGTGTTTTTCGGTCTTCAAGCCTTCGTCAAGGAGTATTTGCTTGACCCAATTACTCAGGCAGACATTGACTTTGCAGAAGAAATCCTCACAGCACACGGAGAACCATTCAACCGTAGCGGCTGGGAATATATTTTGCAAGAACACGCAGGATACCTTCCTGTTGTTATCCGGGCTGTTCCTGAAGGCACTGTGGTGCCTGTTAAGAATGTGCTTGCCACGATTGAAAATACTGATCCAAAATGCTATTGGCTGACTACTTGGTTGGAAACTGCATTGCTTCGCGCAATTTGGTACCCTACCACTGTGGCTACTCAAAGCTACACTATCAAGCAAGTAATTGCCGACTACCTGGAGCGTACTGGTGACCCTAGTCTTATTGATTTTAAGCTCCATGATTTTGGTGCTCGCGGGGTGTCTAGTATGGAGTCTGCTGGTATTGGTGGAGCCGCACACCTTGTTAACTTCATGGGTACAGATACCCTTACAGGTATTTTGTATGCTCGTGAGTACTACAACGCTGGCGTTGCTGGCTTCTCCATTCCAGCTGCTGAACACAGCACAATTACTAGCTGGGGTCGTGACGGGGAAGTAAAAGCCTATGCTAACATGCTCGCTCAATTTGCAAAACCTGGCAGTATTGTGGCTATCGTATCTGATAGTTACGATGTGTACAATGCCGCAGAAAAACTCTGGGGTACTGAACTTCGTCAACAAGTGGTTGATTCTGGGGCTACCGTTGTTATTCGTCCTGACAGTGGCGACCCTGTTATAGTAAACCGTCGTCTGATCGACATTCTTGGTCAGAAATTTGGTTATACCGTCAACGCTAAAGGCTTCAAAGTTCTTAACAATGTTCGCCTGATTCAAGGTGACGGTGTTAATGAGCTGACTATTCGTAGTATTCTTAGCTCGTTTATGGCTATGGGTTGGAGTGCAGATAACATTGCGTTTGGTATGGGCGGTGCACTACTTCAACAAGTAGACCGTGATACTCAACGTTTTGCAATGAAGTGTTCTAGCGCACAGATTAACGGTTCATGGGTTGATGTTAAAAAAGACCCCGTTACTGATAGTGGCAAAAAGTCTAAAGCAGGTCGTGTTACACTGTTCCGCAGCAACGACACCTTTATTAGTGACGTAGAATATCAAATGCCAAAACATTGGACTGATCGTCCTAATGATTGGAAAGATGTTTTGGCTGAGGTGTTTCGTGATGGTAAACTCGTAACTGAGTACACCTTCGATCAAGTACGAGCTAACGCTCGTGCCTGATACTAGCCTGGCTTCGGCCGGGCTTTTTAATTTTTGACTTGTTGTTGTGACCCTAAAGTGCTATAATTATCTTTATGAACAAAATCACACAATATTTAGACTCAGCCTCAGCCGCTTATTACGCAGGTAGCCCATTTATCACTGACGAGCAATTTGATCGTTTGGCTGAAAGTGTTGGCTACAATGCCGTAGGTGCTAAACAAAATTCCAAAACCGAGCGACATTTGTTTCAAATGTACTCACTGCAAAAGTATTACGAAGATGAAGGCACCCAACCTCTCCAAGGCATTCGAAACATTAGTACTAGTATTAAGTTGGATGGGGCAGCTCTCAGCCTTCTTTATGTTGACGGTCATCTTGTTCGAGTTCTTACCCGTGGGGATGGTGTAGAAGGTCAGATTGTTACGGACAAGTTCCTTGGCAATCCTATTGTTCCACAAACCATACCCTTCTCAGGCGTTTATCAAGTCACTGGCGAGATTGTGGCTCCAATCAACATTGAAAATGCTCGTAACTATGCCGCCGGTGCTCTTAACTTAAAAGATGCTGCCGAGTTTCAGTCACGTGCCCTCAGTTTCTTTGCTTATGGCGTACAGCCTAGTCTGTGTGATACCTTTAATGCAGACTTGAATGAACTCAAAACGGCTGGCTTTGGAGTAATCAATGAACCAGATCTCGACAAAATATTCCCGTGTGATGGAGTTGTGTTCCGAGTCAACGACAATCATCAGTTCTACCAAATGGGGTATACGGCCAAGCATCCGCGTGGTGCGTATGCTAAAAAAGAACGAGCAGCCCATGTGGAAACAAAACTTTTGGCAGTTGAGTGGCAAGTGGGCAAGTCGGGTAAAGTATCCCCGGTTGCTATTCTGGAGCCTGTGTATATTGGTGACGCTCTTGTATCACGAGCTACGCTAAACAACCCAGGCTTTATTGAAATGCTAGACCTGCGTATTGGTGACACAGTTGCTGTTATCAGAGCCGGTGAAATCATCCCTTGCATTTTGCACAAAGTTGATGCTTGAGGATTAAAAATTTACACTTGCTAAACCCTACCTAATCAGATATAATATAGTCTACAAAGTGATAAAACAACATGAAGATCGAAATCCCAACAACCTGCCCATGCTGCGACTATAAACTTGAATTGGTCAACGATCAATTATTTTGCCGCAACACAGCTTGTGGAGCACAACTCGGTAAAAAAGTTGAACACTTCTGTAAGACTCTAGGCATCAAAGGTATGGGCCCCAAGAGTGTTGAAAAACTCAACCTCCAGGACTTAACCGAACTGTTCTATCTTGACTTAGATTCAGTAGTTGAAGCCTTGGGTAGTGAGAAAACTGCCACAAAACTCCTAGACGAGATTGAGCGTTCCAAAGCTGCTGATCTTGCTACTGTGCTGGCCAGTTTCTCTATTCCACTTGTTGGTGCTACCGCATCACAAAAGATTTGCAGCGTAGTTGAACACATCAGTGAAATCAATTACGAAACTTGCAAACAAGCCGGTCTAGGCGACAAAGTCACCGAAAACTTAGTTGGCTGGCTACAAACTGATTTCCCAGACTTACAAGAGTTTTTGCCGTTCTCTTTTAAGTCAACTCGTATTTCCACATCAAATAGTAACTCTAATAACAAAACTGTTTGTATCACTGGAAAACTATCTTCTTACAAAACTAAAGCAGAAGCATATAAAGCACTGGAAACTGCTGGATACAAAGCAGTAGAGTCTGTAACAAAAACCACAGACTATTTAGTTGATGAAGAAGATAAAGCTAGTACAAAACGCAAAAAAGCCGAATCCCTTGGCATCCAAATTATAACAAACCTAAATACTTTCTTGAAAGAAAAAATCCATGACTGAAAAAACAACTAAAAACTGGTCTGATGAAGCTGTTGACCAACTGATGACTATTGTTGGTAGCGAGAGCCCCGTTAGCGTTGCTTCTGTTGAGCGTGCTGCTGAACAATTGGGTAAAACCACTCGTTCAATTGCCAGCAAACTGCGTCAACTAGACCGTGAAGTTGAAAGTCTTGCCAAAGAAAAAACCAGTGCTTTTACTGCTGACGAAGGCGCTGATCTCGCCGAATTCGTGAGTGCAAATGCCGGTAACTTGACATACAAAGAAATCGCTGAAAACTTTGCTGACGGCAAATTCTCCGCAAAACAAATTCAAGGCAAATTGCTTGCCCTAGAATTGACTGGTAGCGTTAAGCCAGCTGAAAAAGTGGAAGTTGCTCGTACTTACACCGAAGCAGAAGAAATGACGTTTATTCGCATGGCTGATGCCGGTAGCTTCATTGAAGAAATCGCCAGCAAGTTGAATAAGACTGTGGCCAGTGTTCGTGGTAAAGCTCTTAGCTTGACACGCAAAGGCCAGATTGCCAAGATTCCTGCACAAAAAGAATCACATGCCAAAGAGTCTGTTGACCAAGTAACCGCCCTTGGAAGCGCTATCCACACCATGACTGTGGCTGAGATTGCTGCCAAAGTTGACAAAACAGAGCGTGGTCTGCGTACATTGCTGACTCGCCGTGGTATCAAAGTTGCCGATTATGACGGCGCAGCTAAAAAAGCCAAAGCAGAAGCCAAAGCAGCTGCTTAATTTGGTTTAATTAATAGCCCGGGAGTCCCATAAAGCTCCCGGGCTTTTTCTGTTTAGGAGGTTCATAGTATGAAGGTAACTATCACATACCATGACAACGAGTCATTTACAATGGAAGAAGTTGTAAAACAGGCCGTGCATAATTATGGAAAAGCTGCAAAAGTAGATGTTATGCCAGAGTCTACAATGGCTTATGACTACATCTATTTTGGATTACAGCAGTTGATAACTCATGAACAACTGAGTTTGCTGTATGATAGTGGTGCAACTTATCAACAAGATTTAAAAAAGCTACGAGAGCAAGTAATGTACAAAATTACAGAAATCGTGGATCAAGTTATTATTGACAATGAAGCGAAAGTAGGGTAACTTTGGATACTAGTGCAGTAGTCTTAAACAAATTATTAACTGAGCGCAACCTGGATATCTGGGCCAAGCTCAAGTTGGTATTTTTAGACCCTGCGTATTCTTCCTTGTACAGCGTAGTAAATAAATACTACGAAAAGTACAGCGCAATTCCGTCTTTTGACGATCTTGAGCTAACCATAAGGGAGGGTCCGGCGTCTAAAACACTGGCAACTCTCCGGTTAACCGAGGTGCCTGACGTTTCCGCAGAAGTAGCCCTGGACGCATTAATCGACCAGTACACTCAATCGGAAACGGTAAAATTACTAGATAAATTCGTAGACAAGTTACCACTCTACGATACAAATGAAATAAAAGAAAACTTAGCCTCAATTGCACTTACAATTGAGGAAAAGACGCATACATCTGAAAAGGTGTTTACAATGGCTGACATGATGATGTTCAGCCACCCAGAAGATTTGGAAAAAGAACGTGTTTATCTCGGCCTTAATAACGGTTTTGATAGTGTGCTTGGCGGTGTTGCTAGGCAAGAGCTTATACTTATTGGGGGCAAGCGAGGGTCCGGCAAATCCATTGCTAGTAGTAATTTGTTTGTTAATCAGTATGAATCTGGTAACAGCAGCATTTACTTTAGCATTGAGATGACTGCAAAAGAGACTATGGAGCGTAACTTGTCAATCTTGGCAAATGTTAATCTTCAGAATCTCAAGCAACATAAGCTAACAGATGACGAGCTATTACGAGTTGTTAAAGCTCGTGCTGAAATGTTCATGGACAGCGGTGACTTGGTGTCAGAGTTCTTGCGTCATCGTGATCGTTATAAGTTTGAAGAAACTTTAGTACGCAACTGTGTGCTAAAGCCTGATAACCAAATGATTATTGTTGATGACCGTGACTTGACCCTAAGCAGCATCGACTTACACATCGGCAAAGCCAAAGCCAAATTTGGCGATAAACTAAAACTAGTAGTGGTGGATTACTTGAACCAAATTGCAATTGAAGGCAGCGATATCTATGATTGGAAGCCGCAAATCGAAGTATCTAAAAAGCTCAAAAACCTGGCCCGTAAGTACGAGATTGTTATGGTTTCACCTTATCAGATCGACGCCAACGGTGAAGCCCGTTTCGCCAAAGGTATTCTTGATGCAGCGGACATTGCCCTTACAATGGAAGCTCATGATAAAGAAACCAATGCTATCAGTTTCGCCACAACTAAAATTCGCGGCGGCAAGGAAATGGCATTTACTTGCCCGATTGATTGGGATACCCTACGTATCAGCCCACAATCGGTGGATAAGCCGCAAGCTAAAGAACCGATTAAAAAAGCAGGTAAAAAGTCTGCTGAAGAAATAGTACCTGTTAATGATTCGGGCGCAGACTTACCTTGGAATGCATAATGATCACAGACAAACAACTAGCTGAAAGTTTAGTAGATGGTGAGTTAGCGTATGTTAGTGCTGAGTTTTGGCTTAACTATACTAAACCAATTGGTAAGCTTAATCCTGACGATCCGGTATGGGACGAACTCCGGGCGTTTCAAGCTGGTTGGGTTGCCTGTAAACAATTTTACTCAATAAACAATTAATATGTCAGACCCAGTACTAGAACTCATACAGAAAAACGACCTGAAGTTTAGTGTTTCGGGTCGTGACTATTTGATCAAATGTTTAAACCCAGACCATAGTGACAGCAACCCCAGCTTTAGGGTAGACAAAGTATCGGGCGTAGCCCACTGCTTTGCCTGCGGCTTTAAAACCAATCTTTTCAAGTACTATGGAGTTTTCACAAATCCAGTACCCATCAAGATCATGGCACTAAAGGAAAAGCTGGAAGTACTAAAACGATTTGGTCAAGAGCTTGAATTGCCCGCTGGATATACTCCTTGGACAAAAGTGTTTCGTGGCGTTAGTGCCCAAACACTCAAGCACTTTGGGGCTTTTTATACCAACAGTGTAGAAAAACTACAAGACCGTATTGTTTTTCCAATCAAAGACATTACTGGTAAAAGTGTAGTATTTGTAGCCCGACATACCTTATCTCAGGGCAATCCCAGGTACGTTAACTACCCACAGGGCGTTAAGATTCCAATATTCCCCAGCCACCTACCAAGTGGTTATAGTTCAGTGGTAATTGTAGAAGGCATGTTTGACATGCTTAACCTATATGATAAAGGTTGTGAGAATGTTGTCTGCGCGTTTGGCACTAATACCTTACAAAACGAAACGAAGTCGAAGCTACTTCCTTTTAAGGCTCAAGGCATTACGCACGTATACCTTTTATTTGACGGCGATGAAGCGGGTCGTAAAGCCTCGCAGTTACTCAAACCGCTTATTGAACAAGAAGGTTTCGTTGTAGAAGTAGTAGACCTACCAGATGGCACAGACCCAGGCGACTTGGATATCGAGAATGTCCGCAGTATTGCGGAGTACGTAAATAAATGAACTTGACAGCCGAGCAAAAACTTAGTATAATACTAGAAGCGTTGCACATCATAGGCAGCTATGAAACGTGCGATTGCGGATGCCCAAATAAACAAAAAGCCAGATTGGGCGGTACTCCTGCCCAAGTCTGGACATTAGCCAATGAAGCATTAAAAGCTGTTGGCGAGGAAATAAAAACATATGAAAATTGCCGTTATTGATAAAGCACCTAACCGTACTCGTTATTCAGACTACTTTGAGTTTGAATTTGACCAGTACCACATGAGTTCGGTGCCTATTACTAAATTGCTGAAAAAAGATGTAGATTTGGAAGTGGACTTGGAGCCATACGACTTCGTTATCCTAGTGGGTGCAGAAGCTGCCAAAGAGTATGCCAAGATTACATCGGTAACCAACATGGCTGGTCAGCTTGTTAATGACAAGTTTATTGCCATTTCAAACCCAGCGATGTTGAGTTTTAAGCCTGAAGGTAAGCCTGACTTTCAGCGTGCTGTGGATCGTATTCACAAGTATGTAAAAGGCCAACTCAAACCAGCAGTACAAGGCGACTTTGCTGGAATTGATGATACCAAAGAAGCCAAACGCTTCTTGCGCGAAGTCTTAGACAATGCTCAAGGCTATGTTGCCTGGGACACGGAAACAACTTGTCTTTACCCACGAGATGGTTATGTGCTTGGCGTATCCATGAGTTACAAAACTCGTCACGGTCGCTATATCTTAACCGATTGTTTGGACGATGTTTGCATAGACTTGCTCAAGAAGATTGCCAATGAGTTTACCACAGTGTTTCACAACATGAAGTTTGACTACAAGATGATTGACTATCACCTTGGCATCAAGTTTCCTCGTGATCGTGTACACGATACAATGGTCATGCACTATGTGCTAGACGAAACTGACTCACACGGTTTGAAACCCTTGGCCCTAAAGTACACCGATTACGGTGATTACGATAGTGAGCTAGATGACTTTAAGAAAGCATACTGTGCAGCACATGGTTTGCTGCAAGATGACTTTACCTATGACCTTATTCCATTCGATACCATTAGTCGTTACGCTAGTATTGACACAGCCGTTACATACGACCTTTTCCACAAGTTCTGGCCGATTGTACAAGCCAATGATAAGCTGCGTAAGGTTTATAGTGAAATCCTGATTCCAGGCACCTTGTTCTTGATGGACATGGAAGAAGTTGGTATTCCCATGAGTACTGAACGCATGGCTGCTGCAAGTAAATACTTGGATTCCGAGATTGAAGCAGCCAAGCAGGTTGTTTACAGCTTTGATGCAGTCAAGCAGTTTGAGCGCGATACTGGCAAGATTTTTAACCCAAATAGTGTGATGCAATTGCGAGTTGTGCTTTTTGACTACTTGGGACTTAACCCCACAGGCAAGAAGACTGCAACTGGTGCGATTTCGACCGATGCCGAGGTACTTGGCGAATTGTCGGACGAGCACCCGCTTCCAGCCGCTATCTTAAAGGTCAGACAGCTTGGAAAGATACAAAACACATATATTCAAAAGATTCTACCGGAAATTGACCGCGATGGTCGTATCCGTACAAATTTTAATCTTATATTTACTACTAGCGGTCGGCTTAGTAGTTCTGGGAAGTTCAATGCTCAGCAAATACCTCGCGACGACCCTATTATCAAAGGTTGCATTCAGGCTCCAGCTGGCTACAAAATTGTATCGCAGGATTTGACCACAGCTGAAATGTACTATGCTGCCGTGTTGTCAGGCGACAAGAACTTGCAGCAAGTGTTTTCCAGCGGCGGTGACTTCCACTCAACAATTGCTAAAATGGTGTTTAACTTGCCTTGTGCAGTTGAAGACGTTAAGCGATTGTTTGGAAGTATGCGTCAGTCGGCTAAGGCTATCTCTTTTGGTATTTTGTACGGAAGCGGAGCTAACAAAGTAGCCGCAACTGTTACCAAGAGTTTGACCAACGGCGAGACGTATTCAGTTGAACAAGCCCGTGACGATATTAAACAATACTTTACAAAGTTCAACAAGCTAAAACGCTGGTTGGAAGACCGCAAAAACTTTATTCAAACAAATGGCTACACATACTCATTTTTTGGTCGGAAACGCAGACTACCTAATGTCTTTAGCGCAGATAAAGGCATTGCAGCTCACGAAGTCCGTAGTGGAATTAACGCCGAAGTGCAATCACTTGCATCAGATGTTAACTTACTTGGAGCTATGCGAACAGCGCAAGAAGTTACAACGCACGGGCTAGATGCAAAAATCTTTATGCTGGTACACGACTCGATTGTTGCGCTTGTAAAGGACGAAGATGTGGTGGAATACTGCGAGATCCTAAAGCGCAACACGCAACACAAGTGGGGCTGTGAAATTCCTGACACACCTATTGGAGTAGATCAGGACATTGGAGAGGACTATAGCTTTGGACATTTTGTCGAAACATACGAAATTATCGGAGATAGTTTGGCCCGTATTCAGGCTAAGTGAAAAACCTCCGCAACAACGTGATGGCTTAGTTTTCTTTTTTACCGAGTATGTTGATACATCCAACATTACTAGTGGTAATCTTCGCATAGTAGATAACCAAAACCTGCCACAAAAGACTTTAGGGCTACGAAGACTGGCCCTAAAGTCTGACCCAGAAACCAAGCTGTTTCCAATTCGCACAGCTATATATTTCTTGGCAGACTTGGTTAAACTTGCAAAAGCCACTACTTGGTTTATTGACAGTAGCGGCCGAGTATTTCACTACGAAAAGAATACTCGCGCCAAACTGCAAACAAAAAGAATAAAGCAAGTTTTACCTGCGGAGGGTATTGGGTGTGTGTTTGAGCTAGAAGGCATACCTAGTAGGTTTAAAGCTATTCGTCGCCCAGAACCAGATCAGCTATATGCCAGAGTACTAAAACTAGGTATGGGCTTTTTATTTTATGGCTTTTGTGACACAGTTAAGCCGGACAGTTGGAGAATGGTTTAATGCCTAAAGCAATAATTTCAAATCGCATATACATGGATAACCCTGGTGTAGAGCATACCAAAAAGGTTATCAAAGAGCTAACATACAAAATCAAAAAAGACACAGGGTCAAAGCAGTTTGCCACAGTAGAGACTATAAAAAACTACAAGGTACTGCCTAAAGGCATACTCTCAATCCCACAAGGTCGTCTAGACTTGGTTCCAGATGACTATGAGATTATAGACAAACGTGTTTTTGAATACGTGCCTTTTCCCGACCCTAAATTTGGGCTAAGGCCAGAGCAACAGGTAGTATATGACCCAATCGACGATACTTGCTTCATCAACGCCCTTGTGGGATGGGGCAAGACTTTCACAGCTTTACACCTTGCACACAAGTTTGGTCAAAAAACCTTGGTCATTACACATACTGCCGCACTACGCGACCAGTGGTGTGAAGAAATCGAAGTCCTATTCGGGCACAAACCCGGTGTGGTTGGTGGTGGACGAATGGACTACACCGACCACTTTATTACAGTTGCAAACATTCAAACCTTGTCCAAGTGTGCGGGAGAGTTGTCTAAAGAGTTTGGGACTGTTATCTTGGACGAAGCCCACCACTGTCCTGCCACTACATTTGCACAAACTGTAGACGTTTTCCATGCCCGATACCGCATTGCACTAAGTGGCACAATGATCCGCAAGGATGGCAAGCACATCCTTTTCCGTGACTACTTTGGGCCGGTTGTTTACCGTCCGCCACAGTCCAATACACTAACACCAACAGTGCATATTGTTAAATCGGGGATTACACTAAAACCTGGAGTGCCTTGGGTTGAAAAGGTCACTGAGCTACTAGAATCAGAAAAGTACAGACAATTTATTGCTGCAATAGCATTAATGCATATGCAAGAGGGCCACTCGGTATTGGTAATAGCTGACCGAGTGGAGTTTCTACACAAAGTAAAGGAATACATTGGTGAAGATTGCGCGGTTGTTACAGGCGACACAGAATATCAAGAACGACAGCACATCAAGCAAGAGGTGTTATCAGGAAACAAGCGGGCCATTTGTGGGTCGCGGCAAATCTTTTCAGAGGGCATTTCTATTAACACCCTCAGTTGTGTTATCCTAGCTGCTCCAATGAGCAATGATAGTTTACTTGAGCAGATTGTGGGTCGAGTTCAACGACTGCACGAAGGTAAACTTGACCCACTAGTCGTGGACATTAACTTTGCTGGGTTTGCTGACAAAAAGCAAAACAATGATAGACTATCGCTTTACTTACGTAAGGGATGGCAGGTTATAACGGCATGATAAAATTTACACTTGCTGTAGCTTGGTCATTGTGATATAATATAGTCTGAATTCGATCATTATGGCTTTATTTTTCAACCTCGATCTATTGGAAACGGAAACTAACTGCGACCCTAAATTAATGTTATCAATGCTTGAGAGGCATTTTACTGGAAAACTAATGCCGAAAAACCGCCACGATAGAGTAATTACTCGAAGTCTAGTCGGTCACAGTTTTCTTTTAGATGCCGCCTCACTTTTTTCCGACACATCAGATATTGCGTACAAAACGCAGTATATAAGACTTGCAGGAAGGCGTGACTATAGCTTATATAAACTTTATCATGTAACCTACTTAGACCTAAGTTACTACAAGGACATTGACCTAGACGCAATTAAACACAATCCCTTGCTCAACATACAACAAAACAAAATTTACTTTAAATACGAAAACAATTAATTATGGCAATTTCATTTAAAAACACCAAAGGCAAAGCAATCTCAAACAAAGTTGAGGCTTATGAGTACAAAGACGGCGAGAATACCGTGCGACTGATTGGCGGAGTTCTACCTCGCTACATCTACTGGCTCAAAGGCGCTAACAACAAGGATATTCCAGTTGAATGCTTGGCTTTTAGCCGCGACAAAGAAAAGTTCGACAACATTGAAAAAGATCATGTTCCTGCCTTCTTCCCAGACTTGAAGTGCAGCTGGTCTTATACTGTTAACTGCATTGACCCTAAAGATGGTAAAGTCAAAGCACTGAACTTGAAAAAGAAACTGTTTGAGCAAATTGTTTCAGCAGCAGAAGATTTGGGCGACCCAACCGACTACGACACTGGCTGGGATGTGGTTTTCAAGCGTACCAAAACAGGACCTCTGGCTTTTAATATCAGCTACGACTTGTCAGTACTACGTTGCAAACCTCGCAAACTGTCAGATGCTGAGCGTGAAGCCGCTGATGCTGCAAAATCTATTGATGAAAAGTACCCTCGCCCAACCGAAGCCGAAGTCTTGGCACTGTTGGAAAAGATTACTACTAACACAGATGACGCAGACACTGGCGATGCCGCTGCTCAAGAAGCTGTTAAAGAATTAGGTTAATCCAACACATAGCCCGCAATCCTAAAAAGCTTGCGGGCTATTTTGTCTAATAAACATGAAAATATTATTCACAGCCGATGTACACATCAAACTTGGTCAGAAGAATGTTCCAGTAACTTGGGCGCGTAATCGCTTTAAGATGTTTTGTGAACAGTTTTCAGAGATGCAAAAGTCCGCAGACTTGGTAATTGTAGGCGGAGATGTGTTTGACCGATTACCCACAATGGACGAAGTTGAGCTCTACTTTGACTTTGTTGAAAGCTTTCACAAGCCTACACTTATCTATCCAGGCAATCATGAAGCACTCAAAAAGGAAACGACTTTTTTAAGCAATTTAAAGAAGTCCACGCACCGTTTAAACCCACTAGTAAGCATCATTGATGACTATCATGAAAATGTGGGGTTTGACCTGGACATTATTCCCTACAACAAACTCAAAGATTTTGAAAAGAATGGGTATCCTTTCAAGGGTCGCATCCTATGCACACACGCTCGTGGCGAGATTCCTCCACACGTTAAACCAGAAGTTGATTTAAGTATATTTGATCGTTGGAATATTGTATTATGTGGCGACCTTCACAGTTATGAAAACTCACAGCGAAACATTTTGTATCCTGGTAGTCCTTATACTACTAGCTTTCACAGGCAACGAGTGGATACTGGTGCTATTCTCCTTGATGGTGATACGCTCAGCCATATTTGGCTCAAGTTCGACTTACCCCAGCTACTCAAGAAAACGATCACTGCCGAAGAGGCCTCCACCTCCGCCACCGCCACCACCTTTGATCACACAATATACGAAGTGCAGGGCGATATGCAACAACTTGGAGAATTAGCTGACAGCGAGCTGATTTCCTCAAAAGTTCTTAAACGCGACACAGACTCTGCGCTTATCCTAGAGCCTGAAATGTCGCTAGATCAAGAAGTACGTGAGTACATAACCTATATCTTAGAGCTTCCCGAAGCTACTGTAGACAAAGTTTTAAAAGAATTACAAAACCATGCAGACAAACTTACATGAACGCCCTTTTGCAGTTGTTTGGTCACAAGTCAACTGCCCCGCCTGCACACAAGCTAAAAACCTACTAGACTCTAAGGGTATTGCCTACGAAGTAAAAATGCTTGGTGTGGATGTTACCAAAAAAGATCTAATTGATGTGGTGCCAACTGCCCGCAGCGTACCGCAAATTTTCCTAAATGGTGAGTACGTTGGTGGCTTAACAGAATTAAAGCAAAAATTAGCAAATGATAACAATCAAAACCCTAGCATGGTCTAATGCTTTTAGTTACGGCTCAGATAACTTTATTGACTTTGTGGCCTCTCCACTTACCCAGCTTGTGGGTAAAAACGGACACGGTAAAAGCTCAATTGCACTTGTACTAGAAGAAGTGCTATTTAACAAAAACTCCAAGTCAATTAAAAAAGCAGATATTCTTAACCGATATGTTAAAGATAAAAGCTATTCAATTGAGCTAGTATTTGATCGTGATGGCACAGAGTATAAAATTGAAACACGCCGTGGCAGTAGCCAAACTGTTAAATTATATAAAAACGGTTTAGATATAAGTGCACATACTTCTACTGGCACTTATAAAATAATTGAAGAATTAATTGGCATTGACCACAAAACTTTTAGTCAGATTGTTTACCAGTCCAATGCTTCTAGCCTAGAGTTCTTGACTGCTCCTGATACTGCTCGTAAAAAGTTTCTTATTGAAATTTTAAATTTGGGCAAGTACACACAGGCTCAAGAAGTTTTCAAAGAAACTCAGCAAGAACTCAGCAAAGATATTGCTTCCACACAAGCGCAAGTAAATACTGTGGTAGCCTGGCTAAACAAGTATTCTAAGACTGATCTTAGTGTTAAGCCCTTAGTAGCAGTACCTGAGCTAGACTCTGAATTGTTACAGCAGTCTGCTAAACTTGAGGTAGCTATTCAAACAGTAGCTGCCACAAACAAAAAGATCACACAAAACAATACCTACAAGCAGCTACAATCAAAAATTACACTGCTGCCTGTGCCACAAAAGCCTGAAGATGACATTGCACCTGCACAAGCAGAAGCAAAGCAGCTTAATACTCAGACTATTGAGCTGCAAAAAACGGTCAAGGATTCAGAAGCTTTTGTACAAAAAATAGCTAAACTAAGCGGTACGTGCCCTACTTGTTTGCAACCTATTGATACACATAAGATTGCGGAATTGGTAAGCGAGCAATCTGAGATTAAATCCGGTGCTGAGTCTAAAATTAAGCTTCTGCAAACCAGAATGCACGATCTTAACACAGAGTATAAAATCTACCTAAATAAACGCAGTGCTTGGGAATCTGCACAATCACTTCAATCAGAGTGGGAAAAGTATCATCAATTAATTGATACAGAGCTACCAGAAACTGTACTAGACAAAGATAGTTTACAAACTGAGTTAAATGCTCTAACAGATAGTATTAATTCTACCAAAACTAGAATTCAAGAGGCTGAAAAAGCCAACCAACAAGCCAGTGCTCATAACTCAAAAGTAGAAACTGTTAGCCGCCAGCTGGCAGAAATGTCAGAAGAGCTTGAAACATACAGCCAAAAGCTACATGAACTTTCAGAGCGCATGAGTACAATCAATATCTTGACTAAAACATTTTCTACCACAGGCTTGGTAGCCTATAAGATTGAGTGTTTGGTCAAAGACTTGGAAGAAATCACTAACAGCTACTTGGTAGACTTAAGCGATGGTCGCTTTCAAATTAGTTTTAAAATTTCGGCAAGTGATAAACTAAATGTTGTTATCACAGACAATGGCCGAGATATTGAAATGCTTGCACTAAGTGGTGGTGAACGTGCCAGAGTAAACGTGGCAACACTGCTAGCTATTCGCAAGCTAATGCAGACCCTAAGTTCGAGCAGAGTTAACCTGTTGATCTTAGATGAAACAGTCGAATCCTTGGACACAGACGGCAAAGAAAAGCTAGTAGAAGTCTTGCTGCAAGAGGAACATTTAAACACTTTTCTAATATCACATGGGTTTACCCATCCACTACTAGAAAAAGTGAATGTGGTAAAACACAACAACATATCCCAAATAGAGGTATAAATATGATTAAAATTGAACGAATTGCAGCAGAAAAGCCTACGCTCCTACGCAATAGTGTGCGCCAACCTGTTAGCTTAAACATGGTGGTAACAGAAGCTGAACTAGCTACAATTGAGGCTGAAACAGGTAGCATTACTTATTCTGTGGATGAGTTGGAGGTAAAAGAGCTTGTATTTCAACCAAAACCAGCTCCAGTTGCACCAGCAGCCGGGTGGTGGCTTCAGCACGACCGGTGGACAGGCGCTCGGAGACGATGCGGGCGATCCAGCAGCCGG
>ERZ1034361.150-NODE-150-length-49919-cov-5.451386_pt1 | contig 49919 bp, 55 predicted proteins | sample MGYA00520617_ERZ1034361 | MGnify/ENA primary metagenome ERZ1034361 (study PRJEB33736, sample SAMEA104284507) | Azolla filiculoides | biome: Urban; feature: Water surface; material: Ditch water | place: Netherlands | collected 2015-10-28 | depth 0-0.1 m ... | reverse complement strand
CGGCTTAATACAAAGGCGACAGATACTGCGGTGAGCATGGCAAGCATGAGAACTAGCGTCAGTGTTAAAGCGAATACTTCTTTCAGAGATTCACGACTAAGTGAAAGTTCTTGATAGTCTTGGTAGACGTCTTGAACTGCTTCTGCAGTATTTGATAGTTGTTTGGGTACGGGTTGTAGGAGTTGGAGTATGCGTGTTTCGCCGCCAATATCATTCATATTGACCGGCACTAATACTCTTAAATACAAACCTTTTCCTGGTATTGGTTCGATGACCCCATAGTTGCGAACTTTCGCTTGTCGCAATTGAGAAAGGCTGGGGGCATCAGGCAGAAAGCTCAGTGGATCTGCGCTAGAGAAAGATAAAATCTTGCCTTGTATGTTAAAAAGAGCCGCATCTTGAACGCCGCTTTTTTCTCGTAAGTCATTCAAAATATTAAGTTGCGTATTACTTGGTTGAAAGGCCAAGTTTGAGGCAATACTTTCGCCTTTAAGCTTTGTATCGATCAACATGGCATCTAGCGCGCTTTGCCCAAGATGAACGCCCCCTTCAAGAGCAGCTTCTACTTTGACGTTGAACCATGATTCGATTGATCGCGTTAGAAAGTTTACTGAAACAATGTAAACAATCATGCCTGGAATAATTGCCATCAAGGCAAACGCCCCCATTAGCCTGACATTAAGTCGACTTCCAATAACGCGGGAGCGCATTTGTTGATAGAGACGCCAAAGCTGAAAGCCAATAAGTGCAGTGAGTCCTAGCGCAAGGGTGATATTAAGCCCTAGAAGAATAGTATAGTAGTGACCGGAAATAGAGCCATTTGAGCTGGCGTGTGAAAGAAGGAAAAGTAATATTCCTCCAAGCGCGGCACTGATAAAAACAATATATTTCATTTATAAACCAAATGCAGGCGTCCACTGATGGCGTTCAGAAACCAAGGTCCAGTTTTCTGATCCGCTTGCTTCAACCTGTATGGGTTTAGGTAGCTTGGACTGATCTAATCGAACTCTAAGGGCTGCTTGATAAGGCTCGCCTTTTTTGAGTAAGGACTTATCAATAACGGCCCAGTCTTTAATTTTGCTTAGTGCTTCTTTAGCTTGCTGTAGATTATTAAATGAAGACTGATTTTTGTTACGGATAATTAAAAATTGTCTAGAAAGTGCGTGGTAACTCAAGCTGACCCTATAGCTTTGTGTGATGATTTCATCATCAAACCAATAGGTGCGTGGCGTTGTTATCTGGAACTCTACGAGGAATGTTAGCGGAACGCCTTTCATTAGCGCATCCTCTAATACATTATTAAGTGTTAAATCAAAGTCGGAATTTAAGGTGTAGCGTTCCTCTAGCGGAATCAACTCAGCATTTTTAATATGAATTGATCCAGGCGCTGCATAAAGATTGAGCGAGAAAAGCAGTGCTGACAATAAAGTCAGAGCTTTAAATAAGCTAAATTTAATTTTTTTGTAAGAGTGCATAAAATAAACCATCGTGCTGCGCGCTAGGCTGTAGCTGTCCATTTTTTAAATTCATGCCCGTTAAAGGTTGAGTCAGAGGCAGTTGTAATGCGTCAGACTGTGTTTTCAAAAAACTATCGATTTGACGCTGATTTTCCTCATGAAAAACCGAGCACGTCACGTAGAGCAATTTACCACCCTTTGCTAATAGCTGCCACAACGACGGCAAAATCTGTGCTTGTTGTTTGGTGAACGAAGCAATGTCAGCTTCACGTCTTAGCCATTTAATATCCACATGACGTCGCACAATACCCGAGGCTGTACAAGGCACGTCAGCCAGGATGCGATCGAATACTTTGCCGTCCCACCAATCGTCTGGTTTTGCAGCATCCCCAACGACTAGCGTAGCGTTGAGTCCTAATCGATCAATGTTACTTTTGGTTCGGTGAATTCTTGTTGCATCGTTATCAACAGCAACTAAATCCACGTCGGCTAATTCTAAAATTTGACCTGTTTTGCCCCCCGGTGCACAACAGGCATCTAATACTCGTTGGCCCTTTTTAAGGTCAAGTGCGTAGCCGGCAAATTGAGCGCCAAAATCTTGAATTGAAACTTCACCTTCGTTAAATCCTGGAATCTTATCGACAGGCATCGGTTTTGTAAGCATGACAGCGTTATCACTTAGCTGAGTCGAAGCATATCCATAGGTCTGTAATTTTTTACAAAAATCACTTCCTGAAATGCGGCGTGGATTTACACGAAGAGTCATTGGAGGGTGTTGGTTTCCTGCCTCTAACATTGCCTGCCAATTATCTGGATATTGATATTTGAGTTTGGTAATCCACCATTGAGGATAGGAATATTGAGCGATTTCCTCATTGGCTAAAGCTTCCGTCAATGACGTTTGTTGACGCAAGAAATTGCGAAGTACACCATTAACAAGTCCTTTTGCCCAGGTTTTCTTCGAGCTGCTTGCTGCCTTGACCGCTTGATCGACGACGGTATGGGAAGCTGCTTTGTCATATTGCAATTGATAAATAGCCACTAAAAGTAGACATCTTAATCGTTCGTCAGGTAAAGGTTTTTCTAATAACTGACTTAACAAAGAAGCTACGGCGCCGTAATAACGCAAAGTACCATAGCTGAGATCCTGTGCCGCCGCACGCTGTTGGGGGGTGATGCTTTGGTGATGTGCAAATAATGTTTCTAGTGTGACGCCCAAATTACGTCCTGCGAATACTTGCTCGACGGCCTCTGCGGCGAGTTGTTGTGAGATATGCAACTAACTAACCATCGCTAGTAGTCGAGCGATGCGCTCTTCTGTTTGAGGGTGTGTTGAAAATAGGCCTTGCATGCCTGAGGCAGATAAGGGGTTAATAATCATCATTTGTGCGGTCTCTGGATGCATCTCAGCAGTTTCCATTGGAATTTGGTGAGCGTAATTGTGAATTTTTTTGAGGGCGGCAGCGAGTGATGCAGGGTCTTGGCTGATATCTGCACCACCTTTGTCTGCTTCAAACTCTCGTGCGCGAGAAATGGCCATTTGAATAAGCATCGCAGCAATTGGCGCTAAGATTAGAATCAATATAGCTACTAAAGGGTGGCCGCCGCGTTCACGATTGCCGCCTGCAAATAGCATTCCAAAGCTACCAATAGAAGAAATGGCCCCGGCGATTGTTGCTGAAATGGTCGAGATTAAAGTGTCCCTATGTTTCACATGAGCTAACTCGTGTGCCATGACGCCACGTAATTCTCGATCTGTTAGGATCTGCATAATGCCAGTAGTTGCAGCAACCGCAGCATTTTCGGGGTTACGGCCAGTAGCAAAAGCGTTTGGTTGTGCTTCATCAATCACATAGACTTTTGGCATTGGCAATCCTGCGTTATGTGCAAGCTCTTTAACCATATTGTAGAAGCCCGAAAATTGACGATCGTCCGCAGTTACTTCTTGCGCGTTATACATTCTGAGTACGGCTTCAGCAGAAAACCAATAAGCGTAGAAATTCATGCCTGCTGCAATAAGCAACGCAATCATCATGCCGTTCATGCCTCCAATAGCCGCGCCTACAAAGCCAAAAAGCACTACGATTGCGGTCATGAGTAAGGTTGTTTTGAACCAATTGCCTAACATGTTTATCCTCTCAAAAATTATTCAAATTGGGTGCCGGCTGGCAGCTGGCGACCTGTTAAGAATTCACGTGCTTTTAAACGTTTGCCACCAGGCAGTTGTAATTCGTGGATGCTTAGAACGCCTTCTCCACAGGCAACGTCAATGGTTTCATTCGTTGCAACCACTTGGCCAGCAAGACCTTTGCCAGATTTTTTTGTTGCCATCCAAATCCGACAAACTTCCCCATTTAACATTGCTGTTGCGACAGGAAACGGATTAAAAGCACGTACTTGCTTTGATATTGCATCAGCTGATTTGTTCCAATCGATCGTTGCTTCTGATTTTTGAAGTTTCTCTGCATAAGTGACTAAAGAATCATCTTGCGGCGTTGATGCTAGAGTGCCATTTTTTGAAAGATTTTCCATTGCTTTAACCATCAAATCAGCGCCTGTTTTAGCTAGGGCATCATGCAGTGTTTGTGCTGTATCCAATTCCGTAATTGGTACGACGCCTTTGGAAATCATTGCTCCCGCATCCAGGGCCGGGACTACTTCCATTATGGTAACGCCAGTCTCTTTGTCTCCTGCAAGCAATGATCGCTGAATCGGAGCAGCTCCACGCCAGCGTGGCAATAGTGACGCGTGAATGTTGTAGCAGCCCAAGCGAGGCATATTTAAAACGTTCGTTGGAATAATAAGTCCATATGCAGCAACAATTATGACGTCGGCCTTTGCATCTTCTATTCGCGATTGAGCTGCAGAATCTTTAAGTGTTTCTGGCTGAAAAACTTCGATGTCATGTTCTAAAGCAAGTTCTTTCACTGGACTCGCTTTTAGTTTCATCCCTCTTCCAGATGGCCTGTCTGGCTGAGTAAGCACTAACACAATTTCATGGCCTGCCTCTATAAGTGCTGCAAGTGCTGGGGCTGCAAAATCAGGTGTGCCAGCAAAGATAATTCGTAATCCTTGCATTAACGGCCTCGTTGCATTTTCTGCATTTTGGTTTTAATGCGGTTTTGTTTTAAGGGGGAAAGATACTGAACAAAGACTTTACCTAGCAAATGATCCATCTCATGTTGAATGCAAACAGCTAACAAACCGTCTGCTTCTATCTTAAATGGTTTCCCATTCCGATCAAGTGCTTCAACGACAATACTTTCGGCTCTCGTCACCGTTTCATAAACACCAGGGACTGACAAGCAACCTTCGTCATAATCTTGGCTCCCTGATTTGGTACTAATTTTAGGGTTGATGAAGACCTGTAATTTTTTTTTGTTTTCGCTGGTATCGATGACAATAATTTGCTCATGTACATTAACTTGTGTTGCTGCCAATCCAATTCCTGGCGCGTCATACATCGTTTCAGCCATATCATCGATAAGCTTTTGGATTTTTGCATCTACGTTATCTACGGGCTTAGCTACCGTGTATAAACGGGGATCCGGATATTGCAGTATGTTCAAAATAGCCATATTCGATTGTGTCGTATAAAAATTTGATTATTAAATAGATTTTATGCAAAAATCAGTGAGTAGCATTAGTTTGATGCGATACATTTTTATGACTCATTTTTGCGCATTAAATTATGGATCATTATAACTCCTGCAATCCTTGAATTGATTAATTGCTTAAGGCATAAACCCACAATATGAATCAATCGCATGATGAAATCTTATATTGGGTATCTTTGCTATTAATTCAAGGGCTGGATAGCCTGGGCATTTGCAAACTACTCAAGACATTTGGATCTCCCTCGCAAATTTTTATGGCTTCACATCAGCAGTTATGTGTGGTCGTCTCAGAAAACATCGCCAGTCAAATTAGAAAAGGTCCAGACCTTGAGGCAGCACAACCTACAATCGACTGGTTGCAATTCTCTGATAATCATTTAATTACATTAGCAGACAGTCATTATCCGCAAAAACTGTTAGAGATTTCAGATCCTCCGCCAGTGATTTATGCTAAAGGTGATTTAGATTGCTTGAATTCGCTAGCATTTGCGATTGTGGGTAGCCGCAATGCTTCTGTTCAGGGTGAGAAAAACGCAGAAGCTTTTGCTCAGACTTTATCGCAGCATGGGCTATGTATTGTGAGTGGCCTGGCGTTAGGTATAGATGCGGCAGCGCATCTGGGAGCTCTTAAAGCCGGTAAAAAAACAATTGCGGTTGTGGGCACGGGGTTGGATATTGTTTACCCCGCTAAGCATCGAGATCTTGCGCATCAAATTGCGGCACAAGGCCTGATAATTTCTGAGTTTCCCATAGGAACACCTTCTCTTCCTGAGAACTTCCCCAGAAGAAATCGAATTATTAGTGGTTTGAGTTTGGGGTGTTTGGTTGTAGAGGCTAATGTGAAAAGTGGGTCATTAATTACTGCGCGTTTTGCAGCAGAACAAGGGCGGGAAGTGTTCGCGATTCCAGGATCTATTCATTCTCCAATGTCTAAAGGTTGTCACGCATTAATTAAGCAAGGCGCTAAACTAGTTGATCATATCAACGATATTACAGACGAGCTTGCACCGTATTTGACACAACAAGATCCAATTAGAAATGCATATTTAAGGGAAGTTTAAGACGAATGTGTTTTGTTGATGTATCTTCGTTTTCAATCAAATTGATGTTGAAGTTTTAATCTAGCTTAGCGACTTGACGGGTGAGAACCTTTCAGCCAAACTGATAACGCTGGAGTTAAAAAATAAAATAGCTTCTCTAAAAAGCGAACGATATCAGGCTATCGTTTAGGCTACTCAGATGAATAGGGAATCTATGTTTGAAGTTTTAGTATATATGTTTGAAAATTACGTGGTCGATAATATTCAACCAGACCACAATACCCTCACAAAAGAATTGTTTGCGGCAGGTTTTGATCACTCTGAAATTACAGATGCCGTTGAATGGTTTAATACTTTAGAATCCATGGCAAGCGTTGATACTGAGCACTCAAGTGCTTCCACGCGCATTTATTCCGAAGAAGAAAAAACAAAGTTTGATACTGAGAGTTTAAATTTTTTAGTGTTTTTAGCGCATGCGAATATTATCAACTTAATTCAGCATGAGATTGTAATTGAGCGTGCGATGGCACTTCCTCAAACTTCGATTCATCTAGATGAGATTCGCTGGGTGGTGTTAATGGTGTTACGTAAGCAAGGAAAAACGAAAGACTTTCTTTTTGTGGAAGATGCGATGTTTCACGAAGATCAACCAACATTGCATTAATTGAATTTTAAAAAAAGCCCCGAAATCTCGGGGCTTTTTTGTTTTAACGCGTTATTAAATTAGCTTTGTTTTAGACCTAAGTTACTTGTAATTTGGCTAATAATCCCTGATTGATTCATCGTGTAAAAATGCAAACCTGGCGCTCCGCCGTCCAGTAATTTTTCACATAAACTAGTGACTACATCAACACCAAGTGCTCTTAGTGATGCAATATCATCGCCATAGTCTTGCAATCTCAAACTCAGCCAGCGTGGGATTTCTGCACCACATACATTTGAAAATCGTGCCAATTGTGTGTAGTTATAAATAGGCATAATGCCCGGCACAATTGGGATGCTAATCCCTAGTGATTCGCAGCGGTCAAGGAACTGAAAATAAGCATCTGCATTGTAAAAGTATTGAGTGATTGCCGCATTCGCGCCTGCATCTACTTTTGTTTTGAAATGTTCTAAATCTTTAGACGCTGAACGTGCTTCAGGATGCGTTTCTGGATAAGCGGCCACTTCTATTTCGAAAGCATTACCGGCTTGTTCTCGAATGAAAGCAACCAGTTGATTGGCGTGTGCAAAGTCACCAACACTGACTTCACCTGAAGGTAAGTCACCACGCAATACAACTAATCGACGAATCCCATTTGATTGATACGTTTGCAACAAATCTTTGATTTCTTGTTTAGTAGAAGAAATTCCAGAAATGTGCGGTGCTGCCTCGAATCCTTCAGACTGGATTTCTAAGACTGTTTCCATGGTGCGGTCTTTAGTAGAACCACCTGCACCAAAAGTGACAGAGAAAAACTTAGGCTGCATCAAGGCGAGCTGTTTTCGAGCCTCGCGTAATTTAATGATGCCTTCTTCCGTTTTTGGCGGAAAAAATTCAAAACTAATGTCAGCCTTCATATTTAAATTCTCTTTTCATTCATTTGGACAAGCATCAGCGATGCCTGATGCTTGTCGCGCCTGATTAATAACGGTACGTATCTGGTTTGAAAGGACCGTTTTGTGAAACGCCAATGTATGCCGCTTGTTCATTCGTTAAGCGTGTTAGTTGTGCGTTTAATTTTTTCAATTGTAATACCGCTACTTTTTCATCTAGGTGTTTAGGTAAAGTATAAACGCCTACTGGATATTTGTCGGTATTCGCAAATAGCTCGATTTGCGCAATCGTTTGATTCGCAAATGATGAGCTCATGACATAACTTGGATGGCCTGTACCACAGCCTAAGTTTACCAAGCGGCCTTTGGCTAACAAGATAATCTTTTTGCCATCAGGGAAAATTACATGGTCAACTTGTGGTTTGATTTCATCCCACTCATATTTTTCAAGTGACGCAACATCAATTTCATTATCGAAGTGACCGATGTTACATACAATCGCTTGGTCTTTCATTTTTGCCATATGGTCATGACCAATAACGTGATAGTTACCAGTTGCGGTAACAAATATATCAGCATGCTCACAAGCATAATCCATGGTGACTACACGGTAGCCTTCCATTGCTGCTTGAAGAGCGCAGATTGGATCGATTTCAGTTACCCAAACTTGTGCTGACAAAGCACGAAGTGCTTGAGCAGAACCTTTACCCACATCGCCATAGCCTGCAACGACCGCAATCTTGCCAGCAATCATGACATCAGTTGCGCGTTTAATTGCATCAACCAATGATTCACGGCAGCCATATAAGTTGTCGAATTTTGATTTGGTTACTGAGTCATTCACGTTGATTGCAGGGAAAGCTAGACGACCTTCTTTGTGCATTTGATACAAACGATGAACACCTGTTGTTGTTTCTTCAGTTACACCTTTGATTTGGGCAAGACGTTTTGAGTACCAAGTTGGGTCAGTTTTTAATTTTTCTTTAATTGAATTGAATAAGCATACTTCTTCTTCGCTACCTGGGTTATTCAATAAAGAAATATCTTTTTCAGCATTCGTACCAAGATGCAACAACAAGGTGGCATCGCCGCCGTCATCCAAAATCATGTTTGAATAGCCGCCATCAGTCCATTCAAAAATACGGTGTGTGTAATCCCAGTACTCTTCTAATGATTCGCCTTTAATTGCAAAGACTGGTGTGCCGCCAGCAGCAATTGCAGCGGCAGCATGATCTTGTGTTGAGTAAATGTTACATGAAGCCCAGCGAACTTCGGCGCCTAGGTCTTTAAGCGTTTCAATAAGAACAGCTGTTTGAATGGTCATGTGTAATGAGCCAGTAATGCGAGCGCCTTTTAGCGGTTGTGCCTTTGAAAACTCTTCACGAATTGCCATCAAACCAGGCATTTCAGTTTCAGCAATGGCAATTTCTTTGCGTCCAAAACCAGCTAGATTAATGTCAGCAATTACATAGTCTTTAATATCAGTCACAGTATTCATGTTTTTTCCTTGAATGGTGTGACCGGAGGGAATGCGGAAAATTTGGAGTTGCTTGAAAAACTAGAAGTGATGCCACTTGAAGTTCTAACACTCTCACCCGTATCCCGTGCCCGGCACGGTTAATATGGTGAGCGCCGTTAAAACATTTTCCGAGCCTGGGAGTTTTCTCTCGCAGCGCTCCTCGGAATGGCGGCAATTATACGCGAATATTGTTTTTACACAAATTCAAAGTATTAGCCTAAGTTCATGCTTACAAAGTACTTAGCAACAGACATAAAAAAGCCCCAATCAGTTCAGATTGAGGCTTTTTTATTTTAACTACGGGTATTAAACAGAAGCCTTCAATGCCGCCGCTTTATCAATCGCTTCCCAAGAGAACTCAGGTTCGTCACGACCAAAGTGACCGTAAGCCGCTGTCTTAGTGTAAATCGGACGTAAGAGATCGAGCATCTTCACAATGCCTTTAGGACGTAGGTCAAAGTGTTCACGCACTAAAGCAGTGAGTACTTCGTTTGATACTTTACCTGTGCCGTAAGTCTCGACCATGATTGAAGTTGGTTGAGCCACACCAATCGCGTAAGAGATTTGCACTAAACAACGTGAAGCAAGTCCTGCTGCCACGATATTCTTTGCTACATAACGACCAGCATAAGCAGCTGAACGGTCTACTTTAGAAGGGTCTTTACCAGAGAATGCGCCACCACCATGTGGAGCTGCACCGCCGTAGGTATCAACAATGATCTTACGGCCCGTTAAGCCGCAATCACCTTGTGGTCCACCAATCACAAAACGACCGGTTGGGTTCACTAAGAACTTGATATCACCTTTGATGAGTTCTTTAGGCAGTGTTGGTTTGATGATTTCTTCAATCACCGCTTCACGGATGTCTTTTAATTCCATCTCTGGTGCGTGCTGTGTTGAAACAACCACAGTATCAATCGCACTTGGTTTACCGTTTTCGTATTTAATCGTGACTTGTGATTTAGCGTCAGGACGTAACCATGGTAAACGGCCATCTTTACGCAGTTGTGATTGACGTTCCATCACGCGGTGAGATAACCAAATAGGCAATGGCATGAGCTGTGGTGTTTCATCACATGCGTAACCAAACATAATGCCTTGGTCACCTGCACCTTGGTCTAGTGGATCGTCTTCTGCTTTATCCACACCCTGAGCAATGTCAGGGGATTGTTTGTCATAAGCAACCAATACAGCACAACCTTTGTAGTCGATACCGTAATCTGTATTGTCATAACCAATGCGTTTAATCGTTTCGCGAGCCACTTTGATGTAATCAACATTCGCAGTAGTTGTAATCTCGCCCGCAAGCACAATGAGGCCTGTGTTTGCTAAAGTCTCTGCTGCAACACGTGCAGTAGGATCTTGTTCAAGAATCGCATCTAAAATGCTGTCAGATACCTGGTCAGCAAGTTTATCTGGATGGCCTTCAGAAACTGATTCTGAGGTGAATAAATATGAATTCATGGATTAATGTTTCGTTATACATTCGAAAATAAGGCATGAAGAATAGCAAATTAAATGCAATTTACAAAATTCTAGATTTAAGGCGCGAAGAATTTAAACCACTTTAAAAATCAGGTTTTAGCTAGCTAAGCTACCTTATCATTCAACTATCCCATACAATGATGTTAATTAGAAATGCATGTAATTAATGACTCAAAATAGAATGACGAGAACGATGGATCTTAAATTTACGAAAATGCAAGGCTTGGGCAACGACTTCGTTGTGATTGATAGTTATACATCGCCCGTTAATTTAACCGCTGAACAAATCCGTCGTATTGCTGATCGTCGTTTTGGCATTGGATGCGACCAGTTGTTGTTGGTTGAAAAGCCAACGCAATCCATGGCTGACTTTCGGTATCGCATTTTCAATGCGGATGGCGGTGAGGTAGAGCAGTGCGGAAATGGCGCTCGTTGTTTTGCTAGATTTGTTTTTGATAAAGGCCTAACTGCAAAAACCAAAATTTGCGTTGAAACTGCTGGCGGTATTATTTACCCTAAATTGGAAGATGGTGGTTTAGTGACGGTTGATATGGGCTCTCCTAAATTTGAGCCCAACCAAATTCCATTTATTGCTGATGAAGTTGCATTGAGTTATCCACTATTGGTTTCTGATCATGAAGTTGAAATCAGTGTAGTTTCTATGGGGAATCCTCATGCGGTGCAGGTGGTTGAGGATTTGGATCGGGCCCCAGTTGGGAATGAAGGAGCGCTTATTGAAGTGCATTCTAGATTCCCTCAGCGAGTGAATGCGGGGTTTATGCAAATTATGGATGTGCACCATATTCGTTTACGTGTATTTGAGCGAGGTGCCGGCGAAACACTTGCTTGTGGAACGGGCGCTTGTGCTGCTGCTGTTGCAGGTATTCGATTAGGTCAGTTGCAGTCGCCAGTGCAAGTAGATATGCGTGGCGGTAGTTTAACTATTGCTTGGGCGGGTGGAGATGATTCTGTGATGATGACAGGACCTGCTGTTGTAGTATATGACGGCAACATTTCAATTTAATTTTGATTATTGATAGATAGAAAACCTTAAATGGAAACGAAATCTCTTAACGAGGATGAAGTTGCTGCTTTCTTGCAGCAAAATCCGCAATTTTTTGAAAATCATGCCGATTTGTTGGCAGCCATGCATGTTCCCAGTGCTCATGGTAAAGGGGCCATTTCTTTGGCCGAGCGTCAGCAAGTTGCTCAACGCGATAAAATCAGGCAATTGGAGCGAAAATACAGCGAACTTCTGACGATTGGTATCGAAAATGATGAAACGGGCAATAAAGTTCATCAGTTGACGCTGGGTTTGCTTAATTCCGCAGATTTCACCGCGCTAAATCAAATGCTGGTCGAAACTTTGCGTGAGAATTTTAATGTGCCTTACGTCAATATTAAGCTTTGGGCTTTGGCAGCAGATAATGATTTAAGCACACAAGTAGCTTTTGAGACCGTTGATGAGACCCTTAAAACTTGGGTGCTGAGTTTAGATAAACCTTATTGCGGCAATGCACTCAATGATAGTTTTCAGTATTTATTGAATGATGGAGTAGAGGCTAAATCTTATGCTGTGATTCCTTTGGGGGCTACAGAAACTATTGGTTTCCTTGTCCTGGCATCAGATGATGAAAAGCGTTTCTATCCTGGAATGGGCACTTTGTTTTTGCAGCGATTAAATGAATTGCTCACGTCAGCATTAAGTCGATATGTTAGTTAATCTGGATTTGATTTGGATTTTTTAGAGGCCTACTTAAATCATCTCGCTTTTGAGCGTGGCTTAAGCAAGTTAACGCAAGCGAATTACAAACGTGATATAGCCTTTCTTTTGGCATACGCTGAATCACAAGCTTTACTCCTCCTTAAAACTCAACCTCAGCATATTCGTCAACTCATTGCTAAGTTACACGGCCAAGGATTGGGTGGAAAAAGTATTGCCCGTATGCTTTCCTCATGGCGTGGATTTTTTGACTATTTAGTCAAGCAGCATAATTTCACCAGCAATCCTTGTATTGGAATGCGTGCACCAAAGTCTGCTAAAACTTTACCTCAAGCATTGTCCGCAGACCAGGCCGTTAAGCTGGTTGATGTGAAAGAGGAAGATTTATTAAGTTTAAGAGATCATGCAATACTCGAACTATTTTATTCATCAGGTTTGCGATTGGCAGAGCTTGTTGGTTTGAACTTTGACCAGCTTGATTTAGTCAATGGCACAGTTACGGTGACTGGTAAGGGAAATAAAACACGCATCGTTCCTGTTGGGAGTCATGCGATTAGTGCGATTGAAACTTGGATTGATGTCCGCAGCCTGATTGCAAAATCCGAGAGTGGGGCTTTGTTTATTACTAAGCAAGGCAATCGCATTACGCCTAGAGCAGTGCAATATAGATTAAAAGAGTGGGCAATTAAGCAGGGTATTAATAGTGATGTGCATCCGCATATGTTAAGACATAGTTTCGCTACACATGTTTTGCAGTCTAGTGGGGATTTGCGAGCCGTGCAGGAAATGCTTGGTCACGCTAATATCAGCACTACACAAGTTTATACACATCTCGATTTTCAGCATCTTGCAAAAGTATATGATCAAGCCCATCCGCGTGCTAAAAAGTAGAGTGAAATAAACCCCTAGAAAGCCTGTTGTTTTTAATGCTGTCAGAATGTGGCAAAATCAGAAGTTGGAATTTTTATAAAAAGGAATCACACCATGGAACATCAATTACCTGCATTACCTTATGCAAAAAATGCATTAGCTCCACACATTTCAGAAGAAACGATTGAGTTTCATTATGGAAAACATCATCAAACTTATGTCACAAATTTGAACAATTTAATTAAAGGTACAGAGTTTGAAAATAGCAGCTTAGAAGAAATCGTTAAAAAATCTTCAGCTGGTATTTATAACAACTCAGCACAAATTTGGAACCATACATTCTTCTGGAGTTGCATGAAGCCAAATGGCGGTGCAGCACCAACAGGCGCTTTGGCTGATGCAATTAATGCAAAATGGGGTTCATTTGATGAATTCAAAAAAGCATTTCAAGCTTCAGCAGTCGGCAATTTTGGCTCTGGCTGGACATGGTTAGTGAAAAAAGCAGATGGTTCAGTAGATATTGTGAATATGGGCGCTGCTGGCACACCATTAACAACAGGTGATACGCCGTTATTGACAATCGATGTATGGGAACATGCTTATTACATTGATTATCGCAATGCGCGTGCTAAATTTGTTGAAGTATTTTTAGCTTCATTAGCAAACTGGGATTTTGCATCTGCAAATTTCAACGCTTAATTAGTTGCTGATTTTAAGAGCCCAGCTTACGAAGAGTAGCTGGGCTTTTTTAATATGCATTTGGATGTGCTAATTGGATCAATATTTAAGTGAGCAGTTAAAAACCGCAATCAATCTTTCATTGTCGGGGGATTGGAATGCCGCCCATCAGATTGTTCAGGAATATAAAGATCCGATATCCTCTTGGATACATGCGGTTCTGCATAAAATTGAAGGGGATGAATTTAATAGTCGTTATTGGTATGCAAGAACTTCTGCAGAATATGAGGACTTTGACTCTGTGAAAGATGAATTAATACATTTACTTACAATGCTTGATAAAATTTAATTCAGTTTTTCTGTTAAAATCCACACCATGCTGAAACGTACTTTCATGACCTTTTTACTGCCGCTGCTGTTTTTATTTGCACAGCACGGTGCAGTTACGCATGAAATTTCCCACTACTCCGAGCAAGCTCCGCTTACACAGCAGAAACAACAGACACCGCATTCTCCAATTTGTGACAAATGTGTTGCTTATGGAGAAATGGCAAGCGCATTAGATGCACCTAGTTTTCATATTCCCGTTATACCAATAATAGCCATTCAAATTGATGACTATCAATATACTCAAAGTCGTCATGTTGTTGTTTCTTATCAAGCACGCGCCCCACCTCTTTTCTCCTAAAGTCATTGATTGAATCTGGGCTAACGCCCTTGGTCGTTTATGAAAAAGCGACACTTTCTACTTTATTTAGGAGTACTCCATGAGCAATTCCAATCGATTAGCACGCAAGCCTATTGCGATAGCTATTACAACTTTATTTTTGAGTCCATTGTTGTTAAGTGCAACAAGCTTTGCTGCTGAGCAGCAGATTAATATTGATGCACCACCCGTGCCAATTACTGGCAATCCTCTGGGTGTTAGTTCAGATCAGCTTGTTGTTCCGGTATCTATTTTAAATGGTCGTGAATTGTCATTGCGGCGCGAGAGCACCTTGGGTGAGACTTTAAACGGCACCCCTGGTGTAAATTCTAGTTATTTTGGACCTAATTCTTCACGCCCCATCATTCGCGGCATGGATGGTGATCGTGTAAGAATGATGCAGAACGGGGTAGGTTTATTAGACGCATCAGCACTAAGCCCAGACCATGCGCTAGGTGTTGATCCATTTATTGCAGAGCAAATTGAAGTGATTCGTGGACCAGCAACAGTCTTATATGGAGCAGGTGCAATTGGTGGCGTAGTCAATGTGATTGACCATCGTATTCCTAAGGAGCCAATTAATGGGGCAACTGGTCGAGGAGAAGTTCGTTACGGCGGTGCGGACCAAGAAAAAGGTGGTGTGGCAGTTATTGATGTTGGCAATGGTACGTTCGCAATCCATGCTGACGCATACCAACGTAAAACTGAAGACTTAAGTATTCCAGGTTATGCAGTCACTAGACGCGGAGAGGCTGATGGTGGCGAGAGAGTTCGTAAAGGACGCCTGATAAACAGTGGCGCTGAAAGTAATGGTGGAGCATTTGGTGCCTCACTCACTTTCGATAAGGGTCATATTGGTGTTTCAGTTTCAACTGCAGCAAGTAAGTATGGTGTGCCAACAGGTACTTCAGAGCTTACAAATATTGATATGTTGTCTCAGCGTACAGAGTTGTCTTCAGAAGTTCGAGAATTAGGAACATTTGTTGAGCGTATTAAATTTAGGATGGCGCATACTGATTATCAGCATACAGAGTTTGCTGACAAAATCGCTGAGTCTAGGTATTTGAATAGTGGTGTTGAAGGTACTTTAGAAGCTGCCCATCAGAAAATTGGCGACATGTCTGGTGTGGTTGGGTTTCAGTTTGAAAATACCAAGTTAAAAACGCTTGGATTTGGCGAACACGGCCACTCCCTATTGCCATCAACACAAACGACGCGTAAAGGTATTTACCTATATGAAGAGTTACCATTAGATCGACTAAAGTTAAGTGCGGGTGGACGTGTTGATAAAATCAATATTCGCTCTGGCGGTGGTGGAGAATATCATCCCGGGGAAGGATTTCATTTTGGAGACCCTAGCTCGAAGCACTTTAATACAGCTAATCTTTCTGGCGGAGCATTGTTTAAGCTTGATGAAAACTGGAGTGTTGGGAGTAATTTAACCCATACGGAACGGGCACCAACTGCGAATGAATTATTTGTAAATGGTATTCATCATGCGACTAGTCTTTATGAGTTAGGAAATGCTGATCTCAAAAAAGAACGCTCTAATGGGTTGGATGCACAATTAAGATGGAAAGATGCAAAAAACTCGTTCAATGTGAGCGCTTATTACACGCGTTTTCAAAACTTTATCAATCTTTATAAAACAGGAGTTTTTGTTGACGAAGAGGGAGAGACGGGGGGGGCTGAAAAACAGGCTATTTTCCGTGGCGACAAGGTAACATTCAGGGGCATGGAGGCCGATGGGCGCTTCAGAATTTATGAAGGTTCTGGCGATTTAGATTTAACGCTTCGTGGTGATTATGTCAGAGCAACGAATTCTGATACTGGCAATCCTGTTCCAAGAATTTCACCAATGCGCTTAGGTTTTGGTTTTGATTATAAATTTAATCAGCTTGGTGCACGCTTTGATGTGTTGCATGGATTTAAGCAAAATCGAACCGATGCTGAGGAGTTTTCAACGGACGGTTACACTATGGTTAACGCGATGGCAACTTATCGATTAAAAACCGCTTATGGTCTAGAGTTGTTTGCAAAGGCAAGAAATTTACTTGATCAGGAAATTCGTGATCATAGTTCCTTTCTTAAAGAGATTGCACCAATGGGTGGGCGTTCATTGTTGGTTGGGGTGCGCGGTGAATTTTAGTTGATACTCAGGTGCAGCGATCCTGCGCTTGAGCTATTATGAGCACTTCAAGTATTTAATGAATTTAAGAGATTAATATGGCACGTACAGTGAATTGCATCAAATTAGGTAAAGAAGCTGATGGCATGGATTTTCCTCCTTACCCAGGCGAACTTGGCAAACGTATTTATGAAAATGTTTCCAAGGAAGCTTGGGCTGGCTGGCTTAAGCAGCAAACCATGCTGGTCAACGAAAATCGTTTAAGCCTAGCTGATCCGGAAGCACGTAAGTATCTAACCCAACAAACTGAAGCTTACTTCTTCGGTGAAGGGGCTGATAAAGCAAGCGGATATATTCCAGAAAAGCCTTAATTGAAAAATAAAAAAGGGAGGTCAAATTGACCTCCCTTTTTTATTACTAATGATTTAGTTAAGGAGCGAGTGCTTCACGTTCCATTTCAGCAACAGTAGTGTGGCGTACATCTTTGCCTTTAACCATATAAACAACATACTCAGCGATATTTTTAGCGTGATCGCCAATACGTTCAATCGCTTTAGCAACAAACAAGACTTCGAGTGACATTGAAATTGTGCGTGGGTCTTCAAGCATGAATGTAATCAATTGACGCATTGCAGCTCGGAATTGCTCATCCACTTGCTCATCTTGACGTGCTACATCGACTGTTTTTGTAACATCTAAACGGGCAAATGCATCTAGCGAGGTACGCAACATCTCACGCACTAAGCTAACCATCGTATTAATTTCATTAAAACGAGGTTTGTACATGCGATCTGATTCGTAAATTTTTTGAGCAACGCGAGCAATTTTTGTTGCTTCATCGCCAATACGTTCAAGGTCAGTGATGGTTTTAACTACCATCATAATCATACGTAAGTCGCCAGCCGCTGGTTGACGACGTGCAATGATATGGCTGCAGTCTTCATCAACTTGCACTTCAAGTGCATTCACACGGTGATCGGCTTCCATTACTTCCGCGGCAAGTTTTGGGTTAACGCTAACTAGTGACTCTAGTGCGTTTACAATTTGCTGCTCAACCAAGCCGCCCATTTCAAGTACCTTTGCACGAACTGTTTCAAGTTCAGCATCATATTGCTTAAAAATGTGTTCAGATTGCATTGAAAATATCCTTGTTTAATAAAGCATGCCATTAAAGGCATTTACCCGAATGTTATAGCTTAATCTTTTTTTGTGACAGTTTTATGTAAAAGCCACAAAAAATTAAATTAACGTTTGTAGGTTTTAACGCCTTCAGCTGTTGCTAATAGAAGAATATCTGCTGCACGTGCTGCAAATAAACCATTCGTAACGACACCGACGATTTGATTGATTTTTGCTTCCATCTCTACAGGATTGCTGATTGTTAAGCCATGAACATCCAAAATTACATTGCCGTTATCTGTCGTGAAATCACGCAATTTAGGTTGGCCGCCTAATTTAACGAGTTCGCGTGCAACGTGACTGCGTGCCATTGGTAGTACTTCTACAGGCAGTGGAAATTTACCTAATACTGGGACGTATTTGCTTGCGTCACAAATACAAATAAAGCTTTTCGCGCAAGCTGCCACGATTTTTTCACGAGTTAATGCACCGCCACCGCCTTTTAGCATGTGAAGGTGTTCTGTAATTTCATCAGCGCCGTCCACATAAATTTCCATGCCGTCTACTGAATTCAAATCAAATACTTCAATTCCATGAGCGCGAAGGCGTTGAGCTGTTGCTTCTGAGCTAGCTACTGCGCCATCAATTTTTGATTTAACTTTTGCAAGTTCATCAATGAAAAAATTAGCAGTTGAGCCAGTGCCCACGCCAATAATTCCGCCTTTAACATAAGAAACAGCCGCTTGTGCGACCTGTTGTTTTAATTCGTCTTGCGTTGCCATGTTCGATTTATCCTTCAATTTGCATAATTAAATTCTTTAATCATGCGTTTTCTTTATAATTACAAGCTACCCTCAATAATACACTTAGCCAGACTGAATGAAAAACGACTATCTAGAAAAAATTCGTGCAGCAAACGTTTATGACGTTGCTAAAAAAACGCCGCTGGAATTTCAGCCTAATTTATCCGCACGCCTAGACAACAGAGTTTTGTTAAAACGTGAAGATATGCAGCCTGTGTTTTCTTTCAAAATACGTGGCGCTTATAACATGATGGCGCACCTTTCTAAGGAAGCACTTGCGCGCGGTGTGATTGCAGCATCTGCTGGCAATCATGCTCAGGGCGTTGCACTTTCTGCGCAGAAATTAGGTTGTCGTGCAGTCATCGTTATGCCAACAACAACGCCACAAATTAAAGTGAATGCAGTAAAAAGTCGTGGTGGTGAAGTAGTTTTGTTTGGAGATTCATATTCAGACGCTTATTTGCATGCATTAGAGCTAGAAAAGTCTGAAGGACTGACCTTTGTTCATCCTTATGATGATCCTGAAGTTATCGCGGGACAGGGTACGATTGCGATGGAGATTCTGAATGAACATCCAGAGCCTATCGAAGCCATATTTTGCTGTGTTGGCGGTGGTGGTTTGCTTGCAGGGATTGCTGCTTATGTAAAAGCGTTACGACCAGAAATTAAAGTAATTGGTGTAGAAGCCAATGATGCGGATGCGATGACGCAATCATTAAAAGCAGGTAAGCGTCTCATGCTTGATCAGGTTGGTTTGTTTGCGGACGGGGCTGCAGTAAAGCAGGTTGGTGAACATACTTTCAAGTTGTGCCAAGAATATGTTGATGAAATGATTTTGGTCGACAACGATGCAATCTGCGCTGCGATTAAAGATGTATTTGAAGATACCCGCTCTATTTTAGAGCCTGCTGGTGCACTTGCTGTTGCTGGGATGAAAGAATATATCAAGCGTAATAACGTACATGGCAAAACATTCGTTGGTATCGCTTCTGGCGCTAATATGAATTTTGATCGCCTACGTTTTGTTGCTGAGCGAGCTGAGATTGGTGAGAAACGAGAAGCAGTATTAGCAGTAACGATTCCAGAAAAGCCAGGCTCATTCAAAACCTTCTGCCGTTTATTAAGCGGGCGTAGCATTACTGAATTTAATTATCGTTATTCAGATCCTAAGTTTGCACATATTTTTGTAGGTATTGCGATGAGCAATGCTCAGCAAGCAACAGCGCTTGTTGAGATGCTTCAAGCACACGATTTGCCAGCTTTAGATTTAACAGATAACGAGGTGGCAAAATTACACTTACGTCATTTGGTTGGCGGCCACGCGCCACAGGCCAAAAATGAAGTGTTATATCGATTTGAATTCCCAGAAAAGCCAGGCGCACTGATGAACTTCTTAGATACGATGGGGCATGATTGGAATATTAGTTTGTTCCACTATCGTAATCACGGCGCTGATTACGGCCGCGTACTAGTTGGGATGCAAGTCCCGCCAGAAGATAGAGCTGCTTTTGCAACATTCCTAGAGCAGCTTGGTTATCCATACTGGGATGAAAGTAGTAATCCGGCATATCAATTGTTTCTTGGATAATAAAACTGATCGGGAAAAGCTCCTGACATGCTAATACATAGAACTTTTTAGAGCTAAACGTAGACTAAAATTTATACTTAAAGATTCACCTACAAAACTAAATAATAGAAAGTAAATCGATGAAAAAAACGAATATGTTGATGGGTTTGTTTCTAGGATTATTAAGCACATTAGCAATCGCTGGTGAGCGTGGAAACGCTTATGTATCTAATCAAGATGGCGGTATTACCGTAATTGATTTAGATACGCTTGAAGCAACCGGGAATATTGATATCCAAGCAAAAAGTCCTCGTGGCATTGGTGTAACTGAAGATGGTAAATATCTTATTACGGCAAACAAGGATGACGGCAACATTTCCGTTATTGATCGAGCGAGTGGCAATCTTGTTAAGCACATCAATGTAGGTAAAAATCCTGAGTTTGTTCGTGTTCATAAAGGTTTTGTTTTTGTTTCGACAGAGCCTAGCTCAAAGGGTGGCCCGCCACCTAAGCCAGGTGAAGTTGCCAAAGAAGATGACGATGATGATGAAAAAATCCCTGCACGTATTGCAGTCGTTGATCTCAAAAAAGGTAAAAAGATTCGTGAGATTGTTGGCGGACCAGAAACCGAAGGTATTGAGTTTTCTAAAGATGGTAAGAAGTTAATCATTACTAATGAGGCTGACAACACGATTACTGTTCACAATTTAGCGACGGGTAAATTACTGAAATCAATTTCTACTAAAGAATACGGTGATCGTCCACGTGGGATTAAAGTTTCGCCAGATGGCAGCTACTATGTTTCAACATTAGAGTACGGCAATAAATTTATTGTGCTTGATAAAAACTTCAAAGTGACGCGAACTGTAGAAACGGGTCAATCTCCATACGGTATTTCTTTTAACCGAAATGGTGATCGCATTTATGTTGCAAGTTCTAAAGAAAAAGTGATGCAAGTTTATGATGCAAAATCTTTTGAGAAAATTAAAGATATTCCAACGGGTAACCGTTGCTGGCATTTCAGTTTCACCCCGGATGACAAAGAAATCTTACTTGCTTGCGGTAAATCAGATTCGGTTGTGGTGATCGATCTTGAGAAGCTAGAAAAAACCAAAGACATTACTGATAAAGAAATGCCTTGGGGCGTTGTTACCTATCCAAAATCGATGGGTAGTTTAGATAAGCCTTAAATTCGATTTTCGTTTTTAAATAAAAAAGCCCCAAATTTGGGGCTTTTTTATTGCTACAGTAATTTGTTAATGAGTTCCCAGTCTCTAGGATCAACAGGTGTAATTGAAAGACGATTGCCACGCTGTAAAATTTTTAGATTAGCAAGATCAGGATTCTCACGCATTTCTTTCAAGCTAAGTAAGCGTGTTTTTTTTACGAGTTTTACATCCACATTAAACCAGCGCGGACTCTCTGGTGTTGCTTTAGGATCGTGATATTTGTGACCCTCAATAAACTGTAAACGATCAGGATAAGCTAGGGTAGATACTGCGCATATTCCAACAATCCCAGGTTCTGCGCAGTTTGAGTGGTAAAACAAAACACCATCCCCCACCTTCATTTGGTCGCGCATAAAGTTACGTGCTTGATAATTACGCACGCCATACCAATCAACCGATTGATTAGGAAAGCCAGCGAGATCATCAATTGAAACATCAGCGGGTTCAGACTTCATTAACCAATAACGCATTTTTATTCCTTTAAACAACTTTTATTCAAATATACTCGTATCATAACCTGACTTAATATTAAAAAAGAGGCTGATGATGGCAAAAAATGTATTAGGCACTACCTTGCAAACCTGCAGTCTTGATCCACTGACAGGCTTTACCAGAACGGGTTGTTGTGAAACCGGACCGCAAGATAATGGGAGCCATACAGTTTGTGCGCAAGTGACCGAAGAATTTTTAATTTTTTCTGCAAGTCAGGGAAACGATTTAACGACACCACGGCCTGAGTATGGATTTGAAGGGCTGCAGCCAGGCGATCGCTGGTGTTTGTGTGCATCGCGTTGGCATGAAGCGGCAGAGGCTGGATTCGCGCCGCCTGTCATTCTGGAAGCCACTCATGAAAAGTGCCTAGAGAAAGTAAATTTGGCAGATTTGAAGTATCACGAATTAAGATAAAAATAAGGGGAGTTCCCCACAGGTGTAACCTAGGCTGGCATCCTGAACCAAAAAGGCTCAAGTGGTAACAATCTAGAGTTCATTAGGCTCACCCGCAGTGGAGCGTGCTCACAGTAACTCGAATGATCGAAACCGATGCGAAGACTAGTTCAAGGAATATATAACCTAAATCGCACCGCGGGGAACAAAACGAACTATATCGTAGTTAAGGCTGGAAATTTAAGAATTAGTTCTTGAGGATTTAGAACAAATTATTTTGTTCGGCGATTGCTGTATCAATTTGCTTTTGCATATCAAGCACGCGTTTTCTAGCGTCGCCTAAATTAACGCCACCACTTCTTGTCGTTAGTAATTCATGGGCTAAATTAAGTGCCGCCATAATTGCAATCCGCTCAACACCGATCACCTTGCCATTATCGCGAATATCACGCATTTTTTTATCAAGATAACTGACTGCGGTGAGTAAGCCTTCACGCTCATCATCAGTGCAGGAAACTTTAAATTCCCTGCCCATAATATTGACATCAACGCCCTTTACTTCACTCATAAACTAGCCTCTGGCAATTGATTAAGCAGGGTTTCTAATTTCTCGCTGGCTTGTTGCATTTGCGCTTTAAGTAGACGAGCTTCGTCTTGCGCAAGCGCAAGCGATTGTCGTAATTCAAGATTATCTTTTCGCACAGATTGGGTCAAAACCACTAATTGCGAAATCTTATCTTCTAAAGCTTTTAAGTCAGCATCCATGCGCTAACTATAATTGTTAAATCCCTGTCTAGTCAACTGCTAAGCGTTAATTCTGAAAGTTTTACAACATGTTACATCGCTAGCCAGTTTTAAAAAGACTCAGCCTTCAAGGTCTAAATCCGATATAATGTTGATTAAGTTGATAGGTGCCGAGATTGCTTTTCAGCAACAAGGTGAAACTGGGAAATAGGTGCGTTTTTAGTTATCACTAAACACAATTCCTGTACTGCCCCCGCAACGGTAAGTGATTGTAGGTTTGCAATATGCCACTGAATATTCTTTATTTGGGAAGGCGCAAATCATATCCTCACAAGTCCGGAGACCGGCCTAACAACCTAAGCATAGAAATGCCGCGGGGTGACGGTTTCTGGGCGCGAAGATTCATAAAGAATCTCACGCTTAATAACTCTGAATCAATAAAAAATAATCTCACGCTCGGTATTCTCTATTTGTTAATTGGCGCACGGGGACGTACGTCATGATTAGGGAATGAATAATGAAAAAAACGACCATATCAAGCCTCATAAGCTTGCTTCTTAGTACGCCTGCATTCGCAGCAACCACCATGATTAACGCCGATGATGTCGTGGTGACTGCATCTAGAGTTCATGAAAATATTCAGAATGTTGCAGCAAATTTACAAGTCATTACACGCGAACAAATAAGTGAATTAAATTCAAGTTCAATTCCACAAATCCTCTCTCAGATAGGTGGTCTAAACATTTCAGGTGTTGCGCTAGGTCAGTTTAATAGAGGCGCAATAGTTGATATTGGTGGGTATGGAGCAACTGGCGGCAGTACAACACTTGTACTTATTAATGGACAGAGAATTAGCCCGATTGATTCGGCAGCTGTTCCATGGGAAATTATTCCAATCGGGTCAATTGATAGAATAGAAATTCTCAAAGGCGGTGCTGGGGTTCAATATGGGGATCGTGCTGTTGGTGGTGTGATTAATATTGTTACTAACGAGAGTCAAAATGCCATCAATCAAGCATCTGTAACTTTTGGTAGCTTTGGTACGAAAGCAGCAAGTGCAGTTTTTCAAAACAAATACAACGACACATTATTTAAAGTCTCGGGTAGTGCCAATCATTCAGATGGGTGGCGGCAAAATACTGAGTCGGATCAATATTCATTAGATGCACGCGTAACTCAGTATTTTGATAAAAATTCGGTTTATTTGGAAGTGTTCGGTAACCATAATAAGAATGAGACTCCAGGCGCTGTCATAGCTCCGGTTGGCAATGGTAATCCGCGGACTGTGAAATGTGACATTTATAGTTGCTTTGTTGGATCGTACAATAAATATGACAACTATGGAGTGGGATTCGGAGCTGTTTTTGATTTTAAAAATCACATAAAGTTTGAAGGTGATTTTTCATATAAAAATACAAAATCTGAATTCTTTAAAAATGGTGATAATCAAGGAGACCCCTTAAATGGTTATGCCTTATATAATCCTCCTCAATACTTTCCTTACAATGCCAACTATAGCCGTTGGCGTATGGATTTTTCGCCTCGCTTAAAAATAGACCTGGAAAAATTAGGTGACTTAATAGTTGGGTATGATTATGGGCGCTCTTCTGGTTCTCAAGATGATCAGGGGGTGATGAATGACTATACATCTATAACAAAATCTAGTGCTTCCTTGACTAATAATTCTATTTATTTAAGCCATAGATTTGCTATAAAAGAGAATTTGGATTTATTGGCTGGATTCAGAAGAGAAGCTCAAAGTGTGAGCGCCAAAGATGATGATGGTAATGAATTATCGAATGCACACAAAACCACATCTGCTAATGCATGGGAATTAGCCTTAAATTATAAATTTTCTGAATCACAGAAGATTTATGCTAAATATTCTCAAGCATTTCGTTTTCCCAATATTGATGAATTTTGGGGTTATGAGGGTTATACAAGAACGTTTGTTGGTGGAATAATTAATCCTCAAATCGATCGCACCGCCGAAATTGGCTCTAGTTTTGTTTTGATTAATACTCAGTTCACAACTTCTATCTTTCATACAAGAACGGAAGATGAAATCCGATATCAAGTGGCTACTGGAAAAAACATAAATGATGCTAATCTAATTGAGAGAAAAGGTGTTTATTTGAGCACCAATTCTTCTATTAGCGACAAATTAAGTTTATATACCAATTCCAAATTTCAAGATGCTTCTTATATTAACGGTCCGTATGATGGCAAATCTCATGATTTAGTGCCTAATTTTTTAATAAACGCTCGATTAAACTACAAGTTTGATAACGAATTGTCGTTTGGGCTCGTTTCTAATTACGTGGGCAGCCAATACTATGACGGAGCCAATGATAAATCCGCATACAAAAAGATGCCGTCTTACCTAGTGACTGATTTATATGCTAGTAAGAAAATTAATCAATGGGATCTAAGACTAACAGTAAGAAACATTGCTAATGAAAACTACTCTACTTATGGAGGGTATCAGGATAAGGGTGCATCTTTTTATAAAGGATATTATTACTATCCAAGTGATCCAAGGTCTTTATTTGCAACTCTTAGCTATAATTTTTAATAACAATAAATCAAGCTAACCCTTGTCCGACAAAAATACTCGGATAAAGGTTACAATATCGTTAAATATTAAAGGGGTTTTTATGTTTTCAACTAAACAGAATTCAATCTTGATTGGTTTGGTGCTTATTGCATTAATCTTATTAACACGCACAAATCATTTCGGCAGTAGTGTTTTCCTCCCTGATGCAACACTTGCTGCGCTATTCTTTGGTGGTTTGATGATGAAGAATATCCGTTGGTTTGCACTAGCGATGGTTGCAGCAGTCGGCATGGATTTTTATGCATTAGGCTTCGCTGGTGTTTCTGATTATTGCATGTCTTTAGGCTACTGGGGTTTAATCCCGACTTATGCAGTGGTTTGGGGTGCGGGTCGTTGGTTAGCTAAACAACAAAAGCCATTTGCACTATCAAACTACATTGCAACAGCTTGGGTAGCGACTAGCGTTGCGTTCCTAATGTCTAACGCATTTTGGTATGTATTCTCAGACAAAGTAAATACATTAAGCGTTGTTGAGTTTTCACAACGTGTTGCTAAATATTACACGCCATATTTAAGTCACACTGTTGTTTATCTTGGCTTAGCATGGCTTGCATATGGCGCAATCAAAAGCCTTTCATACAAAAAACAAGCAGCTTAACGGTTAACAAAACCAATCTGACTTACATTGTCTTTAATGACGATTTTAGAAACGCTGCCGTAATCAATTTGTAAACGCACTGCATGTATCAAGGGGAGATTTAGAGCCTCAGCAACTAAAGCTCTAATCACCCCAGCATGTGTGAAAGCAATCACTGCTTCGCCCTCGTGTTTTTCGCTGACCTCTTCCAAAAAGCTTTTAGCTCTTAAATGTAAATCTTGGTATGACTCACCATTAGGTGGTGTATGGCGTATATGCGCCTCAGTCCATTCGCCCACAATGCCTTGTGGAATATCAGACCAAGGCTGTAACTCCCAATCACCAAAATTAAGCTCCATTAAACGACTATCTTGCGTCACAGTTGCGCTGTTTAGATGGGTAGCACTTGCATCGGCAAGCTTCAAACATCGTTGTAAAGGACTGCTAAATATCCCTGCTGGTTTAATAGCGTTTAATTTGTTTTTTAGTATTTCAAAGTCTTCATTAAAACTTGGTGCAACATCGATATCAGCATGTCCATAGCACACACCATCAAGTACCTGAGGTCTTGTATGTCTAATTAAATAGAGATCCATATGGAATGCCTTTAGCTGAAGCGTTGTTATTAATAGTGGGGATTTTACCGTTTTGGCTCTATTTAAAGGCAAAACTAATTGTTTAATTATGGGCTATTACAAATAAGTTTAAAGTTTGAGATGCCACAATAGATTTAGTTTGCTATAATGCCGGTCTTTCGCGATGTGCAAACATCAAGAAATGATGGCTGGGTAGCTCAGTTGGTAGAGCAGCGGATTGAAAATCCGCGTGTCGGCGGTTCGATTCCGCCCCCAGCCACCAATCAGAATACTAAAAAGCCACCCTAGGGTGGCTTTTTTTATTTAATCATTTAATGCGTTAGGTTGTATTGCAAAATATAAACCGCAATACCTGCAAAATAACTGATTAAAGCCAGCCAGCTTATCTTTCTGATATACCAGATGAACTCTATTTTTTCTAAGCCCATAGCAGCTACCCCTGCAGCCGAGCCGATAATTAAAATTGATCCGCCAGTGCCGGCACAATAAGTCATAAATTCCCATAAGAAACTGTCGGTTGGATATTGAGATAGATCGTACATGCCCATCGATGCCGCAACTAATGGTACGTTATCGACAATAGCGCTAGCTATACCAATAATAGTGACAATCAGATCTTGGCGACCAATGGTTTGGTCTAGCCATGCAGCAAGTGCGTTAAGGATGTGTGTGTGTTCGAGTGTGGCAACCGCTAACAAGATACCGATAAAAAATACAATTGAACTCATATCAATGCGCATCAGTGCATGAGCCAAAGTTAAATGCTGCTTTTCTTCATCATCTTTATTGCGATGAATTAGATCGCCAGTTAGCCACAAGATACCTAATCCAAAAAGGATGCCCATAAAAGGAGGGAGGTGAGTGAGTGTCTTAAATGCTGGCACCATAATGAGTACGCCAAGCCCCATAAAGAACATGGTATTTCGTTCAAAACTTGTCGTCTGATTGGTGTTGTTGCTTTCTTGTTTTAAAGGCGCCGCAATTTTTTGGCCTTTAAGTTGATAGCTCGCTATGGCGAGTGGTACTAAAAGGTTAGCTACTGAGGCAAGGAAAACACCTTTGATGACTGCAGTTGCAGTGATTTGCCCACCAATCCATAGCATGGTGGTGGTGACGTCACCTATTGGTGACCACGCTCCGCCAGCATTCGCTGCAATTACCACAATGCCTGCAAATAGAAGTCTATCTTCTCTTTTGTCTAAGAGCTTCTTGAGAAGAGAAATCATCACGATTGTTGAAGTTAAATTATCTAAAATTGCACTCAAGAAGAATGTGACAAATCCAACCAACCACATCAAGCTAGATAACTTAGTCGTTTTAATTCTTGAGGTAATGACTTCAAAACCGTTATGTGCATCGATGACTTCTACAATCGTCATGGCGCCAATTAAAAAGAAAATAATTTGCGCTGTAGAGGCAAGCGATTCACTTAGTTGATCACCAACAAGGTGATGGTCGTTGGTCGCGATGGCATAAACAGTCCACAATAAACCTGCGCCGAGTAATGCGGAGGCAGACTTATTGATGTTGATCGGATGCTCAAGCGCAATTGCGGCATAGGCAATAATGAAAATAATAATAAGTGAAGTAATCATGACTTTATTGTAAACAATAATTTGATTATCTAGGAGATTTTTGCCATGGAGTCGTTTAAAACAAAAAAGGCGCTTTAGGCGCCTTTTGCATTATTGTAGCTAATTCATTTAGTGTGTGATTTGATTGGCATTCGCTTGGTTCAAGTGAATTTTCCAATCTTCTAAATGCTCATCTTCATATTCAAGTTGAATCGCGATCAATTCTTCTTCGCTAATTAGCTTGCTATCAATCATTTTTTGTAACTTTGTTGCAATATCGAAGCCTTGATTCTTGCTAACGTTTTTGACGTACTGTTGCATGTTTTTTCCTTATCTAAACATATTTACTATTATTGGCTTTTGGCCAAGATTAAATATTAGTTCTCAATTGTTTCAGGATTATGATGTGAATGTAAAAAAGTATTAATCTTCAACTATACTGAATTTGGCAATTTAGCCTGACTCAATGCGCATGAATCCATATATTACTTATCAGTTATTCATAGAATTAAAAAATGAAACAACCTTATCAATAGGGAAGTTAGGCGAATTTTATTTTCCGGCCGGCTTATATATTTATACCGGTAGTGCCAAGCAAAATTTTGAAGCGCGCATTCAGAGACATTTGTCTAAAGATAAGAAGCTGAGATGGCACATCGATTATTTATTAGATTCACCACAAGCTTTTGTGCGTTCTGTTGAGCGCTTTGTTGAATCTGAATGTAAAATAAACCAATTAACAGATGGTCAGATTTTGATTGAAAAGTTTGGTGCTACAGATTGTCATGCAGGATGTGGCAGTCATTTGAAATATATTTCTTAGGAAGAAAAATGCTGCATAAAAAGACGATTGCGATGAATGTATTGGGAGCGATAGCTTGGGTTGCTTTAGGCGTTGCTTTGTTTCCGAACCAGCCAGAGCACGACCCACTTAATATGTCTTTGTCGGCTGTATTGTTATACGCGCTTATTGTCTCAGTCCCTTTGAAAACTGCTTTTGTTTTATACAAGCAAAACAAATTTAAGCAAAATACGATTGCGCAGGCACTTAATTATGCTTTGGTGATATTTTTTGTGTTCAGCTATGTTGGAATTATTCTGACTGAGAAAAATACGTTTACTCAAATGTTTGATTTGCCATTATTCATTTCTCTTTTTGTGATTGTGATTCCATCACTCATCAATTTAAGAGCATTAAAACAATTGCGGACTTAATGAAGGCTTTTAATGCGTACTAAAACTCTGACATTGTTTTTAGGCACCTTATTTTTTAGTGCTGCTGCTTATGCTAATTGTTATTCTATTAGCGACCAAGATAAAAGAAATTTTTGTTTGGCTAAAACCAAGCAGCAGAGTAGTTATTGCTATTCAATTCGTGAATCAGATTCAAGAAATATGTGTTTAGCGCAAGTTAAAAATACCCGTAGTTATTGTTATAGCATTCGTAATAGTGATGAAAAAAACGAATGTCTCGCTATTTTGAAAAATTAGGATTTATGAACAAATATTTAGATATCGATGCTTCAGCCGTCAAGGCAATGATGGCAAATGAAAAGATTCATTTAATTGATGTTAGGAATCTTGATGAGGTAGTACGAGGTATCCTACCTAATGCGATACATATCCCCTTGTCTCTGATTCCCGATCAAGACTTTGAACCCATTTCTCACGAAAAAATAATTTTTTATTGCCACAGTGGAATACGTTCGGCACAAGCTGCAAGCTTTGTTGCGGATAAGATAGATGCACAAACATATAACTTGCGTGGCGGAATTCTAGCTTGGGGAAGAGAAGGTTTTCCATTCGCTGAATATCAATTATGAAAGATAACATTGATGCAATTTGATAGAGAACTGGATACGCGAGGACTTAAATGTCCTTTACCTATTTTGCGATGTAAAAAAGGGTTGGCGGAACTTGAGCCAGGTCAAATTTTAAAAGCTTATGCAACTGATCCAGGTGCTGTAAAAGATTTTCAAGCTTTTTGTAAGCAAACGGGGCATCTAATGTTGTCATTAGAAGATACCAAAGAAGCTGATTTGACGGTGTACGTTTTTCACATACAAAAAAAGACAGCCTAGGCTGTCTTTTTTAAACAACAATTCTTAAAAAGAATTATTTGTTCATTACGTACATTGTTACTTCGAAACCGAAACGCATTTCAGTAGCAGCTGGTTTTGTCCACATAATATTTCTCCAAATGTTTGTTTAAGGTGCTTTGCATTAAGTGCATCGCGTTGAATGAATATTACGCTTACCACTGAAAGATGCACTATCAGTCTTCATGAATAAAGACTCATGATTTTCATTAATTAAAGTTTAAGTTTTAATTTAATTCTACGTAAGATTTGAGTGAGCGCATTACCATCTAGTTTGTAATGTTTATGAAGTGGTGACTTTACTTCCCATGTACCTTTTAGTCCTGCAGGAAACGTCACTAAATCACCTTTTCCAAACGTGACTGGCTTTCCGCCCTCCGGCGTAATAACGCATTCACCTTCTAGAATATAAGCGATTTCCTGTTCTGGAAAAACCCAAGGGAATACCGAAACTTCTTTTTCCCAAGTTGGCCATGAACTTACTTTAAGTGTTTCTAATTCAGATTTCTTTGGTTTCTTATCTACAATAATTTTCATGCATATTCCTATTTGGTATGGCGCTAAAAGCGCAATTTTAACCTATAGCGCTTGGCAATCCTTAAATTGTTGTGCAATACATTTTTTTGCGAGTTCGCGCGCTTGTGTGATTTGTTCAGGGGTCATTTTTGACGTGAGAAATTTGAGTAGATTTTTACGTTTATTTAAATGTCTGGTATCTGGATTCTCAGCTGATAGCGTCATCCACATTCCAGCTTTGACTAAATCTTCCTTCACTGCACCATTGCTATAGATATAGGCGAGATATTGTTGTGCTTCGCTACTATTTTGATTGGCAGCTAATTGAAACCAATAAATCGATGAATTGATATCCTGCTCAATGGCATCTCCACGATAAAAAAGCATCCCTAGATTCTCTTGTGATTTTATGTGACCTTGAGCTGCTGCTGCTTGATACCATTTAATGGCTTGCGTGTAATCTAAGGGTTCTAATTCTTTATTAAATATCATTACCGCTAAGGCATATTGTGCTTCTCTATAACCTTGATCCGCTGATTTTCTATACCAGCTTGCAGCTTGATTGGCATCGTATTTAACACCATCTCCACTTGCATACATTAATCCTAAATTGTATTGCGCTTTAGCATCGCCATCTTGTGCTAGGGCTTGGTATATTTCGTACGCTTTTTTGTAATCCTTTGCCTCTATTGCGCTTTTTGCTTCTTGTAAGCTTGTTCCGTGAGCAAGGCTTATTGAAAAAGTTGATATGAAAATTAGGGCAAAGCAAAGTTTTTTAATGTTCAAAATATTCTCAGTTTTTAATATCGTTAAGTAGCTCTAAAGCGTCTTCGTCCAGAAAGCTAAGTTGTTGCTGCAACTTAGTGAGTTCAGTTTTGTTGTTTTCGTGTTTAGCTATTTTGGCTAACTCTAGTACGGCCGCAGTATGATGCGGATTGAGTAACAATACTTTTTTAAATTTTGTTTTTGCCTCAACTGATTTTCCTAAATTTTGTTCTGCAAGTCCTAAGTAATAATAAACTTCAGCATCGTTTGGATTTTGCTTAAGCCAAGCACTAGCAATCTGCAACAACTCATTCCATTGCCCTCCTTGCGAAGGGAGTACTACTTGCATCCAATATGGTTTTTGATCTAAAGGCGCATCCCAAAATGGCGTATCGGTTTGTTTTACTATTTCCGTTTCTGGCAAGGACATTGCCAACTTAATCCATTTCACCGGGACACTGTAAAAATGATTGCTTTTACTAGGACTTTTAAAGGTATTCATGCCAATTAATCGGCCTTGTTCATCAAACAGCGGACTTCCACTAGCTCCAATTTGAAAGGAGGCTGAAGTGCGGATGATATAACTGTCGTCCATGGCATAGAGTGCTTTGATTTTTCCGGTGGTTGTAATTGGTTTGGGAGGTCCGCCGGGAAATCCTACAGAGAAAGTTGGAGCCTCATAAAACAGACGTTCACTATCGCCTAGTGTTGCTGGCTTTAAAGGTAGGAAAGCAAAGTGCATGATACAGACATCATGTTTCCAGTCCGCTCTCAAGCCAATCGGTTGGTAAGTTTCCCCCATCGCTGAAATGTTGCTACCTAATGAATTTGCAAGAACGTGACAATTCGTTGCCACTAAGTTTTCCGCCACTACAACACCTGAACCACTGCCTTGGCCTCCCGTACTTGTTACAGTATGGATCTTAACAACCGTGCCTTTTAAGTTATAAATGAGTTCTGGCGAAGGATCTGCATGGCTGATTGTGCAGAGCAAAAGTAATAATAATGATAGGTAATGTAATTGTATTTTCATGGCGTTAGCCTTGGTATTTATTGGGTAGTATTTGATGGATTATGAATATCAACTTTGGTTCAATTTTTGCCTATAGACAGAAATTTTTTTAGGTTTATGATGGTGCTTCATTCGTTAGTTTATTAGAAGATTTTTTCTTCGGGATTAGGGATTGAAGGAGTGAAATCATGGATAACAAGTACGCCCTTGGAAGCACCAAGGTTGCAACAGAACATCATGAAGTTGCGCACAAGAATAAGCCAAGTTTGGCATGCAAGTTTTGTAATAGTGCGCAGTTAGTATTGTGCCCAACGATGCATGACCATAAGTGTTCACATTGTGGAGAGTGGCAGCAAGATATAGAAAATAGTTACGCGACGGGCAGAAGTAGCAATTATTAATTGCCACCTTAGATGTTATTCCAAATGATTTAAATCTAAGTTGCGAAGTTTTGGTGCTAGTTTAGCGGTCGTTGCAACCACCCCTAGTGTCATGAGTCCACCTAAAACAACTGAAGGTACAAGCCCAAATAATTTTGCGGTAACGCCTGATTCAAAAGCCCCCAATTCGTTTGATGAGCCAATAAAAATCCCGTTGATTGAGGCCACTCTTCCTCGCATATGATCTGGCGTGGAAAGCTGCATAATTGTTGTTCTTAAGATGACGGAAACACCGTCAAAAATGCCTGAGAGTACTAATATAAAAGCAGCAACCCAGAAGTGACTGGTAAGCCCGAATCCAATAATACAAACACCAAAACCTGCCACGGCCCATAGTAGATATTTACCGGCATGTTCTCGAATAGGATTTCGAGCTAAATAAATGCCAGTCATAATGGCACCTATCGCTGGGGATGATCTTAATATGCCAAGTCCTTCAGGGCCTACCTGATAAATATCATGAATAAAAGCTGGCAACATCGCCACCGCCCCTCCTAGCAATACTGCGAACATATCGAGTGCTTGAGCACTTAAAATAACTTGGTGGTTTACAACAAATTTCACTGCTTCTGCAATTCCTGCAAATACCGCTTTTTCTGGTTTTGTTGTTTGGTGTGAGATATTCAACATCAGTAATGGAAGTGCCGACAGTAAAGCAAAACTGGCGGCAACTAAATAAGCAATCGTGACACTCGTCCAGCCAACTAATACCCCACCTAATGCAGGGCCTGTTACCAAGCCAATTTGAAATGCCGAGCTGCCAATGCCGCTCGCTTTTCCATATTCTTTTCTAGGTAAAATAATTGCGAATATCGAGCTATATGAAGGTGCAATGAACGCTCTTCCTAGTCCAACCAGGCCGATGGAAGCATAAATAACCAGCGTTGGATATTTTGTAATCATTTCACTGGCGACTGCTGCAAGCGTGAGCGAGCTAAGCATTAAAACAAGTGATGACAAGATTGCAAAATTTCTTTTTGAGTAGTGGTCGACCGCATAGCCTGCAAATAAGGCGGAGCAAAAGTAAGGAATAATTTCGGCGAGCCCAACTAAACCTAAAGCTAGGGGGTCGTGCGTTAAGCTATATAAATGCCAGCCAACAACGACCGCCATAATTTGATATGAAAACACCATGCATACCCGATAACTGAGTAATTTAAAAAAATTTAAATTACGTAAGGGATTTGCACTTGGGTGTGCTTGGTGTTTAGCGGCTTGCTGTGACATTGATAAAGCCTAAATGGCTCTGAAAGTGATTACTAACACATCTCGATAAGCAGGCTGTGTATTGTCTATTGGAACGATGGGGGTTACGCCATGCATGCATCTTTTATCATTCACGATGGCTGAATCCAGTGGTTCCGTGAGCGTAAAACTGTCTAGATTATTTTGCTCTAGATCGTGCATCGTGGTGGTGCCACTGGAAATATTCTGGCGTTTAATCATCATCACTAATACAAAATCCACCCCATCTCGATGTACGCCTTCGGGAGTTGGTTTTGCTAATTCGTCGCTATTCGCTTCTATGCGAAATTGATGGCATTCAATATGCCAAGATTTATTTGGCATGAGTTCACTGAATGTTGCTTGGCAAAACTTCAGTGTAGCTTGCATGCTATTGCTATGAATTGTTTCGGCCAAAATAGGCTCAAAGTTTCGAGCAACGCCACCATTCAGCGTGTTGTAATCCAGACTTTGATAGTGTGGTTGGTGAGGCTCTAAAGTGATTTGATTGCTACCAGCTTGCGAGCTTAATACTGCATAACGACGTCTACGATAACGACCGCCATCTGCCATGTATTCATCAAGTGGCATGTTATTCCAGCTATCTGCAAAAGTTTGCCAGTCGCTTAACGCCTCTGATTTATCCTCTAATAGCCAAGCTTGCATGAGCGTACTAGGGCAAAAGCTGAATCCAGAATGTTCAACTTTTGCGATGAGTGTTTGGCGATTGCTAGGGGCTGTTTTCAAAGCATGTTTCGATCTAATTGTCTTCACCTAATGTGGCTAGCATATCTGCTTGATGTTCGGCAGCGAGTGCACCGATCAGTTCATCCATATCACCTTCAGTAATCGCGTCAATTTTATAAAGCGTTAAATTGATGCGGTGATCAGTAATACGACCTTGCGGATAATTGTAGGTGCGAATGCGTTCTGAGCGGTCGCCAGAACCAATTAAACTTTTTCGTTCGCTTGCAATTTTAGATTGTTGAGCACGGACTTCGGCATCCTTAATACGCGCTACTAAAACACTCATCGCCTGCGCTTTATTTTTGTGCTGACTACGGTCATCTTGGCATTCCACCACAATGCCAGTTGGCAAGTGGGTAATACGAACTGCAGAATCTGTTTTGTTAATGTGCTGACCGCCCGCACCGCTGGCGCGATAGGTATCGATACGAATCTCAGCAGGATTAATGACAACATCACTCACTTCATCTGCTTCTGCGAGCACAGCAACCGTACATGCTGAAGTATGAATTCGACCTTGTGTTTCTGTATCAGGGACGCGTTGTACACGGTGGCCGCCTGATTCAAATTTTAGTTTTGAGTACGCACCCTGACCTTCAATTTTTGCAATAATTTCTTTGTAGCCACCGACTTCAGATTCACTTGCAGAAACAATTTCAACTTTCCAGCGTTGACGTTCTGCGTAGCGTGAATACATACGGAACAAATCGCCTGCAAATAAAGCAGATTCATCTCCACCAGTGCCGGCGCGAATTTCCAAGAAAATGTTTTTATCGTCGTTAGGATCTTTTGGCAGTAATAATTTTTGTAATTCGTTCTCGACCGCTTCTAATTTTTCTTTGCCACTTTCGATTTCTTCTTGCGCGAACTCTTTCATGTCAGGATCGCTGAGCATTTTTTGTGCTTCTGAAATGTCTGCTTCAACCTGTTCGTGGGTTCTGAATTGCTCAACAATCGGTGTAATTTCCGCATGCTCTTGAGACAGCTTGCGGAATGAGTCCATGTTTGCAGTGGCATTTTCGCTACTGAGTAATCTGTTTAGTTCGTCTAAACGCTCGCTTAAAGTAGCGAGTTTTTTAATCATGGATGGTTTCATTGCTTAATCTTTATTTAAATGTGATTGCTGGATACGTTGGTGATACTAATTTGGAGTCGCTAGATTTGGTAAAGTTGCCTGAGCAAAGATTCTAACTGCTCATGTTCACTGCCGCTGCTATGGTTAAGTGCATGACTTGGACCATGCAGTAATTTCTTAGTGAGTGCATTACTCAAGGCATCAAGCACCGCAGCTGGATCTTCACCTTTAGCTAACGCTTTTTGTGCTTTTTCTAATTCACTTAAACGTGTTTTTTCTGCTTGAGCACGCAATGCGCGAATAGTTGGCACCGCATCGCGGGTTTTTAGCCAGTGCATAAAATGATCAACGCGTTCTACGATAATCGCTTCTGCTTCAATCGCCGCTTCTTGGCGATTGCCCAGGCCTTCTTGAACGACTTGTGAAAGGTCATCGACGGTGTAGAGAAAAATATCATCGAGTTCCGCCACTTCTGGTTCGATGTCGCGTGGAACAGCTAAGTCCACCATGAATATGGGGCGACGCTTGCGGGCTTTAATGGCACGTTCCACCATACCTAGGCCAACGATTGGCAGTTGACTGGCGGTGCTAGTAATCACAATGTCAAACTCAGCAAGTCGTTCTGGTAATTCAGATAACAAAATGGCTTTGCCTTGCAAGTTTTCGGCTAAATCTTGACCGCGTTCTAAAGAGCGATTGGCAATCGTGATCGAGGCTGGCTTATGCGCAGCAAAATGTTCCGCACATAAAGCGATCATTTCGCCCGCACCAATGAATAAAACGTGCTGATTTTCTAAATTACCAAAAATACGCTCAGCCAATCGAACAGAAGCGGCGGCCATCGAAAGTGAACTCGCGCCAATGTCTGTGTTGGTGCGCACTTCTTTTGCGACAGCAAAGGTTCTTTGGAATAATTTATGTAAAAGTGTGCCTAAAGTGCCAGCGCTTTCTGCAATTTTGACCGCTTGCTTCATTTGCCCAAGAATTTGCGGTTCACCCAACACCATAGAATCCAAGCCTGAAGCGACACGGAATGCGTGTTTAACGGCTTCATCGCTTGGAAGTGTGTAAGTGTAAGGCTGAATATGTTCTGGATTGAGCTTGTGATAGTTGGCAAGCCAAGATAAAACTTGCTCTGGATGTTTGGTGTTGCAGTAAAGTTCTGTGCGGTTGCAAGTCGATAAAATTGCCGCTTCCCTCACGCCATGCGTGGTTAAATCGCGAAGTGCTTGTGCCAGACTTTCGTTTTGAAAGGCAACGTTTTCGCGTATTGAGATAGGAGCGGTGGTGTGATTTACACCGACAGTGATTAAATGCATTTCGTAATTTTCCTGCATCCTTAAAGCTTAAGCAAGAAATTCAAGCGCTAGTATGTTAATTCCTTGGTAAATACGGTTAAAATAATGCTTTTTACTGTATATAGAATCACTATTCATTATGGCTAAACAATTTAGAATTGCTCCAAGTATCCTTTCTGCTAATTTTGCAAAATTAGGTCAAGAAATCACAGACGTCATTACTTCAGGTACTGACCTTGTTCACTTTGACGTGATGGATAACCATTATGTGCCTAATCTAACCATTGGCCCTTTAGTTTGTGAGTCTATCCGTGAGATCTCAAAAAATGCAGGCGCTTTGATTGATGTGCATTTGATGGTGAAGCCAGTTGATCGCATCATTCCTGACTTTGCTAAAGCAGGTGCAAACATCATTACATTCCATCCTGAAGCTTCAGATCATATTGATCGTAGCTTGGCTTTGGTGCGTGATCTTGGTTGTAAATCAGGTTTAGTATTTAATCCAGCAACGCCATTGCATTACTTAGATCATGTGATGGATAAAGTGGATATGGTACTTTTAATGTCAGTGAACCCTGGTTTCGGTGGTCAAAAATTCATTCCTGAAACATTGAATAAACTTCGTCAAGCGCGTGCAAAAATTGACGCTTACACAGCACAAACTGGCCGTGAAATCTGGTTGGAAGTTGATGGCGGCGTGAACGCAGCAAATATCGCTGAAATCGCACGTGCTGGTGCTGATACGTTCGTTGCTGGTTCAGCAGTGTTTGGCGCAGGTAAAGATACAGATCCAAATCGTTATAACACGATTGTTTCTGAATTACGTGCGCAGCTTGCAACGGTTTAATCTTAGCTAATGACGATGAAAGTACCTCAAATTTTTTCAATGCAAACAAGTTGGCGATGGTGGCGTTAATCACACCATTGTCCAGCGGCTTCGTCCGCACTTACTTGTTAAAATTTGGGGTCTTTTATGTTGCACACAATTAATCAATCAGAATTTAATGCCTTAGCCGCACAAGGCTACAATCGTATTCCACTTGTGGTGGAGACGTTTGCCGATCTCGATACGCCACTTTCGCTTTATCTTAAGTTGGCTAATCAACCTTACTCTTATCTTTTAGAATCCGTTCAAGGCGGAGAGCGCTTTGGGCGCTATTCAATTATTGGGTTGCCTGCGAAAACACGCATTGTTGCTCATGGCCGTAATGTTGAAGTGTTGAAAAACAATGAGGTGGTTGAGGCGGTTCAGGATACGAATCCTTTAGATTTCGTACAAGATTATCAACGTCGTTTTAAAGTGCCGCCTTATCAAGGCTTGCCAAGATTCACTGGCGGTTTAGCTGGTTATTTTGGCTATGAAACCGTGCGTTATATTGAACGTCGTTTAGCTGATACCGTGAAGGCAGATCATATCAATGTGCCAGACGTCTTACTCATGGTGTCTGAAGAGCTAGCAGTCGTTGATAATCTTTCAGGTAAGCTTTATTTCATTGTTTACGCCGATCCAGCAGAAGCGAATGCCTACAACAATGCGCGCACTCGTTTGGCTGATTTAATCAAGCGTTTGCGTCAGTCAGTCGCGATTCCAGAATCTCATCCTATGCCTGCGAATGAAGCGGTGTCAGAATTTGGTGAAGCGAATTTCAAAGCGGCTGTTGAAAAAGCAAAGCGCTATATTTTTGATGGCGACATCATGCAAGTGGTGCTTTCACAAAGAATGTCACAACCTTTCGCTGCGCCTCCGCTTTCTCTTTATCGAGCGCTTCGTAGCTTGAATCCATCGCCTTATATGTTCTATTACGACATGGGTGATCATCATGTGGTGGGCGCTTCTCCTGAAATTTTAGTGCGACTCGAAGACGGCACAGTGACCGCTCGTCCGATTGCTGGTACACGGCCACGAGGTAAAACACGTGAGCAAGATTTAGCACTTGCGGAAGAATTATTGGCGGATCCTAAAGAGCGTGCAGAGCATGTTCAATTGATGGACTTAGGTCGTAATGATGTAGGCCGAGTTGCACAAACAGGCACAGTGAAAGTCACTGACAATATGATGATTGAGCGCTATTCACATGTGATGCATATTGTGTCGAATGTTGAAGGCAAATTAAAACCAGGTATGGATGCGATCGATGTATTGAAAGCGACCTTCCCAGCTGGCACGGTCAGTGGTGCGCCAAAAGTCCGTGCGATGGAAATCATCGATGAATTGGAGCCAAGCAAACGTGGTATTTATGCGGGTGCTGTTGGTTATTTAGGTTTTAACGGGGATATGGATGTCGCGATTGCGATTCGTACCGGCGTGATTAAAAACAACATGCTTTATGTCCAAGCAGGTGCAGGTATTGTGGCTGATTCTGTGCCAGAAAGTGAATGGATGGAAACGCAAAATAAAGCACGTGCCGTGTTGCGTGCTGCTGAAATTGTCAATTTAGGCCTTGATACCGGCTTAGAAGGTCAGGAGTCATAACATGTTATTAATGATTGATAATTACGACTCCTTCACTTACAACTTAGTGCAGTATTTGGCTGAGCTTGGACAAGACGTTCAGGTTTATCGTAACGATGAAATTGATTTGGCAAAAGTGGCCGCACTTAAGCCTGACCATATTGTGATTTCACCAGGCCCATGTACGCCAAATGAAGCCGGCATTTCTGTGCCGCTGATTCATGAATTTGCAGGCAAGATTCCTTTGCTTGGTGTTTGTTTAGGACACCAAAGTATCGGCCAGGCTTTCGGCGGAAAAATTATTCACGCCAAACAACTGATGCATGGCAAGACCTCACTCATTCACCATAAAAATATTGGCGTGTTTAAAGACTTGCCTAATCCTTACACGGCAACTCGCTATCACTCACTCGTAATTGAGCGTGAGAGCTTGCCAGACTGTCTTGAAATTACAGCTTGGACAGAAGATGGTGAGATTATGGGCGTGCGTCATAAAACCTTGCCAGTTGAAGGTGTGCAATTCCATCCTGAATCCATCTTGACCGAATATGGTCACGAATTACTTAATAATTTCCTGAAAGCCTATTAATGGTTTTTAAAGACATTCTTAGTCAATTGCTAGCCCGTCAAGATTTGACGGAATCAGCGATGCTGGATGTCATGCGTCAAGTCATGCAAGGCGAACTCACACCTGCCCAAATTTCTGCACTATTGGTTGCGCTTCGCGCTAAAGGCGAAACAGTGGATGAAATCGCTGCTGCTGCGAAAGTCATGCGTGAGCTTTCAACGAAAGTGGACATTCAAGATACTGCACATTTGATTGATACTTGCGGTACAGGTGGTGACGGCATACAGACTTTTAATGTGTCGACTGTGTGTGCTTTTGTTGCAGCCGCTGCTGGCGCTAAAGTCGCTAAACATGGCGGACGATCAGTGTCATCGACTTGTGGCAGTGCTGATGTCCTTGAAGTGCTCGGGGTGAATGTGAATCAAACACCGGAGCAAGTGGCGGCAACAGTGAACGAAATCGGTATTGGTTTTATGTTTGCGCCTAATCATCACAGTGCCATGAAACACGCTGCACCTGTGCGCCGTGAACTTGGTATTCGTACGCTATTTAATCTGCTTGGTCCGATGACTAATCCTGCCACAGCGCGTCGCCAAGTCATGGGTGTATTTGATCAATCGCTGACCACTAAGCTCGCTAAAGTTCTACAAAAATTAGGCAGTGAGCATGTGCTGGTGGTGCACGGTGCAGATGGTATGGATGAAATTTCATTCACGGGCGATACCTTTGTGTCTGAATTGCAAAATGGGCAAGTGACCGATTATGTTCTGAACCCCTCACAATTTGGTCTGGCAACGCATGTATTAAAAGATATTCAAATCCAAAATGCAGAAGAATCAAAAGCCATGATTTTGGATGTATTAAATAGCAAGCAAGGTGCTGCTAGAGATATCGTTTTAATGAACGCTGGCGCAGCGATTTATGTCGCAGGTATTGCTGCTAGCTTGCAAGCAGGTATTGAAAAGGCTGCGGCTGTCATTGACAGTGGTGCCGCTTTAGAAAAATTAAATCAGTTAATTGCTCGATCTAACCAGGCCTAAGACTAGGCTGAAGAAATCAAGCTCAAGAAAGTTGTTATGTCATCAGATATTTTAAATAAAATTTTAGCAACCAAGCGTGAAGAGGTTGCTGCTGCTAAAGCGATTAAATCACTCGATGATTTACGTATTGAGGCTTATGACCAGCCTGACCCTAGAGATTTTGTTGGTAATATTTTTAATAAAGTAGATGCTGATTTGCCAGCGGTGATTGCAGAAATTAAAAAAGCGAGTCCATCCAAAGGCGTGATTCGTGAAAACTTTAACCCAGCTGAAATTGCGAAAAGCTATGAAAAAGGTGGCGCCGCTTGTTTATCAGTGTTGACTGATAAACAGTATTTCCAAGGCTCTGCAGAATATTTAAAGCAAGCGCGTGCGGCTTGTAAGTTACCAGTATTACGTAAGGATTTCATGATTGATCCTTATCAAGTGTATGAAGCGCGTGCCATGGGTGCAGATTGTATTTTATTGATTGCAGCAGCATTAGATTTAGAGACTATGCGTCAATTAGAAGAAGTCTCTCATGACTTAGGCATGGCTGTATTAGTGGAAGTGCATAATGCTGAAGAGCTTGAGCAAGCACTACATTTAGAAACACCGTTGATTGGTATTAATAACCGTAATCTACGCACTTTTGAAGTGACTTTAGATACCACATTAGAATTGCTCAAGCAGTTGCCTGAAGATCGTTTTGTGGTGACTGAATCAGGCATATTTACGCCAGAAGATGTTGCTTTAATGCGAAGCAATCACGTGCATGCTTTCTTGGTGGGTGAAGCATTTATGCGTCAGCCTGATCCAGGTGCAGAACTTGCGCGTGTCTTCGCATCGCCAGTTTCAGGTTGTTCAGCTTAATTAGGCCTAAGGATTAATCATGGCAAAAGATAGTCAACAGTTCTTAGCAATTCGTCCACGCCGTATGCGTAAAGATGAGTTTTCTCGTCGTCTCATGCGTGAGCATGTGCTTACTTCGGATGACCTGATTTATCCAGTATTTGTGCTGGAAGGCGAAAATCGCACTGAAGAAGTAGCCTCTATGCCCGGCGTGAAGCGTCAAAGTATTGATGTCCTTTTAAAGACTGCTGCTGAGTGTGTTGCACTCGGTATCCCAGCGATTGCTTTATTCCCTGTGGTGCCACAAGAATTCAAAAGCCTGGATGCTAAAGAAGCTTTTAATCCAAATGGCTTAGTGCCACGTACGGTAAAAGCACTCAAAGCAGCTTTTCCTGATTTGGGTGTGATTACTGATGTGGCTTTAGATCCATATACGACCCATGGTCAGGATGGTTTAATTGATGGTACAGGTTATGTACTTAACGATGAAACCGTTGAAGTACTTGTGAAGCAAGCTTTATGTCATGCAGCGGCAGGGGCTGATGTCGTTGCGCCGTCCGATATGATGGACGGTCGTATTGGTGCGATTCGTGATGCACTTGAAGAGCATGGCTTTATCTATACCCGCATTTTGGCTTATTCAGCGAAGTATGCCTCAGCCTTTTACGGCCCATTCCGTGATGCAGTGGGTTCGTCAGCTAATTTAGGCAAAGGCAATAAATACAATTACCAAATGGACCCAGCTAATTCAGATGAAGCGATTAAAGAAGTCGCGCTGGATATTGAAGAGGGTGCTGATATGGTGATGGTGAAGCCTGGTATGCCATATTTGGACATCGTGCGCCGCGTCAAAGAAGAGTTTGGCGTACCAACTTATGCTTATCATGTCAGCGGTGAGTATGCGATGTTGAAAGCGGCAGCGCAAAATGGCTGGTTGGACGAAAAAGCTTGTGTGCTAGAAGCAATGCTTGGATTCAAGCGTGCTGGCGCCGATGGAATTTTGACCTATTATGCGATGGACATCGCTCGTTGGTTAAAAGCTTAAACTTCAGTAAGTAAGGCTTGTAGTCCAGCCGCATTGATTCGATCTGCGTTACCACCTGAAGCAGGGTGTTTGGTCGAAAACCGAATGTCATCGAACTCAAATACGCTCAGCTTAATAAAACCGTTCGGGCCTTCAAGCGTGAACATCGGCACTTTCAGCCGCTCACTATTCTTCCCACTACCTTTTTTATCGCCCGTTTTTCTATCCCTAACGCGATAAGACTTATCGTTACTCTCATAAGGGATTTGCTGGTTCAGCAGGAAAATTTCAACATCTTTTGCGCTATCAGCAAATAAATGAATATGCGTTTCGGCATATTGTCCGGCGGTGCCGTCGAGCACACTACCAGTTAAATGTGGATTGAAGCGCTCAAAAATTTGCATGGTTGCCAATGCATCTTCTCTTAGCTGACGCAGTGCTTGTGGCTGATCATCGCTATTGTAAATCTCATGATATAAGCGAATTTCTTCTTCTATTTCTGCATTAGATGGCAAGCAACTTGCATCAACTACGCCCAGCTGACGTCCGGCTTTCTTCTTGGCATAACCATAATCAGAGATGCCATCCTCGGCCATCATGCGCGCAGCTTGTTGTGCCACAAGCTGCCGCAATTGGAATTGTCTGCTGCCTTCTTTTGCCATTCAAGAAGCCTAATACAATTGGTCAGATTCAGTCGGGTCGGCAATGGCGGCGTTAGCTTTAGGTCCGCTATTCTTTGAGCCTTTTTCGGGAGGAGGGTATTCACTATAAAAATATTCGTAAATACCACCTTCGTCATCAGAAGCTTGTTGACCTGTAACGATGTTGACCTTATGTGATTCGACGCCATCGGGAACTTGCAACTGAACTTCTGGCGTATTTTGTAAGGCTGTTGCCATGTATTTAATCCAAATAGGAAGAGCGGCCGAGCCACCTGTCTCATTGCCACCTAAGGATTGAGGTTTATCAAACCCAACCCAAACTACAGCAACTTGTTTTGGGTTAAACCCTGCGAACCAAGCGTCAATATGATTATTGGTTGTACCTGTTTTACCAGCTAAATCGTTACGTCCCAATTGGCGCGCTTTTGCAGCGGTACCGATACGAGTAACGTCTTCCATCATCGATGTCATGAGGTAAGCGTTGCGTGAATCAATGACTTGTTCCGCAGTATTGCCTGCCTCGACAAACTTGGTCATTTGAATGATGTTTCCGTTTTTGTCAGTGATTTTAGTGATAATAAAAGGATTAACTTTATAACCACCATTTGCGAATACAGCATACGCTTGCGCCATTTGCCAAGGCGTCACGGAGCCGGCACCTAATGCCATGGTTAAATATGCTGGATGGTCTTTAGCAGAGAAACCAAAACGCTCAATGTAATTTTGAGCGTAATCGACCCCAATTGAATTTAAAACACGAATTGACACCATGTTTTTAGATTTGGTGAGTGCGGTTCTTAAGCGCATCGGGCCTTCGTATTTATTATCAAAGTTGTGCGGCGTCCAATCTGAGCCGCTACCTGTGAACTTGGCTGAGAATGAAATAGGCTCATCTTCCACCATGGTTGCTGGGGTATAGCCTTTTTCTAATGCTGCAGAATAAATAAATGGCTTAAAGCTTGAGCCTGGTTGACGCCAAGCTTGTGTCACGTGGTTAAATTTATTGCGGTTGTAATCAAAACCACCTACCAGTGCACGTACAGCGCCATTTTTAGGATCAATCGCTACCGCCGCTGATTCTACTTGTGGCAATTGTGCGACTTTCCATGAAAGATTATTTGTCGCTTCATTTTTCATCACACGAATAATCGACCCCACGCGAATGCGCATCTTTTCTGGCAGCTTATTCTTATCATTCAATCGCGCTTGAATAAGACTTAAGCCGTCTCCTTCGATTTGATAATCTTCGCCAGCGATGGTGTGAACACGAATGCCTTTTGGATTGATTTTAGTAATCGCTGCTGGAATTAAGCCGTTAACAGGCTCAAACGCATCCAAAGCTTTTTCTATATTTTTTATTGCATTTTCGCCTTGTAGTTCTTCAACCGGAATCTGCTTCTCTGGACCTCGATAACCATGGCGGATGTCGTAATCTAAAACCCCTTGAACAACTGCATTGTTAGCAGCCTCTTGATTGCTTTTAATGATGGTGGTGTAAACATTCATTCCACTGCTGTAGATGTTATCTTTATAAAGCTCAAACATCGCTTGTCTTACGATCTCGCCCACATAGTCAGCAGCTAAATCACGAGATTGTTGCGATGCTTTAAAGCGAAGCGGTTGTTTTAAAGCCTCTTGATAAGTGGCTTCATCAATAAATTTATATCGATACATATCCCTTAAAACTTCGCGCTGACGAGTGATTGCACGTTTAGGGTGCACAAAAGGATTGTAGCTACTTGGTGCTTTGGGTAAACCAGCAAGTAAAGCCGTTTCAGCTAAGTTTAATTTTTCTAGTGGCTTACCAAAATACACTTGAGAAGCTGCGGCAAAACCATAGGCGCGCTGACCCAAATAAATCTGATTAATGTAAAGCTCAAGAATTTTATCTTTGCTTAAGTTATGTTCGATTTTGATGGCCAGTAAGGCTTCATTAATTTTTCTTTTAAAGCTACGTTCACTCGATAAAAAGAAATTACGCGCAACTTGCATGGTGATGGTGCTGGCACCTTCTTTAGAGCCGCCTGTTACATTATTAATTGCTGCACGCAAGATGCCGCGAGTATCAATGCCGCCATGTTTGTAAAAGCGTCTGTCCTCAATCGCAATCACAGCGGATTTCATGTGCTCAGGTACATTTTTAATGTCTACAAAAGCACGACGCTCTTCACCATATTCTGCGAGTAGATAGCCATCCTCAGAGTAAACGCGCAAAGGCAATTTTGGTTGGTAGTTGGTGAGTGCTTCAAGTGAAGGTAAATCTGGATAGATGAGTGCGGCCGCTAAACCGAGCATGGCGGTTAGTAATAAAGTAGCCGTAACAACGAAAACAGACAGATACATCCAGATTTTTTTAGGTGACATAGACTTTACGCTTTAATCAATAATGCAATCATTATATGTGGCTTGATGCTGAATTTGGTATTCAAATTTAAAACAAATGGATGAAAGTTTTATGATGCCTTGCCCAGTGATTTTGCCCTTGTCTAGCATGAATCTGACAATTACATCACTTTGCCTTAAAATGACGCCATGATGGCGCAAATAAGAAAGTAAAAAAGCGTGGCTAATATATTTTTTGTCGGTTTGATGGGGGCAGGTAAAACCACTGTCGGCCGATTGCTGGCCAAAAATTTAGGGGCTGTTTTTTACGATACTGATCAAGAAATCGAAAAGCGGACTGGAGTGCGCGTCCCTGTCATTTTTGAAATGGAAGGTGAGGGCGGCTTCCGTAAACGTGAAATCGGTATGATTGATGAACTCAGTCAAATGCAAAACATCGTATTAGCCACAGGCGGCGGCGCGGTGATTGCACCAGAAAATCGTGAACATTTAAAATCGCGCGGTATCGTGATTTATTTGCGTGCCAGTGTGCATGATTTGTATTTGCGTACACGCTTTGATCGTAACCGTCCCTTGTTGCAAAACACCAATGCGCAAGCCAAGCTAGAAGAGCTGTTTGCAGCACGTGATCCGCTTTATCGTGAAGTGGCAACATATATTGTTGATACAGGTAATCAGCCAGTCATGAATATTGTGCAAAAAATTGAAGAATTAATAGGTCAGTAACTCACCATGCAAACATTACAAGTTGAATTAGGCAATCGTTCGTACCCTATCCATATTGGTCAAAACTTGCTCAGCCAAGCTGAATTGATTTTGCCTTACCTCAAGCGTAAACAAGTGGCGATTGTTACCAATACTACGGTTGCGCCTTTGTATTTAGAAAAACTCGCTGCACCTTTGCGTGCGGCAGGGGTAAGTGTGATAGAGATTGTCTTGCCGGATGGCGAAGCCTACAAGAACACCGAAACACTTAATTTAATTTACGATGCTTTATTAAAAAATCGTTGTGAGCGCTCTACAACTCTCATTGCATTAGGTGGTGGTGTGATTGGCGACATGACGGGCTATGCCGCAGCAACCTATTTGCGCGGTGTGCCATTCATTCAAATTCCGACCACATTGCTTTCGCAAGTCGATTCTTCTGTCGGCGGCAAAACAGGCATTAATCATCCGCTCGGTAAAAATATGATTGGGGCTTTTTATCAGCCACAATTAGTACTGGCTGATATTGATACCTTAAAAACCCTGCCTACTCGCGAGCTTTCTGCTGGTGTGGCAGAAGTGATTAAGTATGGTTTGATTCGCGATGTGAAATTCTTTGATTGGCTAGAAGCCAATATGAATAAATTGATGGCTTTAGATACTGCGGTAACGACTGAAGCGGTTTATCGCTCATGTTTAAATAAAGCGCAGGTTGTGGCTGCTGATGAACACGAAACAGGCGAACGCGCTACATTGAACTTAGGCCATACTTTTGGCCATGCAGTTGAAAATGCCATGGGTTACGGTGTTTGGTTGCACGGCGAGGCCGTGGCGGCAGGTACCATGATGGCGGCTGATTTATCAAAACGTCTGGGCTGGTTAAGTGCTGCAGAAGTTGAGCGCATTGCTACCATCTTTAAGGCAGCTAATTTACCGATTAAAGCGCCTGATTTGGGCGTAGATAAATATATGGATCTCATGGGGCTGGATAAGAAAGTCATCGACGGTAAAATCCGCCTAGTACTTCAGCAAGGCATTGGTAAATCTGTGGTGACAAGTGATTATGATCCGCAGGCTTTACGTCAAACTTTAACGATGGCTATATAAGGTATGAGCAAACTCGCTTCTTACGCTGCAGACCCAGCGCAATCTCGCGGCAGAAAATTTGCTGAGTCAGATCCGCAAGGCCGTAACCAATTTCAGCGTGACCGCGATCGCATTATTCATTCAAGCGCGTTTCGTCGTTTGGAATATAAAACCCAAGTATTCGTGAATCATGAAGGCGATCTATTCCGTACTCGTCTGACACACAGTATTGAAGTTGCCCAAATTGGCCGCGCTATTGCCCGCAACCTTAACTTACATGAAGACCTGGTTGAAGGTATCGCCCTCGCACATGATTTAGGTCATACCCCATTTGGCCATGCCGGCCAGGATGCGCTTAATGAATGCATGCGTGAATTTGGTGGCTTTGAACACAATCTACAATCTTTGCGCGTGGTTGATTTGCTTGAGCAACGCTATGCTGAGTTTGATGGCCTCAACCTGACCTTTGAATTGCGCGAAGGCATCCTCAAGCATTGCTCACTCAATAATGCCAAAACGCTGGGTGATGTAGGTGAGCGCTTTATTAATAAGCAGCAACCTTCACTTGAAGCGCAGTTAACCAATCTTGCAGATGAGATTGCTTATAACAACCATGATGTAGATGACGGCCTGCGTTCTGGCTTGATTACACTGGAGCAGTTAGAGCAAGTGACCTTATTTGCCAGCAACCTTAATACAGTCCGTCAGCAATATCCTGCAATTACAGGTCGCCGCTTAATTCATGAAACTGTACGTCGTATGATTAATGCGCTGGTGGTTGATGTGTGCCAACAAAGTCAGGCCAATATTGCTAAAGCAAATCCAGCCAATATTGAAGAAGTGCGAAACAGCCCAATGCTCATTGGCTTCAGCCCAGAGATGAGAGAGCAGCAAACAGAGCTAAAACGTTTCTTGCGTACCAACCTTTATCAGCATTACCGCGTGAACCGTATGAGTGCAAAAGCGCAACGTATTGTGCGTGAGCTATTTGAAGTGTTTATGAACGATACCAGCCTCTTGCCTGATGATTATCAAAAACAGGCGAACACTGATCAAGACAAGGCGCGTGCAGTGGCAGATTACATTGCCGGCATGACAGATCGTTATGCGATTCGTGAGTACCAACGACTCTTTACCGTCTCAGAACTCTAAAAGCATCACATGAGTTACTTTCAGTAACTTTATAATAAATAACACTTTTATTATTATTTGTTGCAAAAAAACAACAAAAAGTGAATGGTGAGGCAAAAAACACACATTATTGCTTGCCACCCTTGGTTTTGCTTGTGCATAATTGCATCACCTTCCAAAGGGACCTTGTGCCCGTTGTGAAGAAAACAAAAACTTAGGAGATTTATATGAATAAGAAATTAGGTTTAGCAGTTGCTGGTGCTTTATTAGCACTTTCATCTACAGCTAACGCTGGTATCACAATCCCAGCTGGCGATTGGACTTTAGATGTAGGTGGCGTTGTTAACGCTTACTACACATCAACACGTGTGTCTGGTGAAGCTGTTGCTGCTTCAGGTACAACAGTTGCTAACGTAAGTTCAGAAACAGTT
>ERZ1034361.149-NODE-149-length-49977-cov-6.370120_pt1 | contig 49977 bp, 51 predicted proteins | sample MGYA00520617_ERZ1034361 | MGnify/ENA primary metagenome ERZ1034361 (study PRJEB33736, sample SAMEA104284507) | Azolla filiculoides | biome: Urban; feature: Water surface; material: Ditch water | place: Netherlands | collected 2015-10-28 | depth 0-0.1 m ... | reverse complement strand
ATAGCGAAGATATTGGAAAAAGCCTGGGTGATGACATTGCAGAAGGCAAACCAACACTACCTTTACTGTACGCAATGCGTCATGGCGATGCAAAGCAAAGCCAATTAATTCGGAATGCTATTGAACAAGGTGGCCTAGAAGATTTCTCAGCCATCATAAAAGCTGTAGAACAAACCGGGGCTTTAGACTACGTTAGAAATATTGCCAAACAAGAGGCCGAACTAGCATGTAAGGCGATTCAACACTTACCTTCCACTCCTCAACACCAAGCACTTATTCAACTTGCAGAGTTTTCGGTAAGCCGTACTTTTTAATTGAATGTAATTGGCTCGCCGTCTTCAGCGTTAAAGTAACTAAGATGCGCCCAATCGTTCTTACCATTGGTGAGCGTACCATCAAATAGTGCCTGACCATCCACATCAACCACCGCGTAGCCACTGTGATAAAGCGTCACTTCTGCTTGCTTACGACCTAAACGCATTGCGTAAGTGAGGTAGTGCTCATTCTCCTCTTCATCGAGAAGCTCCCAGTCATCATGACCTGTAAGCTGAGCCAACCAGCCATTCAGATCCACTTCAACACGGCACACAATAGGCTTAGACCAAGCATTCAGCTGCTCATCTTCTAACAAGCTAGACTCAATTGAAGCTTCTGCGCTCATATGTGAGACCTTTCAAAACGATTTATTCTTATTATATATTGGTGACTACTTTTTACATTTCAATAGAGCAACATTTTTATCTTCTTGCTCACCCCTTCTTTCAGTGAGAATATGCTAAAACTTAACATCATGAATCAATAGAAATAAGATTATGTTCAAAATAAGCCCTGCGATTACTCACGCAATCCAAGTCAACATTAGCATATTGATCGAATTAGCAAGATTAGGATAACCAAGATTGCTTGTTATTGGCTTAACTGGAGGAATAGGTAGCGGAAAAAGCGAAGTATCACGCTTATTTTCTGAGCTTGGCGTTCCCATCGTCGACGTAGATGTCATTAGTCACCAACTCACAGCCAAAGGTCAAAGTACATTACAAGCAATTGCCAATCAATTCGGCACCATCGTTTTGAATAAAGATGGCAGTTTAAATCGGGAGCGTTTAAGAGAAATCGTATTTAACAACACTGAAGCACGATATGCACTAGAGGCTATTATGCATCCGGCCATTTATGAAGAGGCGATGATAGAACTCAACAGAAATAAAGCCATTCCCTATCAGATCTTAGTAGTTCCTTTGCTATTTGAAAGCACTCGTTATCAAAAATTGATTAATCATTCGCTAGTGATTGATTGTGATAGTGCTACTCAAATTGATCGCGCAAGTAAAAGAGATGGTTCAAGTAAATCTCAAATTGAGAAAATCATTGCAGCACAAATTCCTAGAGAAACTCGCAATCAACTTGCTGACGATATTATTACTAACAATGGGTCGCTGGATGATCTTAAAGAAAAAGTAATCCAACTGAATGATAAATATAGAAATACTTGCGCTGCTACCCAATCGACCTCATAATCCATTTTAATCATAAGGTTTAATGAAAAAAGACTTAAAGAAATAAGACGGTGCCAACTTACGAATTTCCCTTTAACGAACGCATTCGGACGCTTCTGCGCCTAGAGGATCTATTTTCTAAAGTTCTGTTGAATATTGAATCGAAACAGGCAGCTAATCACCACAACGCCATCATTTCTTTCTTTCAAATTCTTGATTTAATTGACCGTTCAGACCTTAAGTCAGACCTAGTACAAGAGCTAGATCGCCAGAAGGCAATCCTAACCCACCTATCAGACAATCCAAGCATTGATTTATCAGTCTTGGAGCCGATTCTAGACAATATCAATGCGGTCAGCACCGAACTTAAAAATGCTCCCAACAAACCGGGCCAACCATTACGTGAAAACGAATGGCTAATGACAATTAAGCAACGCGCAGTTATTCCCGGTGGCTTATGTGAATTTGATTTACCTTCGTATCATTACTGGCTAGAACAATCAGCAGAACAACGCCAACACGACCTTAAAGCTTGGATGGCGAATATTGTTCCAATATACGATGCTTTAAAAATCATCCTTAACATTATTCGGGGTAGCGGTAAAAAAACTCCGATCACCGCCAATAGAGGCGCTTATCAGCAAATGCTAGGCAGTGCTAAACCAGCACAAATGCTCAGCATACAAGTTGATGATGATCTCACTTGCTACCCTGAAATAAGTGCAAATAAATATGCGATCAACATTAGATTTATTTCAATGAGCCTATCAAAGAAACCTCAACCCTCGGAAATTGATGTCCCATTTAATTTAACTCTCGGTAACTTATAAGCATCATGCAGTCTTCGAGCCCCAAAAAGCGTATTATCACCTGCCCGCAATGCGGCGGTGAATCCGAATTTAGCCCTGAAAACAAATACAGACCGTTTTGTTCAGAGCGTTGCAAACTAATTGACTTGGGCGCTTGGGCCAATGAAGGTTATCGCATACCAACCCCGATCACGCCTGAAGATTTAGAAAACGAAGAGTTTAATCATTAAGCTAAGAATGAAAACGATGTCCCTACTTAAGAAAATTGGTTTGCCTTTATTAAGCGCTATGTTCATAGCATCCATCCTAATCTCGGCTTGCAGCAAGCAAGATTCTATCGAAATCAAAAATCAATGGGTTCGAGCAAACAATGATGGGCAGGATGTAAGCGCAGCTTATATGACGATTGTAAGCAACGAAGATACTAGTTTAATTAAGATCGATAGCGATGTTGCAGATGTAATCGAAATACACAGCATGAGCATGGAAAACGGTGTGATGAAAATGCGTATGCTTGATACGCTTGATTTGATTGCAGGCAAGCCCACCGAACTCAGTCCTGGTGGATTTCATCTAATGCTTTTTGATTTAAAGAAACCTCTAGCCGCAGGCAAAGAGGCGCATTTCACATTGCACTTCAAAAACAAAGCTGGACAAGAAAAAACAATCTCTGTCACTAGCCCAATTAAAGCTGAAGCTCCTTAATTTTTGGCGTCTACTTTAAACGGAATTTGGTAATGCATCGTTTCTAGTTGGGTTTTTATTTCAAGCTCTACCACCCAATCACTTCGACCTTGCACACATACGGGCAAAGTTACTTCAGCAAACCACAAATCTGAATCAGCTTGCTTAAGCAAATGATAACGATTAAGCCCCATTTCCATTCTTTCCATTGCAAAACTAACATAGACTTGCCTGGCATTTGCTGTTTCCAACTGCAATCTAATCGGTTTCATCACTTGTGGTGAGTTAAGAAACTTTAGCTTAAATAAGTCATTACCACATCCACTCACAATATCGGTACAAACCAATTTTTGCGCCACAGATTCAGTTCGCTTAACCCATATAACAATACTAGCTAGCGTAAAAATACACACAACCGAAATGATTTTGTAATAACGACTCATTGATTAATTCCAAATTTCTCTAAGCATTGCAACACCATGAGCCCCTGCACGCCAGGCTTGATTTAAATGGGAAGGCTTCATACCGCCCAGCGCATAAACTGGCAAAGGGTAATCCTCAATCAATCTACTAAAGGCTTCCCAGCCCATCGCTGAGTCTTGCGGATGACTTCTAGTTAGCAAGACTGGTGAAAGCACAACAAAATCTAAACCCAGTTGTGCCGCATGTCTCAATTCAGAGACTTGATGGCAAGACGCACTAACCAGAAGATTAGGCGGCTTTTGATCTAAAGCCATCAATCTGTCACTCGTTAAATGAATTCCATCAACGCCCATAGACTGAACTTGATCCAATGGGGCATTCACCAGAACTTTGGCTTGATAAGGAACCGTTAATGCAAGAACGCGTTGCGTGAAACCAGCCAATTCAACTTCATTCAAATCCTTCTCCCTGATCTGAATGAGACGCAAGCCAGCCTTGAGTCGCTCATGCAATCGCGCAAAAAACACTTCCTCACCTAATTCATGTTGATTAGTAATCGCGTAAACATCAGGCAATTTAAGCGCATCTAAAATAGGAGTATTTGCAGGTAAGGTTGGTGAAACTGTCACCGCGTGTGGATTCTGCCAACTCAGGACCTGTCCTTCTTTACTTTCAGGACTGCCTTGCCATCGCCTAACAATAAAAAAATGTAGTTTGACTGTTTTTTCTGGGTAATCAAATGTACGCGTAAGCCAAGGATAAGCTTCTAAAACTTGAACACCTAACTCCTCATCTATTTCACGCACCAATGCTTGGAAGGAAGTTTCACCAGCTTCAATTTTGCCCCCTGGAAACTCCCACCAGCCTGCCCAACCTTTGCCTTCTGGGCGACTTGCTAACAAAACCATGCCATCTTCTCTGAGCAATACTGCTGCAGCAACATTCACGACTTTTGGCATTATTTTGAAGCGTCTTTTAAAGCAGAACGGCCAACATAGTCACGTGCAAACTGATAAGCGACACGACCACTTCTGGCACCTCGAGTAAGTGAGAATAGTAATGCAGCCTGCCTAATCTCCGCAGTCATCTCAGGAATTCCAAAATGCATCAGCCAATTTTGCGCCACTTTCAAATATTCATCTTGATCAAATGCATAAAAAGAAAGCCAAAGTCCAAATCGCTCAGACAACGAAACTTTTTCTTCCGTAGTATCTCCTGGACGAATTTCCTCACCGACATATTGAGTTTGCAAATTTTCAGCCATAAATTCAGGCATTAAATGACGTCGATTAGAAGTTGCATAAACCACGACATTATCTGAGGTCGATGAAATTGAACCATCAAGCACCACTTTAAGTGACTTATATCCAGGTTCAGTAGCTTCAAAAGACAAGTCATCGCAGAATACAATAAAGTATTCAGGTCGATTTCTCAGTATTTCAACAATTTCCGGCAAGTCGACCAAGTCTTCTTTTTCGACCTCAACCAAACGTAAACCATCTTTTGAAAACTCGCTCAATAGCGCTTTCACTAAAGTTGATTTTCCTGTGCCACGAGCACCGGTCAGCAAAACATTATTCGCTGGGAAGCCATTTACAAACTGTGCTGTATTGCGAACAATTTCGCTTTTTTGTTCATCAACATTACAAATCGCATCCAATACGATGTGATGGGGATGGTCGACCGCTCTCAAACAACCACGACCTTGTTTAACTTGCCAGCGCCAAGCTAAAGCATTCCAGTCAATGTCGGTGGCTACGGGGGGAAGAACCGCCTCCAGTCTTGCAATCAGCGACTCTGCTTTTTGAATGAGCGATTCAAAATCAGCCATGACTAAGAACGATAATCCGCATTAATTTTGACATAATCATAAGAAAAGTCACACGTCCAAACCGTAGCATTAGCCAGGCCACGATTTAAAACGACACGCACCAAAATCTCAGGCTCAGCCATCACAGCAGCACCCTGGGCTTCTTCATAAGCCTGCGCGCGACCACCATGCTCAGCTACTAAAACATCGCCCAAATACAACTGCATATTGTTAACATCCAATCGATCCAGCCCTGCATACCCAATCGCTGCAAGAATTCGCCCTAAATTAGGATCTGATGCAAAAAACGCTGTTTTAATTAGTGGAGAATGTGCAATGGCATATGCCACTTGACGGCATTCCTCAACATCACGACCGGCCTCAACTTTAATCGTCATAAATTTAGTTGCGCCTTCGCCATCACGAACAATCGCTTGAGCCAATAGCGTTGCAACTTCTGTCATCGCATCGCGCAAACTCTCATATGCTGCTGTATCAGGCTGAATCTCAGAAATACCAGACTGCCCTGTTGCCATGAGAATTAAAGAGTCATTAGTTGAAGTATCCCCATCAACGGTGATGCAATTGAAGGAGCGATTAACCGCATAATCAATCAACTTCTCAAGGGCAGCTTGGCTAATTGCTGCATCTGTGGCGACGTAACCCAACATGGTTGCCATATTAGGATGAATCATCCCTGAGCCTTTAGAAATGCCAGTGATTGTGACCGTTTTACCATCTATGACGATCTGCTTAGAATATCCTTTGGATACAATATCAGTGGTCATAATCGCTTCGGCGGCGTTCAACCAATTATCGGATTTAAGATTGCTAAGGCAATCCGGTAAACCTGCAACAACACGATCAACTGGCAAAGGCTCTAAAATCACACCTGTTGAAAACGGCAAAATTTGATTAGCTTTGACCTCAACACCTTGACTCAACAACTGAGCTAAAGCTTGGCATGTCTTTTCAGCATCAAGCATCCCCTGCTCACCCGTACCAGCGTTTGCATTACCTGTGTTAACAACTAAAGCACGGATTTCAGTGCCTGCTGCCAAATGCTTTTTACATAAAGTTACAGGGGCTGCACAAAATTGGTTTTTGGTAAAAACACCAGCAACCCGAGTTCCTTCACTCAGCTTAATCACCAATACATCTTTACGATTTGGCTTACGAATATTGGCTTCTGCAAAACCTAATTCAACTCCTTTAACAGGCAATAAAGTATGCGCTTGCGGGGCAGAAAGATTAACTGGCATAAGAATTTCTCAGGGGTTATATCAATAGTTTAATTTTAACTGATAGCGCTGACTTGTATAAGACGAGCAGGAATATTGAGGCAAAAAAAAGCGGCATATTCTGCCGCTTCTACTAGAACTGAGTGTGATCAGCCATACGTTGATCTAATGCAGAGGAAACTTGATCTCGCTCCGCATCGCTCATATTCCACCACTCTCGGATTTCATCAATCGTGCGGTAACAACCCTGACATAAGCCAGACGTGTCGCTGATTGTACAAACTCCAATACAAGGTGAAGAAATATTTTCAATACTTGTTTCTGACATATCAAACCTCTTAAGAAAGTTTACCGTGGCATTGCTTGTATTTTTGTCCAGATCCACATGGGCATGGATCATTGCGACCAACTTTTACACCCTCACGCTCAAAAGGCGCAACGTCTTGATCTTGATTTGCTAAAGCTTCATCGTAATCAGTATGCTGATACTTAACGTTTTCAAGCTCCGTTGGTTTTTCAACCGCCTCAACATCAGCCTCATTCTTGACTTGAATTTGCATAGTTACTTGCGTTACTTCACGCTTAATCGTATCTAACAAACCAGCAAACAATTCAAACGCTTCACGCTTGTACTCTTGCTTAGGATTTTTTTGTGCATAAGAACGCAAATGAATGCCTTGGCGCAAATGATCTAAGGCCGCCAAATGCTCACGCCAATGATTATCTAGACTTTGCAACATGACTGCACGCTCAAACTGACGCATGACATCAGCTGTTGCCAATTGCTCTTTAGCTAAATAAGCTTCGTTAGCCGCAGCGTGAATACGATCACTTAGACTTTCTTCATGCAAGTCTGGATTTTCTTCAAGCATTTTTTGCAAAGGTAGATGTAAATTAATTTCCCCTTGCAAAGCCTTCTCAAGAGAAGCAACTTCCCACTGCTCTTCTACACTACCAGGTGGAATAAATGTTGCGATCGTGTCATCAATCACATCACGACGCATTGCGGCAATTGTTTCACCAACATCGGTCGCTTCCAACAACTCATTACGTTGCTCATAAATCACTTTGCGCTGATCATTAGCAACATCATCGTACTCAAGTAATTGCTTACGAATATCGAAGTTACGACCTTCCACTTTGCGTTGTGCATTTTCAATTGCACGGGTCACCCATGGATGTTCAATCGCCTCACCTTCAGGCATTTTTAAACGTTCCATAATGGCTGAAACGCGATCTGATGCGAAAATGCGTAATAACTGATCTTCAAGTGACAAGTAAAAACGACTAGAACCTTTATCACCTTGACGGCCAGAACGACCGCGCAATTGATTGTCTACACGACGTGACTCATGGCGCTCAGTCCCAATAATATGTAAACCACCGGCTTCTAATACCGCATCATGACGTTGTTGCCACTCTGCTTTAATTGCCGAAATTTTGGCTTCTTTCTGGGCTTCGCTTAATTTTTCGTCCGCATGCACTAAAGCGATCTCAGGTTCAGGATTACCCCCCAGTACGATATCAGTACCACGACCAGCCATATTGGTTGCGATTGTAATGACGCCAGGACGACCAGCTTGAACAATAATTTGTGCTTCACGTTCGTGCTGCTTTGCGTTCAATACTTGATGAGGCAACTTTGCTTTAGTGAGTAACTCTGCGATTAATTCAGAATTTTCAATAGAAGTTGTACCAACAAGCACAGGCTGACCGCGTCCTTGGCACTCTTTAATATCATCAATGACCGCGTTATATTTTTCTTTGGCTGTACGATAAACCTTATCCATTTGGTCTATACGTTGCATATGACGGTGTGGAGGAACAACAACTGTTTCCAAACCATAAATCTGATTAAACTCGTAAGCCTCAGTGTCTGCAGTCCCTGTCATACCTGAAAGTTTTCCGTACATACGGAAATAATTTTGGAAGGTAATCGCAGCAAGCGTTTGGTTTTCTTTTTGAATCGCAACACCTTCTTTGGCTTCAACTGCCTGATGCAATCCATCTGACCAGCGACGACCGCTCATCATACGACCTGTAAACTCATCGACAATCACAATATCACCATCACGCACTACATAATGTTGATCCTTGTGGAATAAAGATTGTGCGCGCAAGGCTGCATACAAGTGGTGAACCAGGCTAATGCTAGCTGCATCATATAAACTCACGCCTTGAGCTAACAAACCTGATTTCTCTAGCAACTCCTCAGCATGCTCATGACCTTGCTCAGACATAATGACTTGCTGTGTCTTTTCATCAACCCAGTAATCACCTTCACCTTCTTCTTCAGTTTGGCGAATCAATTGAGCAGCAATACCATTCATTTGAGTATACAAATCAATACTGTCGTCAGCCTGACCTGAAATAATCAAAGGTGTACGTGCTTCATCAATCAGGATAGAGTCAACCTCATCAATTAAAGCGTAGCTTAGTGCACGTTGAACACGCTCTTCAGCGGTATAAACCATGTTGTCGCGCAAATAATCGAAACCAAATTCATTGTTGGTACCGTAAGTAATGTCAGCGGCATAAGCTTTTTGCTTCTCATCATGAGGCATTTGAGAAAGGTTGATGCCTACAGTTAAACCTAAAAAGTTATATAAACGAGACATCCATTCCGCATCTCGCTTAGCTAAATAATCGTTCACTGTCACAACATGAACGCCATTGCCAGTTAACGCATTCAAATACGCTGGCAGTGTTGCAACCAAAGTTTTACCTTCGCCAGTCCGCATCTCAGCAATTTTGCCTGCATTAAGCACCATGCCGCCAATTAATTGCACGTCGAAATGACGCATTTGTAAGACACGGCAACTGCCTTCACGCACAACTGCAAAAGCTTCTGGCAACAAATCTTCTAGCGCTTCCCCAGCTTGGTAACGGCGCTTAAATTCATCGGTCTTAGCTTTTAATTGCTCATCAGTTAAAGCTTGAACAGATGGCTCAAGCGCATTGATTTTCACAACTTGCTGGGCGTATTGTTTAATCAGCCTGTCATTACGACTACCGAATATTTTTCTAAACAGCTTGGATACCATGAAGTAACACCAACTTTCCGATTAACGGAAACCTCTAAAAATTAACTTAAAAATAATATCTAAAAACTAAACCACTAATTAATAATTGCCGCAATTTTACCATAACCATGAGCTCAAACAGCAGAGCTATTGAATGCATCCTATTTTCTATGTATAGCCTATATAATTAAACAAAATCTAATTTAAGGAATGGACTTGCAATTAATTAACGCCATTTTTAAAGGCAATACCGAATTAAAAGCACTGAGCCAACAAGTTTCTGAATTAACAGCGGTTCAGAAGCTATGGCAGGAAATAGTCCCCGGCGCCTTAAAAAACCAAACCCAAGCAGGCGCAATTGAACATAAGCGCCTGACTATTTACGCCCTAAACGGTGCTGTAGCGGCAAAAATAAAATTATTATTACCTAGTTTACTTACAAAATTACAAAAACAAGGTGTAGCTGTCAGCTCTATAAGGGTTAGTGTCCAAGTGCAATCTCACACACCTAAAGCCGACAAGCCTTTGCGCAATTTAAGTTCGGAGGCAGCTGAGAACATTCATTCTCTTGCTCAAAAACTTCAAGGAAGTGCCTTGGGTGATGTTTTAGAAAGACTTGCACAACGCGCAAAAAAATAAAGGCCATTTCGCAATGAAATGGCCTTTTAATAAGCGATCGCTAGTTACTTAGCACGAGCAACGCTAGCTACAATTTCAGCTTTTGCTGCATCAACACCCTGCCATTGACCAACTTTAACCCACTTACCCTTTTCCAAATCTTTGTAATGCTCAAAGAAATGTGAAATTGGTGCTAATTGGAATTCAGGAATGTCTTCAAAACTTTGAATGTTTTTATACTGCGGACAAATTTTATCTACAGGTACTGCCAATACTTTGGCATCCATGCCTGACTCATCTTCCATCATCAACACGCCAATTGCGCGGCATCGAATTACAACACCAGGCTGCAATGGGATTGGTGTAATCACCAATACATCTGTTGGGTCACCATCTTCTGATAATGTCTGTGGAATATAACCGTAATTACATGGGTAATGCATTGATGTGCCCATGAAGCGATCCACGAAAATTGCGCCTGACTCTTTATCAACCTCAAATTTAATTGGCTCTCCACGCATTGGAATTTCAATGATGACATTAAAATCATTAGGTACATCTTTACCTGCTGGCACATTACTCAAAGACATTACTTTCCCCTTCAATCGTTTTAATAATTAATTAAACCACTAAATCTAAACCCGTTAATTTTGTATAAGCCTCACGGTACTTCTCGCCCGTTTTAATCGCAACATCCTGAGGCAACTCAGGTGCTGGTGGCGACTTATCCCAACCCGAAGCTTCCAGCCAATCCCGAACAAATTGCTTATCGAAACTTGGTGGGTTCTTCCCAACAACATATTGATCGGCTGGCCAAAAACGTGATGAATCTGGCGTTAAAACCTCATCAATAAGATACAGCTCACCCACAGCGTCTAAACCAAACTCGAACTTAGTATCTGCAATGATAATTCCGCGAGTGAGCGCATACTCAGCAGCTTCTTTATACAGGCGCAAACTCACTTCTGCGACTTTAGCTGCCAAGTCTCTACCTAACAGTTGCGCGCACTTTTCCAAACTAATATTTTCATCATGATCACCTACATCTGCTTTGCTCGATGGGGTGAAAATTGGCTCAGGTAACTTTGATGCTTCTTGTAAACCAGTAGGCAAAGATATGCCACAAACCGTACCACTTACTTTATATTCTTTCCAACCACTACCCACCAAATAACCTCTAACAATTGCTTCAATAGGCAATGGTTTTAATTTCTTGACCACTAAAGCACGCTTACCTAATTGTGCTTTTTCTGCAGGATCCGAAACCACCGATTTTGGATCTATCCCTGTTAAGTGGTTAGGTACGACATGACCAAGTTTTTTAAACCAAAAATTAGCAATCTCGGTCAAAATCGCACCCTTATCTTGAATGGGCGTTGGCAAAATAACATCAAATGCAGAGAGTCTATCCGTGGCAATCAATAACATTGTATTTGCATCAATATCGTAGATATCACGAACTTTACCTTGATGAAGAAGCGGCAAGCTTTTAATGCTTGATTGAGTCAGTGTGTTTGACAATTCAATATCCCAAATAAAATTTAGCGAAAATGACCTGTATTGCCTCGCAATTATACATTAACTAAGCATCGCCCTAAAAACCCGGCTGGATTTAAGCCACCCATAAAAAAGGGCTCAGATGAGCCCTTTTTTATTAAATACAATTAAGCAATAGAACGCTGCTCTAGAATTTCAACGGCTGGCAACTTCTTACCTTCCAAGAATTCCAAAAAGGCACCACCCGCAGTAGAAATATATGAAACTTGATCATAAATATCATATTTCTGAATCGCAGCAATTGTGTCGCCGCCACCAGCTAAAGTAAAGGCTTTGGTCTTGGCAATCGCCATTGCAATGGCTTTAGTGCCCTCACCAAATTGATCAAACTCAAACACGCCAACTGGTCCATTCCAAACAACCGTACCCGCATTCATGATGATATTGGCCAACTCTTTAGCAGATTCCGGTCCAATATCAAAAATCATGTCATCCGCTTCAATCGCATCTGCGCTTTTAATCACCGCTGGCTCATTAGCATCAAAATGTTTGCCGGTCACCAGATCAACCGCAATCGGAACTGCTGCACCACGCGCTGACATTTTTTCCATTAAAGCACGCGCAGTTGGCAACAAATCATCTTCACATAATGAATGTCCAATTTCCAAGCCTGTCGCTTTTAAGAAAGTGTTAGCGATTCCTCCGCCGACCACTAACTGATCAACTTTATCAGAGAGACTTTCTAGTACTGTTAACTTTGTTGATACTTTAGAGCCTCCAACAATTGCCACCATCGGACGCGCTGGACTTAACAAAGCTTTCGTTAACGCCTCAAGCTCTTGAACCAACAAAATACCGGCTGCGGCCACAGGTGCGAATTTTGCAACGCCATGTGTCGATGCTTCTGCACGATGTGCTGTACCAAAAGCGTCCATCACAAATACATCACAGAGACTTGCATAACTCTGCGCAGTAGCATCCAGATTCTTTTTCTCACCAGAATTAAAACGACAGTTTTCTAATAAGACTAATTCGCCATTTGCCACATCAAAACCACCAGCTACCCAATCTTTAATTAAGCGAACTGGTTTTCCGAGCTTAGATGAAATAATATCGGCAACAGGCTTAAGTGAGTTCTCTTCTGAATAAACACCCTCTTCAGGACGACCAAGATGAGATGTAACCATTACCTTTGCACCAGCCTTTAGTGCAAACTCAATCGTTGCCATTGATGCCGTAATACGAGCATCAGAGGTCACCTTACCGTCTTTAACTGGCACATTTAAATCTGAGCGTATCAATACTCGCTTGCCAGCCAAATCAAGATCCGTCATTTTAATTACCGACATGATTTCTCCTTAAGCAACGTGACGTACAAGACGCATTAAATTGCAGGTATAACCATATTCATTGTCATACCAAGCCACGACTTTTACAAAGGTAGGATCAAGCGCAATACCAGCCTCGGCATCAAATACTGATGGACAAGTTTCACCACGAAAATCTGTTGAAACCACCTTCTCATTAGTGAAACCCAGTACGCCTTTTAATGGGCCATTCTCAGATGCGGCTTTCATTGCAGCTACAATTTGCTCGTAACTTGCTTCTTTATTAAGCTCACAAGTTAAATCAACCACTGACACATCAGAAGTTGGTACGCGGAATGCCATGCCTGTTAATTTCTTATTAAGAGTAGGAATAACCTTACCCACCGCTTTAGCAGCGCCTGTTGATGATGGAATAATATTTTCTAAAATACCACGCCCACCACGCCAATCCTTATTTGATGGACCATCTACTGTTTTTTGCGTCGCTGTGGCTGCATGTACTGTTGTCATCAAACCACGCTTAATACCAAAGCTATCATTAAGCACTTTTGCTACAGGTGCTAAAGCATTTGTAGTACAAGACGCTGCTGAAACGATTGCTTCACCTTTATAAGTCTCGTGGTTAACCCCATAAACAAACATTGGCGTTTCATCTTTTGAAGGTGCTGACTGCACAACTTTTTTAGCCCCTGCCGCGATATGCTTTTGACATGTTTCTTCTGTTAAAAACAAACCCGTACATTCAATCACGATGTCTGCACCTACTTCATTCCACTTAAGTGCCGCAGGATCTTTTTCTGCAGTTAACCGAATCTTCTTACCATTTACAATCAGATCATTGCCGCTAACAGACACTTCACCATCAAATCGGCCATGTACTGAATCGTACTTCAGCATATAAGCCAAATACTCCGGCTCAAGCAAATCATTAATACCAACCACTTCGATATCTTTAAAATCTTGAACTGCAGCCCGCAATACCATGCGGCCAATACGACCAAATCCGTTAATACCCACTTTAATTGTCATGATTGATACCTTAAATTAGCAAACAAAAAGGGAGCCGAAAAATACTGGCTCCCTTGGTCTAACCTACTTCAATAATTACAGTACTGACTTAACAGTTTTCACTACGTTTTCCACAGTGAAACCGAAGTGCTTCATCAATACGCCACCAGGTGCAGATTCACCGAATGTGTCGATACCAACAACAGCACCTTCTAAACCAACATATTTGCGCCAGAAGTCTGGGTGAGCAGCTTCAACAGCCACGCGTTTAACACCTGGAGTTAAAACGCTGTCACGATATGCTTTGTCTTGACGGTCAAATACGTTTGTTGATGGCATTGAAACTACGCGCACTTTCGTACCAGCAGCATTCAATTCAGCAGCAGCCTTAATTGCTAAATCAAGTTCAGAACCGTTAGCAATAATAATTACGTCAGCTTTACCAGCAACATCAGAGAACACATAACCACCCTTACGGATAAGGTCGAAGTGCGCTGTGTCATGTTTGATACCCGGCACGTTTTGACGGCTTAATACCAAGCTTGATGGACCATTATGACGTTCAGCAGCAGCAACCCAAGCTACAGCAGTTTCTGTTGAGTCAGCTGGACGCCATACATCCATATTAGGAATGTAACGTAGGCCAGATGTATTTTCTACTGGTTGGTGAGTTGGACCATCTTCACCTTGACCGATAGAGTCATGTGTCAATACTGCAACAGTACGTTGCTTCATCAATGCAGCCATACGTAATGCGCTCTTAGCGTAGTCTGAGAACATGTGGAATGTGCCGCCGAATGGTAAGAAACCACCGTGCAATGCCATACCGTTCATGATTGCGAACATACCAAACTCACGTACACCGTAAGAGATGTAATTACCTGGTTTTTTACCATCAACGTGTGTGAAGCTACCGCATGATGTTAAGTTAGAGCCAGTCAAGTCAGCTGAACCGCCCAAGAACTCAGGCAATGTTGGTGCTAGAGCAGCGATAACATTTTGTGAAGCTTTACGCGTTGCAATGGTTTCTGCTTTTTCGTTTGTTGATGCAATCAATGCATCAGCAGCTTGTTTCCAGTTAGCTGGTAAATCACCTGCCATACGACGTTTGAATTCAGCAGCTTCAGCTGGGAAAGCTTTTGCATAAGCATCAAACTTAGCATTCCAGTCAGCTTCTAATTTAGCGCCTTTAGCTTTTTGATCCCAACCAGCATAAACGTCTGCAGGGATTTCAAATGGAGGGTAATTCCAACCAATGTTTGCACGTGTCGCTGCAACTTCTTCTTCACCTAGTGCAGAACCGTGGCAATCATGGCTACCAGATTTATTTGGTGAACCCATACCAATGACTGTTTTACAGCAAATTAATGATGGTTTATCTGTCACTGCTTTAGCTTTTTGAATTGCTGCATTAATTGCATCAGAGTCGTGACCGTCTACTGATTGAACATGCCAGCCATAAGATTCAAAGCGTTTAGCTGTGTCATCTGTGTACCAACCTTCGATGTGACCATCGATAGAGATGCCGTTGTCATCCCAGAATGCAACCAACTTACCTAGACCCCATGTACCAGCCAAAGCACAAGCTTCATGTGATACACCTTCCATCATACAGCCGTCACCTAAGAAGCAGTATGTATAGTGATCAACGATGTCGTGACCTGGCTTGTTGAATTGATTAGCCATCAATTTTTCAGCCATCGCGAAACCAACCGCGTTAGTGATACCTTGACCTAATGGACCAGTTGTTGTTTCGATACCTGGTGCGTAGCTATATTCTGGGTGACCAGCACATTTAGAATGCAATTGACGGAACGTCTTAATTTCATCCATAGGCAAATCGTAGCCAGTTAGATGCAACAATGAATAAATCAACATTGAACCATGGCCGTTAGACAATACGAAACGATCGCGATCAGCCCAATTTGGATTTGTTGGGTTATGACGCAAATTATGGTTCCATAGTACTTCAGCGATTTCAGCCATGCCCATAGGTGCGCCTGGGTGGCCAGAGTTAGCTTTCTGCACCGCATCCATAGACAAAGCACGGATAGCGTTTGCTAAATCTTTACGAGTTGCCATTTCTTTCTCCCTATCATCAAATCTATAAAACGTAAAAAGCGCCAGCTTGTGTATTGGATCTAGATAGATTCAACGCATAAGCATGGCACTAGAAATTCTTTGGATACTCCCAAACGCATGAATATCAAGGCTGCAAGGCTTTCCATACAGCGAAATATTTAATTATTAATTTTACGGGAGCTGAATGCTGAATTATTGCTTAAATGGGCATTTTGAGCAATACCATCAGACGCGAAATGGTTACGATTTACAGATATTTAGCCCAAGCAGACCAAAAGCACTAATCTTTCCACTTAATTGAACAACCAATACTGGAAATTTGCTGACTTGGACCATGTCCTGTTTTTGCAACTAGCGTCATCGCTTCCAATAAATCTTTTGTAGCGTTTGGCTTAGGCGTTAAATCACGACCTTGATCATCAAAACGCCCTCGGTACTGAAGCTCAAGCCTGGCATTAAATCCAAAAAAGTCTGGCGTACACACGGCGCCATAAGCTTTTGCAACAGATTGAGACTCATCATAAACATAAGGAAAATCAAAATTGAACGTTTCCGCAATTTGCTTCATCTGCTCAAATGAGTCCTGCGGATAGTTAATAACGTCATTTGAAGAAATCGCGATCGCATTGACTCCCAATGTCTTTAAAACAGCGATATCTTCAACCAAGCGCTGACGAATTGATTGAACATAAGGGCAATGATTGCAAATAAACATTACCAATAAGCCATGTTCGCCCTTAACATCATCAAGCGTCCAATCACGCCCATCAACCCCAGGCAATTTAAAATGAGGCGCCTGCCATCCGAAATCACAGACTGGCGGATTCAAACTTGCCATTTTTTTCATTCCTTCCTTTAAAATACATCGACCGATTCCATCATTTTGGCTTAAATTGAATGTCTACACCACGTTTTTACTGTGATCCAGCAATTTCTAATTCACTGTCAATCGGCAGTGAAATTAAATTGTCTGAAAGTGCGGCGACCCATGCGACAAGAGCCCTACGTCTTAACGTAGGCGATGATGTGGCTCTCTTCAATGGAGACGGGAATGATTATCCAGCCCAACTCACGATGGTTAAAAAAAATGAGGTCATCGCAAAAATAAGTGAGCAAACTCGTGTCAATAACGAAGCTCCCATCTCAATACATCTAGCACAAGCCATATCAAGCGGCGATCGCATGGACTTTACCATTCAAAAAGCGGTCGAAATGGGAGTCACGTCCATTCAACCAATCGCGAGTCAACGTAGTGTTGTTAAATTATCTGGTGAGCGCGCTGAAAAACGAATTACGCATTGGCAAAATGTAGTGATATCGGCATGCGAACAATGTGGTCGCGCAACCGTTCCAATTGTAAAAGCACCTTTATCCCTACCACAATGGCTGGCCTCAATTAAGCCAACAGACCTAATGATTACCTTAGCCCCAAACGCGGCGTGTTCACTCAAAGATCTACCGCAACCAAAAACTGACATTCATTTACTTGTTGGCGCAGAGGGAGGTCTTACAAATGATGAAATAAAGCTAAGTACCCAACAAGGATTTACAGCTGTTCGACTTGGGAAACGCATACTAAGAACCGAAACCGCCCCGCTTGCAGCAATCGCCGCCATGCAGACACTTTGGGGCGACTTTTGCGAATAACGCAATTTAAATACTTTTAATTTTGCATTAAACGCATTTTTATATTAAAATAATGCATAAAACGCAAAATAATAATGAGGCGCTATGTCACTAGGTCAAGCCATCAGGCAACAAAGAAAACTTTTTAAACACACTCTTCAATCTCTTGCCAATCAAATTGGCACGGATGCAGGAAATCTCTCTCGCATCGAAAGGGGTGCCCAAGGCCTTAGTGAACAAATGCTATTGAAGCTGTGCAAAGCGCTTAATTGCACCCCGGCGTTTCTTTATGAACAAAGCGATCAATCCAAAATACTTAACGGCACTGAAAATATTGCGAATTACGCAAATTTAACCAAGTCTGCAATACAGAACACTCAAAACTTAAGTAAGCCTCAAGAGTTTGTCAGCTGGTTTCGCTCAGTCGCCCCATACATTCACGCCTTTGGTGGCCGCACTTTTGTTATCGCCTTTGGTGGCGAAGTTGTCGATGACGGGCAGTTTGTGGCGCTATCTCACGACTTGAACTTACTTGCTAGTCTAGAAGTTAGATTGGTTTTAGTTCATGGATCTCGGCCACAAATTGAATCACGCCTAAGAAAATCCAAGATTGAGACAAAAATGGCCGACGGTCTTCGCGTTACCGACGATGTGGCGATGGAGGCAGTAAAAGAAGCGAACGGTGCCATTCGGGTAGAAATTGAAGCTTTACTTTCAATGGGGCTAATTAACTCACCAATGGCCGGCTCAGATATTCGAGTTGCAAGTGGTAACTTCGTGACAGCAAAGCCACTTGGCGTTAGAAATGGTGTAGACCTACAACACACTGGTGAAGTTAGAAAAGTAGATGCTGTTGGCATTCAGAAACGTTTAGATGATGGCGAGATGGTATTGTTATCACCACTAGGTTACTCACCAACTGGTGAAGCGTTCAATCTGTCTTTAGAAGATGTCGCTGTGAGCACCGCGATTGCCTTAGATGCAGACAAACTTATTTTCTTAATGGATGCGTCTGGTGTTCATAACGCACGTGGTGAACTATTACGTGAAATGACTGCACAAAAAGCAGAAAACTTACTCAAACACGTCAAAAATAATCATCAAGGCAACAGCAACATTACAGAAGATGAAGCTTACTTCTTACCCGCCGCAATTAAAGCTTGTGAGCACGGGGTAGCAAGAACGCATTTAATTTGTCGTCATACTGACGGCGCAATTCTTCAAGAGCTATTCACACATGATGGCATAGGCACCATGGTCACAGAAATGCCTTTAGAATCGATGCGACAGGCAGAAATTAGCGATGTAGGTGCACTATTACAACTCATTGAACCATTAGAAAATGAAGGTGTTCTAGTCAGACGCGGTCGTGAACGTTTGGAAATGGAAATCGACCAATTTTATATTATGGAACACGATGGCCGCGTCATAGGCTGCGCTGCTTTATATCCTTTCATAAGTGAAAAAATGGCAGAATTTGCTTGCCTAGCCATTCACCCGGCCTACCGTGGTGGTGGTCGTGGTGACAGGCTCTTCCACTACTGCGAAGATCAGGCACGAGAGCAAGGAATTACAACATTATTTTGTTTAACCACAAGAACTGAACATTGGTTTTTAGAGCGTGGATTTAAAGAAAAAAGTGTTGAGGACTTGCCTGAAGAAAAACAAAAAATCTACAACCTACAGAGACGTTCTAAGGTGTTCGTTAAGACACTGTAAGTTTTAATGATATTTCAATGTAAAATATCAAAAAAGTTAATCATAAAGGCATCAGGAAATGAACAACACGACCGCCACTCAAAAGGCCCAAACGCTCGCTGAGGCTCTTCCTTACATTAAACGCTTCTTCGATAAAACCATCGTAATTAAATACGGCGGCAATGCAATGACAGATCCGCAATTAAAGGAATCTTTTGCGAGCGATGTTGTATTACTAAAACTGGTCGGAATGAACCCTGTTGTTGTGCATGGCGGCGGCCCGCAAATCAATGAGATGCTAGATAAGCTCGGCAAAAAAGGTGTCTTCATTCAAGGCATGCGCGTCACAGATGAAGAAACCATGGATATTGTAGAGATGGTACTGGGTGGCCAAGTAAACAAAGAGATTGTTAATCTTATCAACCAAAAAGGCGGCAGAGCAGTTGGGCTCACAGGCCAAGATGGAAATTTCATTCATGCTGAAAAACTTCGCATGCAAAGCAAAGAAAATCCAGATGAAATGATTGATATCGGCCAAGTAGGTGATATTACTAAAATCGATCCAAGCATTATCAATTTCCTTGATAGCGGCGATTTCATTCCTGTGATTGCACCGATTGGTGTTGGTCCAGATGGCGAAACTTACAATATCAATGCCGATGTTGTCGCTGGCAAGTTGGCAGAAATTTTAGGTGCAGAGAAATTAATCTTGCTCACTAATACGCCAGGCGTATTAGATAAAAATGGCGCCTTACTTACTGGACTAACACCAAAACAAATCGATGATTTAGTTGAAGATGGTACGCTTTCAGGTGGCATGCTACCTAAAATTAGCTCAGCGCTAGATGCTGCACGTAGCGGCGTAAAAGCTGTACATATTATTGACGGTCGTGTTGAGCATGCTTTGCTACTTGAAGTTCTCACAGACGACGGCGTAGGCACGCTAATCAAAGCTAAATAATGCAAAATAGCCAACGTGTTTGGGTGTTTGACCTAGACGACACCCTACACGATGCTTCATCACATATCTTTCCTGTGATGAATAAAGCCATGACGCAATACATCATGGACACTTTAAATATTGATGAACACCATGCCTTTAAATTGCGCCAACATTACTGGCGCATCTACGGGGCGACCCTAAAGGGCCTCATGAGACATCATGGGGTAGACCCTTATCATTTCTTATGCGAAACACATGACAACATGGATTTGGAAAACATGGTGTCGGAAACCAAAAAATTACGGCATTGCATTAATCGTTTAAAAGGTCGCAAAGTGATCTTCACTAATGCGCCAATGAATTATGCAATTCGAGTATTAAATGTATTAGGAATCGCTGATTTATTTACTGTGGTTTTTAGTGTGGAGTCCACAAAGTTTCATCCCAAACCTTCGGTACGTGGATTTCGACAACTGCTTCATGTGATTAAAGCTAAAGCGAGTGACTGCGTCATGATGGAAGATAACTTACCAGCGCTAATGACCGCTAAACGCATGGGGATGAAAACTGTGTGGATTTCAAAATCATTACAAAAACCAAGTTTTGTCGATTTACGTATCAATAACGTGTTAGCACTTACTCATTCTAGAATATAATAACAGCAACAAATAAACTTCAACTCTACCGCGACTAATGGAGATTAAAGATGGCATCAAAACCTGGTGAACGTAAACAACAGATTCTAGAGACACTAGCCAATATGCTAGAAAAGCCAACGCGTGAAAAAATCACTACAGCGTCACTTGCAGCAAAATTAGACGTGAGTGAAGCAGCGCTTTACAGGCATTTTGCAAGCAAAGCGCAAATGTTCGAAGGCTTAATCGAATTTATCGAACAAAGCTTATTTGGATTAATTAATAAAATTGGGGCGGAAGAAACAAATGGCATAAGCCAAGTCCGTCGCATCATTACTGTCATGCTATTGTTCGCAGAAAAAAATCCAGGCATGACACGCGTACTCATCGGTGATGCTTTGGTGAACGAAGATGATCGCTTACAACTGCGTATCAATCAATTATTTGATCGGGTTGAATCAACGCTAAAACAATCATTACGTATCTCTGAAGCACAAACTGGACGTAAAGTAGACGCCGAGTCTCAAGCTAATTTAATGTTGTGTTTTGTGATTGGCAGATGGCATCAATTTGCTAAGAGTGGATTTAAACGCTTGCCTATGGAATATGTTCAACAACAACTCACTTACTTGAATGGCGCGGAGGAATAATTAAGAATTCAATGCCTGCTCTAGGGCATTGAGTCTTGCTTCATACACGGCCTGTTTAATCTTATCTGGCGTATCTTGCAGTTTTGCAACGGCGCCTGCATCAACTTCAGAAGCAGCTTTCAATAAACTCAAGAGTAAGTCTGCTTTTTCAAACGTTTGGGTTTCATAGCCTGTTCTGCCCCGAATATCACATTCACAAGCGAGTAAGAAATCACCAAATCTTTGAGGCTGGCGAATTGCATCGGTCTCAACTAAAAACTGAAGCAAGGTCTCCGGACGCATTTCCTCCAATTGATGAACTTTGCCATGGAATTTAGCAACGATATGCGCAAGTTCTTTGCAATCGTTAGGCACACGTAAACGCTTACAAAGCACTTGCAACAAATCAACACTACGCTGCTCATGACCTATATGACGAGGCAATAGATCTTTAGGTGTCGTACCCTTACCTAAATCATGCATCAAAGCCGCGAAGCGAACTGGTAATTGATATTGCTTAGATGCGGCATAATCGATCACCATCATGACATGTACACCAGTATCAATTTCAGGATGATGATTTGCTGGTTGCGGCACACCCCAAAGTGCATCTAACTCAGGCATGATTTTTTTAAGCGCACCACATGCTCTTAAAACTTCAAACATACGACTTGGCTTTTCTTCCATTAAGCCCTTGGATATTTCCTGCCAAACTCGTTCAGGCACCAAAGCATCCACTTCACCTTTTTCCACCATTTCACGCATCAGATCCATGGTGGCTGGCGCAACATCAAAATCAATGAATCTTGCAGCAAAGCGAGCAGCTCTTAAGATACGAACTGGGTCTTCAGAAAATGCTGGGCTCACATGCCTCAACACCTTATCTTTTAAATCTTGAATCCCTGAATAAGGGTCGATTAGATGGCCAGACTCATCTTTAGCAATCGCATTAATCGTTAAATCACGGCGAGCAAGATCTTGCTCTAAAGTAACGTCCGGATCAGCATGTACTTGGAAGCCCTTATATCCTTTAGCAGTTTTACGCTCAGTTCTGGCGAGCGCATATTCATCACGTGTATTAGGATGTAAAAAAACTGGAAAGTCTTTACCTACAGGCTTATAGCCTGCCGCTTCCATTTCTGTTGGCGTACTTCCAACCACAACAAAGTCTCTATCCTGGACACTTAATCCAAGTAATTCGTCTCGAACCGCTCCGCCAACACAATACACTTGCATTAATTATCTACCTGCGTAAGAACGATAGTGGTTGTATGCATTGCGTGGGTTTTCATTTAACAAATATTCGGGAACAATCGACTCCATCGCTACTGGCGTAAAATTTAAATAATCAGGAAAAGGTTGCTCACAAGTACTATCAACTTCCATAGATCGAACATTGTCCCGTGTCATCAATTTAATCGGCAGCAATTCCATGGCAAAAGCCTGCGTATAAGAAAAAAGATTATTCAAACCAATCACTATGCGTTTTTTATTGAGTGTCGTTGACACAAATTTAATAATTTCGACTAAAGTATAAACTTTAGGCCCACCTAGGTCGTAAGACTTACCGTAAGTCTGAGAATTCTCTATACAATCAACGAAAGCTGCCGCAACATCTTCAACATAAATGGGCTGAAATTTAGCTTTGGGTTTCGCAAGCAAAATGACCGGCAGAAGCTTAATTAAATGCGCAAACAAATTAATAAAACCATCGCCACGACCAAAAATAATCGAAGGCTTAAAAACTGTAACATGTAACTTCTTACTTTGTGAGAGCACGTAGTTCTCACCTTCTGCTTTTGATCGCAAATAGTGACTTGGTGCTTTCAAATCAGCTCTTAAAGCACTCATATGAATGAAGCGCCCAATACCCAATTTCAAGCAAATCTTTGTTACACGTTTTGGCAATTCCGCATGCATTTTTTCAAAACTCATTTTTTTAGTGGAATGCAAAATACCAATCAAATTAATGACTACATCACAACCTTTAAGAGCCAAACTTAGGGCAGCATCATTCATTACATCACATTCAACCACTGTGACATTAGGCAACAAGATAAGGTGCTTACTCCCCTCACGCCTTCGGGTAAGCACCTTTACTGAATATCCAGCAACACTAAGTTGTTGCGCTAAAGCGCTACCAACGAACCCTGTACCACCCAACAAACATATTTGCTTCATGCTTTAACCTTATTAAATCCAAAATGCTTTTATTCTGCCGCGATTGCGGAATTAGTCTTAGTAATAACACCCAATCGCTGTTTTAAGCTTTGTGTTTTAGTACCTAAACGATAGGCATAAAAGTATGTATTAGCCATCACTTTTTGTACATAAGCACGTGTTTCTAAAATCGGAATATTTTCAACATAAATCGCACCTTCAATCGGTTGATCCGACATCCAATTTTTAACGCGTCCAGGGCCAGCGTTGTAGGCTGCCGTCGCGAGGGGTGTTTGCCCGTTCATCATATCTAATGTGTACCTCAAATAATAAGTCCCCAATTGAACATTGGTATCCAACTGATGAATCTTATCTTGTCGATAACCACCTAAATTCATACGCTTGGCAATCCAAGCCGCGGTTTCAGGCATTACTTGCATAACACCGGCAGCGCCTACACCTGATTTTGCACTTGGATTAAAACGACTTTCTTGTCGTGTTAGACCATAAACCCAAGCCTCATCCACACCATAGTCTTTTGAAAAATTAGTCACTGTTTCTCGATAAGGCGTAGGGAAACGTAGGGTATAACTATGTACGGATTTAGTCCTCTCCGCCGTGTTAATAGCTACATCATACCAACCCTGTCGAACCGCCAACTCAGCAGCAGCCAATAACTGTTTATCATCGTAATCGCGAGTCGCCCAAGACCATTCAGCTCGTGACTCCCACTTCAGGCCAATGCGCTGCAACTCTAGTACACGTTGCATTGCTGGCTGATTTTGAATTTGCTGTACTTCGACCTCAGTTGGAACATAATTAATTGGCGTGGCCGTTAACACATCACCCAACTCATCTTCCGCAAGCAAGCCGTAATAATTACGCTCGCGTGTCAAAGCAAGTAACAACTGATTGGCCTTTGGAATATCATTCTGCGCTTTATATGCACGTGCTTTCCAGTATCTCCAAACAGGCTCTTCTTGCTGTTCAATCGACATGTCAGCAATCGTATTTTTTACCAAACTCCAATCTTTACCCCACAAAGCGACCCTAACTTTCCAAGCAAAAGCCTCTTTATCCATATATTGAGTCTTCACTCGTGCATACATGCCAAGTGCATTACTATCATGATGTCGCGCAGCATAAATTGCAAAACGCTTCCACATCTGCGCAGACTCTTCTTCTGAAAACTGACTCGCTAATTTTTCCCAGCGCTGCTTTGCTGAATCAATCTGTATACGTATAAGACGATCTAAAGCATATAGATGAAGTTCACGGCCCAATCGCGTGTGTAGTGAAATTGGATTTTTAGCATCAAGAAATTGCTGTGGATTTTGGAAAGCAGCATCTAAAGATTTAACAGAAGCAGAAAGATTCAATCGCTGCAATAATGACTTAGCCAAGGGCAACTGACCTTCTTGCAACGCCAATCTGAAGCGCATCCAAATGTCGTTTTCTGTGAGCACATTCGATTTTTGCATGAGGTCAAACAGCCCCTCACAATTGAGTGGCTGATCAGTCGCCACCATCCAATAGACTTTGCCTTCAGTAAGCGCAATTACATCACCTTTTTTAGCTCTACCTTCCAGGGAATAACAAGCAATTGCGATATCGTCACGTTTATATTGAGGCAATTCTTCAAAAAATGTTGCCCAGTCCTGGCGTTTAGCGAGAATCTTTAACCATTCTGCTCTTATTCGCTCCGAAAAAGAGGTGTCATTGTATTCAACAAGGTAGTTTTGGATTTGAGTTTTATCTGCGTTACTTAGCTTCAACAACATTACCCAATAATCAACATATGGAAGCAATACATAGTTCTGCGAATGCAATATTTTTGATGATTGTTCCAGGCCAATTAAATCTCTAGCCTGATAGGATTGCTGAGCTTTTAAGAAAACCTTATCGGCACTTTGCTCTGTAGCAAAAGCGACACTGAAAAAAAATAATTGAATCAATAAAATGAGAAAACGCATCAAGTCCTGCTTTCAAAAAGCGTACTGGCTGATGACCGCTGTAAGATTAAGCACGTCACTATTACGTGCCTGCTAAAAAAGAATAATTCTACTAATCGAATATAGAAGTGCAACAAGTACTAACAATACAAATAAAAACTTACTCACTTGCCATGCGAAGCGGAGATAGCGCTTATCTTGACTTAATAAATATACGCCTAAGCAAACAACTATCGTAATAAGAATAAAAGCAAAAAGTAGACGGAGAACAATCATAAAACAATGAAATTACACATACTGTAAAGAAGGACTTGAATCGAGCAAAGTTTGGAATCCATTAGGCGCTTCCTCAGCACGATCAAAGGTTGCATATTCCCAAGCATCAACATCTTCTAATAAATTACGAAGTAGTTGATTGTTGAGCGCATGCCCTGATTTATAAGCTGTAAAAGCACACAGTAAAGGATGGCCTAAAACATATAAGTCGCCTATAGCATCTAACGTTTTATGCTTAACAAACTCATCTTCATAGCGTAAACCATCACTATTTAAAATTCGGTATTCATCTAAAACAATCGCATTATCTAGACTACCGCCACGCGCCAATCCCATGGAGCGAAGCGCTTCTACTTCGTGCATAAAACCAAAGGTGCGAGCACGACTAACATCTTTAATATATGAATTATCAGCAAAATCTATTTTGACATTTTTACCTGTATGCTCAAAAACCGGATGAGCAAAATCAATAGTGAAATCGATTTTAAAACCAAAGTAAGGGTCGAAGCGCACCCATTTATCACCGTCATGAACTTCGACTGTTTTTTTGATGCGAATGAATTTTTTCGCTGCGGCTTGCTCAATAATTCCTGCTTGCTGCAGCAGAAAGACAAACGGCCCTGAACTCCCATCCATAATAGGAACTTCAGCAGCCGTTAAATCCACATAAATATTATCTATACCAAGCCCAGCAAGCGCTGACATTAAATGCTCAACGGTGGCGATGCGAACCCCTTCATGTTCCAAGGCTGAACACATACGAGTATCACATACATATTGAGGCTGCACTTTGATTTCCGCAGAGCCGGGCAGATCGGATCGACGAAAGACAATACCGGTGTCAGGCATAGCAGGACTCAAGGTCATTGTGACCTTTTCACCCGAATGCAAGCCAACACCAGTGGCACTGATGGCTTTTTTAAGCGTACGTTGTTTCAGCATCATCTAGCTAAAAGTTTTCCTAAAAAAATCATACTCACAAGCGTTTTATATCAAACGCTTTACTCAATATTTACACCGTATTTATCCTTAAAGGATAGCATAAGTGCCGCGCCTACTGCTAATACTAGCGCTTCATATACAACTACTTAGTCAGCTTGCTTGCGAAGAAAAGCAGGAATATCGTACTCTTCAATTCCATCTTTTTTCATCGCATCAACCTGTGCACGGCGACCATTTGGGCTAAATACTGCTGGCTCGTCATCTTCAGCGTAACCAATTTCTTGACCCATATACACAGGTTGGTTAGTAGTACCGTTAAGAATTACCGGCGTATTCACTACTAAGGTTGGTTTCTTTTGAACACTGCTAATACCATTCAATCCTGTAGCAACCATTGTTACACGCAATGCGTCACCCATAGTTTCATCAAATACATTACCAACAATCACTGTTGCATCTTCAGCAGTAAATGAACGGATTGTATTCATGACGTCGTTATATTCTTTCATTTTGAAAGAATGACTAGCCGTAATATTCACTAACACACCACGTGCATTTGCCAAGTTCACATTCTCAAGCAATGGACTAGCAACCGCTTGTTCAGCAGCCAATACAGCACGATCTGGACCAGTTGCAATAGCAGAACCCATCATTGCCATACCCATTTCAGACATCACAGTACGCACGTCAGCAAAGTCAACGTTCACCATGCCAGGGCAATTAATGATTTCAGCGATGCCTGAAACTGCATTATGAAGTACATCATTCGCTGCTTTAAAAGCATCAATAAATGTCACGTCATCACCTAAAACTTCCATCAATTTGTCATTAGGAATAATAATTAGAGAGTCCACATGTTTAGAAAGTTCTTCTAAACCGTCTGTAGCTACTTTGCTACGTTTGCCTTCGAAGGCAAATGGTTTAGTCACAACAGCGACAGTTAGAATGCCCATTTCCTTAGCGACTTCGGCAACGATAGGTGCTGCACCTGTGCCTGTACCACCACCCATGCCTGCAGTGATAAATAACATATCAGCACCGTCAATCACTTCAGCAATGCGATCACGATCTTCTAAAGCAGCTTCACGACCAATTTCAGGTTTTGCGCCTGCGCCCAATCCCTTCGTAATATCCATACCAATTTGAAGTGTGGTTTTTGCTTGGCTTTTCTTAAGCGCTTGCATATCAGTATTAGCGCAAATGAACTCAACGCCTCCCACATTTTTTTCTATCATGTGTTCAACTGCATTGCCGCCACAACCACCCACGCCAATGACCTTAATCACCGCTTCTTGGGAATCTCTATCCATAATTTCAAACATATTGCCTCCTTGTAAACTGCCTATCAAAAAACTACTTCTGCCTATTTCAACTACTTACTGCTACTACTAAAAATTACCTTGGAACCAACTCTTCATTCGCTCCAAAATTCTTGCGAAAGAATTACCATCTAAATTGCTGTGATAATGTTGCTCAACTTGTCGTTTACCAATTAACAATAAACCTACACCGGTTGCATAACGTGGATTGCTAACGACTTCAGACAAACCGCCAACATATCTTGGCAAACCGAGTCGAACAGGCATATGGAAGATTTCTTCACCTAATTCAACCATGCCCTTCATCATTGCCGACCCGCCTGTAATAACAATGCCTGATGCAATCATTTCCTCTAAACCACTGCGACGTAGTTCAGCTAACACAAAGTCATACAACTCAACCACTCGTGGCTCAATAACTTCGGCTAAGGTTTGCACTGATAACTGACGCGACTCACGCCCATCCGTACCTTGCACCTCAACCACTTCACGAGGATCCGCCAACTGACGTAAAGCACAACCATGTTTAATCTTGATATCTTCTGCTGATTGAGTCGGTGTTCTTAATGCCACAGCAACATCATTAGTGATTTGATCACCCGCGATTGGGATAACTGCAGTATGTCGAATCGCACCTTGTTTAAATACTGCAATATCTGTCGTACCACCACCAATATCAACCAAACAAACACCTAATTCTTTTTCATCTTCAGTCAATACTGCTTCACTAGATGCAAGTGGTTGTAAAATCAAATCAGAAACTTCTAATCCACAACGTTTAATACTCTTAACAATGTTTTGCGCTGCTGCAACTGCACCAGTAACAATATGAACTTTCACTTCTAATTTCATACCGCTCATACCCAATGGTTCACGCACATCCTCTTGACCATCGATAATGTATTCTTGCGTCAGAATATGAAGAATCTGCTGATCCGAAGGCAGTGCAATTGCTTGTGCTGTTTCAATCACACGTGCCACATCTGCTTGACTCACTTCAGCGTCTTTAATCTTCACCATGCCTCGCGCATTGATACTTTGCACATGGCTACCAGCGATGCCAGTAAAGACATCTCTTATTTTGCAATCCGCCATTAATTCAGCTTCTTCAATCGCGCGCTGAATTGCATTAACGGTGGAATCAATATTAATCACGACACCTTTTTTTAATCCGCGTGACACATGCTGACCTAAGCCAACCACGTTTAAGGTTCCCTCAGGCATTAGCTCCGCAACAATTGCGACCACTTTTGAGGTGCCAATATCCAATCCAATAATGACGGGATTTTTATCTTCTTTAGCCCTGCTCATATATGTCTCCGCTCTTTCTTAAAACTTCTTAGTGTTAAATTTGTTATCTAATAAAAATTTATTTTTTAGCTTTTACTTTTTTAGCATCAGCTGGTTTTTTTACTTCTTTTTTCTTATCTTTAACTGGCGCCTTAACTGCCACTTCTTTCGTTACTGCTGGCTTAGCGACTGTTGGCAAACCACCAGCTCGATAGACTGCAAACCCATTGGGATAACGTAAATCTACGTATTTCAAATTTCCATTCACACTTGCTAAGGTTTTTGCATATACAGTAGCGAACCTTTTTAATCGGCTATCCATTTCTTCTCGACCAAGTGCAATCACCAAGCTCTTATCCGTTTTCAACTCCCAAGAACGTCTTGGCGTCAATGTCATTTCAATGACTTTCAAATTCATCGGCGCGAGTACATCACTAAAAACCGCATAGCGCTCTGCTATTTCATGTACACCATCACCAGGGCCTAAAAAACCTGGCAAATCAGAATCTGATGCAGCATGAAAAAGTTCGCCATAAGTATTTACTAAAGCGATATTGCCCCATCTTGCTAACTCTTTATGCTCTTCGATCACCACTTCCAAACCATTAGGCCAACGTCTTCTTACGGTTACATTTCTAGCCCAAGGTAATTTCTGAAACGCATCACGTGTCTTTTCTAAATCCACCGTAAAAAAATTACCTTGCAAATAACGGCTGGAAATTAACTTCACTTGCTCCCGTGTCACATGCTTAAGTTCGCCTTCAACACGAACTTCGCGCAAAGGAAAAATCGGCAAATGCACAACTGCATACAGTACGCCATACAGAAACAACACGAAGGCAACTGCAAACAATAAATTGGCAACCCAATTAAGAAGCTGTGGTTTATTCCACACGCGCCTGTTCTCCTACATGCTTCTCAATCGCCAGACTTAATATTTTTTTAACTAAGTCACTAAAACTAATTCCAGCAGCTTTAGCGGCCATTGGTACTAAACTATGGTCTGTCATGCCTGGACTGGTATTCACTTCTAAGAAGTAATGCTTACCATCTTCATCCATCAGAAAATCAACACGTCCCCATCCTGTACCGCCAATTGCTTTAAATGCTTGCACGGCTTCTGCCTGAATTTTGGCTTCTTGCTCCGCAGGCAAGCCGCATGGACATAAGTACTGTGTATCATCGCGTAGATACTTAGCCTCAAAATCGTAAAACTCATTGGCAGGAACAATACGGACGATAGGTAATGCACGATCACCTAAGATACCTACGGTATATTCACCGCCACCGACAAACTGTTCCGCAATGACTAAAGGATCAGATTTAGCAGCAAGCTCATAAGCGGCTTTAAGTTCACCCGCATTTTTAACTTTGCTAATCCCAATACTTGAACCTTCATTGGCTGGTTTCACGAATAAAGGTAAACCCAGTTTTTTCTCAATTGCGGCAAAATCAGTATTTCCAGCCACCACCTCAAAAGCTGGAGTGGTCACACCAGCAGCACGCCAAACCAACTTAGTCCGCCATTTATCCATGCCAATCGCAGAAGCCATCACACCAGAGCCTGTATAAGGAATTCCAAATAACTCCAAAGCACCTTGCATCGTGCCGTCTTCACCAAAGCGGCCATGCAACGAGATAAACGCCGCATCATATTGCTCCAAGTCGTGCAGAGGACGTTGCGCAGGATCAAAAGCTTCCGCTTCAATGCCTTGCCCTTGCAACGCAGCCAAGACAGCCGCACCGCTTTTTAGCGACACCTCACGCTCACCTGATTTACCACCTAATAACACTGCTACTTTGCCAAAATTCATCTTCATTTCTCGCCTATTACTCTGACTTCTTGCTGTAATTCAATACCAAATTTTTCTTTCACCGTGTCACGCATCAAGGTAATGGTTCGGTCAATATCCTCAGCTGTTGCACCTGGTGACGTCACAATAAAATTTGCATGCTTTTCTGAAACTTGCGCACCGCCGATTTGATGTCCTTTTAATCCGCAGGATTCAATTAAACGTGCTGCATAATCACCTTCTGGATTACGAAAAGTTGAGCCTGCATTCGGCAAATTAAGTGGCTGCGTTGCCAAACGTTTTGCCAATAAATTTTTAATCGTTAATTCAGCCTCTGCTGCACTACCGTTAGCTAGTTCAAACCAAGCACCGATAAACCATTCATTCTTTGCTGGCATTTCTACGTGACGATAAGTTGCTACAAATTCATCTCGACTACGCTCATGTAATTTCCCGAGCGTATCAATCGTCAACACTTTGTTCACAACATCCCAAGTTTCGCCGCCATGGCAGCCTGCATTCATAGCCAAAGCACCACCTACCGTACCTGGAATACCAGCCAAAAACTCTGCGCCACGTTTGCTTTGTTTAGCACTAAATTTAGCAACTTTTGCACTAGTCACCCCGGCATCGGCATAAATCAAATCACCTTGCATTTCTAATGTGTTAAGAGCGTTGTGCATCACGATAACCGTGCCACGCACCCCACCATCACGCACTAATAAATTTGAACCCAAGCCAATAAAACTCACTGGTTCATTTCCATCTAAGCCTTGCAAGAAAGCTTGCAAATCTTGCAAACCAGCAGGGATGTAAACGCGATCGGCTTTACCGCCAACGCGCCAGCTGTTGTAACGAGCTAATGACTCATTCAACAACAAAGTACCCTGTAATTTGCTTTGGGCTATCAAGCTGACAACTCCTTGGTTTTAGCAGCCACTTGGCCAATAGAACCTGCACCCATCACAATCACAACATCACCATTTTTTGCCGTATTTAAAATCGCTTGCGGCAATTCATTTGTTGTTTCCAAAAATAGCGGCTCTACTTTTCCTGCCACACGCACAGCACGAACGAGCGCACGTCCATCGGCAGCAACAATGGCTGCCTCACCAGCTGGATAAACTTCAGTAAGTAACACAGCGTCAGCACTTGAAAGTACACGGACAAAATCTTCAAAACAATCCCGCGTTCTTGTATAACGATGAGGTTGGAAAGCCAAAACCAAACGACGTCCAGGGAATGCGCCTCTTGCAGCAGCAATCACAGCTTGCATTTCCACTGGGTGATGTCCGTAATCATCAATTAAAGTAAAAGTCCCGCCTGTTTTTGCAGCGACTTCACCATAGCGTTCGAAACGACGGCCTACACCTTTAAATTCCTTAAGGGCCTTTGCAATAGCTGCATCTGGAACATTAAGCTCACTCGCAATTGCAATAGCCGCCAATGCGTTTAAAACATAATGCTGACCCGGCAAATTAAGTGTGACGTCGAACTCTGTTGTCACGCCATTAATACGCTGGACTGTGAAATGCATTTGACCATTATCAGCAACAACATTCTTTGCCCGCACTCTCGCTTCTTTACTCAAACCATAAGTCATCACAGGCTTAGTGACTCTTGGAAGAATCTCACGAATATTGGCATCATCAATACACACAACAGCCATGCCCCAAAAAGGGAGTTGCTGTAAAAATTCAACAAACGCACTTTTAAGCTTTTCAAAGCTATGCTCATAAGTGTCCATGTGATCAGCATCAATATTAGTGACGACTGCCATCACGGGGGTTAAGTGTAAAAATGAAGCATCTGATTCATCTGCCTCAGCAACGATATATTCACCAGTCCCTAATTTTGCGTTGGCGTTAGCTGACTCTAATTTGCCGCCAATCACATAAGTTGGGTCCATGCCCGCCTCTGCCAAAATGCTTGCAATCAAACTAGTGGTCGTCGTTTTTCCATGCGTTCCTGCGACTGCAATTCCCTGTCTAAAACGCATCAATTCAGCCAGCATCAATGCACGTGGTACCACTGGAATATTTCTAGCACGTGCTTCCATCACTTCTGGATTTGCTTCATTAACTGCACTAGAAACCACCACTACATCAGCGTCATTCAGGTTCTCTTTTTGATGGCCTTGATAAACCTTAGCACCAGCATTTTGCAAACGCTCAGTCACATTGCTTTTCGCTAAATCTGAACCAGTCACACTGAAGCCTAAATTCACTAGAACCTCAGCAATCCCACTCATGCCTGAGCCGCCAATACCAATAAAGTGAATATTTTTTACTTTATGTTTCATAGCGCCACCTCCATGCAAACATTTGCAACATTAGCTGTCGCCTCTGGCTTACCGAGCGAACGTGCTTGCTTAGCCATCTTCAGGCATTTATCCCGCGTTAATTGCACAAATATTTGTACCAATTTCTCTACCGTTAACTCTTTTTGTTGAATCAATATTGCGGCATTTTTTTCTGCCAAATAAGCAGCATTACTTGTTTGATGGTCATCCACCGCATAAGGGAAAGGCACCAACAAACTCCCCAAACCAACTGCTGACAACTCCGCAATTGTCATTGCGCCTGCCCGGCAAATCACAAAATCTGCTTGCGCATACATCTCCGCCATATTGTCGATAAATGCTCGGCAATCTGCAGAAACTCCATGCTTTTGATAATTCGCTTCTAAAGCAACAATATGCTTTACGCCTGCTTGATGAATAACCACAGGACGCGATGCTTTCGGAACATTGGCCAAAGCTTGCGGAATCAAATCATTCAATGCTTGCGCACCCAAACTACCGCCAACAACCAATATATTTAAAGCACCTTGATGTTCAGAAAAACGTGCTTCCGGAGGTACTGCCATCGCGATATCAGCACGTACCGGATTTCCAAGCACAAGCGCTTTATTGAGCGCACCAGGGAATGCTGCCAACACGCGCGTCGCAATCTTAGACATCAACTTGTTGGTGAGCCCAGCCACAGAATTTTGCTCATGTATCACCAAAGGCTTACTTAAAAGGCGCGCCATTAACCCGCCAGGAAATGCTGCGAAACCGCCCATACCCAACACCACATTTGGTTGATATTGACGAATTGCTTGATAGCTTTGACTCAAGGCCTTTAGCAACTTAATTGGCAACAACATCCATCCCAATAAACCTTTTCCGCGTACACCTTGCATCGTGATAATTGCTTTTTGGTAGCCTTTACCTTCAATTAAACGGTTTTCCATACCGCCTTCTGTTGCTAACCAAACAATCGTCCAACCTTGTGCTTTCAAATAGTCTGCTACTGCCATTGCTGGATATACATGCCCACCTGTACCACCTGCCATCACCATTAGGGTCTTGCTCATACAGGCACCCCTTTACTTAATCGACGATTTTCCCAATCAATTCGAAGTAAAACAGCAACGGCAATGCAATTAGCCAAAATTCCACTACCACCAAAAGATAAGAACGGAAGCGTCAAACCTTTTGTTGGCAATAAGCCCATATTCACACCCATATTGATACTGCCCTGTACGGCAATCCATACCGCAATACCTTGTGCCAACAATGCAGAGAAAAAGCGCTCATTACTAATGGCTTCTTTAGCGATTGAAAAACAACGAAGCACGAACCAAGCAAACAAACCAATCACAATCATGACACCAACAAAACCAAGCTCTTCAGCAATCACGGCTAATAAAAAGTCGGTGTGCGCTTCTGGCAAATACATCAATTTTTCAACACTGCCACCTAAGCCAACACCTAACCATTCACCGCGACCGAATGCAATTAAAGCGTGCGTCAATTGATAACCTTTACCGAATGGATCAGCCCATGGATCCATATAACCCACGATACGTTGCAAGCGATAAGGCGATGTCCAAATCAGCACAATAAAACCAATCACCAACATGATGAGCAAGCCCACAAAAATTCGGTAATTGATGCCGCCCAGCCATAAAATCGCAATTGAGATGGCGGCAATAACAGCAAAAGCACCGAAGTCAGGCTCGTTTAACAATAAGCCTCCGACAAGCAACATCACAGCTAACATCGGCATAAAGCCATGTCTAAAACTATCCATTAATGCTGCTTTACGTGTGGTGTAATCGGCCACATAAACCGCTGCCAAAAACTTCATAAATTCAGAGGGCTGGATTTGGAAAAACACCAACTTAATCCAACGCCGACTACCTAACACTTTGTGTCCAATTCCAGGCACAAGTACCAATAGCAGCATAAATAAACCAACCATAAACAATAGTGGCGCCATTTTTTGCCACACCGATGTGGGAATTTGGAACGCAACAACGCCAGCCACTAATCCCACTAAAATAAAAATGAGTTGGCGAATTAAAAAATAAGTACTTTGGTGATTAGTCGCCGATTTAACTTCTGCAGAAGCAATTGATGCTGAATAGACCATGACCAAACCAAAGGCCAACAAAATCAATGTCACCCAAAGCAAGCCTTGATCATAAGTTGATCCAGTCACTTTATTGCGATTAGCGAGCATTGGCATCATAGTGAAGCCTCTTTCGATGTTTCTAGCGCCATCACGCTCGTAACAAAAACTTCTGCACGATGAACATAATTACGGAACATATCAAAACTGGCGCAAGCCGGTGAAAGTAAAACCACATCACCGGAACGTGCAACAGCCATTGATTTTTTCACCGCATCTTCTAAGCTAGCAGCATCAATAAACTCAACATTCAATCCACTCAGTGACGCTTTAATCTTCGATGCATCTCGGCCAATCAAAACCACAGCACGCGCATTCTTCTGTACAGGCTCACGCAACGGCGAGAAGTCTTGACCTTTACCATCGCCACCAGCAATCAGAACCACTTTTCTAGAACTTGTTGATGTCACCAAACCCTCCAACGCCGCGCATGTTGCACCAACGTTTGTTCCCTTAGAGTCATCGTAAAAATCAATATGATTAATCTTGGCAACCCATTCCACACGGTGTGACAAACCTTGATAGGATCGAAGTGCTTGCAACATAGGCCCTTCTGGCACACCAACACTTTGGCATAAAGCCATCGCCGCCAAAGCATTAGCCGCGTTATGTGAACCCGCAACTTTCAAATAACCCATATCAAGTAATGCATGATCGCCTTGCACAAGGACGGCATCGTTTGCTGCATCAATCAAACCAAAATCAGAAACTTGCTTTGGAGCATCTAAGCCAAAAGTAATCATCGGGCGTCCAGCAATTGCCATGCCCATACTCCATGCATCTTGACGATTCAACACTTGCACACCATGACCGGCAAAAATTCTATTTTTAGCGGCAGCATAATCAGCAAAACTGTCATAACGATCCATATGGTCTTCGCTAATATTGAGTACTGTTGATGCATCGGCATTTAAAGAACTTGTCGTTTCAAGTTGAAAACTAGAAAGCTCTAGTACGTAGACATCTGGAACATCAACTTCATCAGATAGTGTGTCCAATACTGGCAAACCAATATTGCCAGCAACAACCGTCTTCATTCCAGCAGCCTTACAAATATCACCCACCATTGTAGTCACCGTGCTTTTTCCATTTGCACCAGTAATCGCGATGACTTTTGCTTTTGTTGGTTTGTGTTGTGCGAAAAGCTCAACATCACCCACCACTTTCACACCCTGAGCGATTGCCGCTTGCACCATAGGCTCTGCCAAGGCCACTCCCGGACTAATCACAATCAAATCCGTTTTGATTAACACTTCAGGATCAAACTCACCAAGATGCATTTTTACTTCTGGCATCTCAGTACGCACAGCTTCAACACCCGGTGGAACCTGACGTGTATCAGCGACAGACAACAGTGCGCCCTGGCGTTTCAGCCAGCGCAAAGCCGAAAGCCCGGTATCACCGAGTCCCAGCACTAGCACTTGTTGATCTTTAACCGTAAGTTTCATCGTATCTTCAAACTCGCCAATCCGATTAATACCAACATCATGGTGATAATCCAGAAACGCACGACAACCTGCGTTTCTTTCCAGCCTTTTTGCTCATAATGATGATGTAGGGGTGCCATCAAAAAGATGCGCTTCCCTTCACCGTATTTATTTTTGGTATAGCGGAAATAAGAAACTTGCGCCGCCACTGAAAGTGTCTCTACAACAAAAACACCACCCATGATGAATAACACGATTTCCTGACGCACAATCACGGCAATAATTCCAAGCGCAGCACCTAAAGCCAAGGCACCAACATCTCCCATGAAAACTTCTGCTGGATAAGCGTTAAACCAAAGAAAACCTAAACCTGCGCCAGCCATCGCCGCACAAAACACAGTTAATTCACCAGCGCCTGGCACATAAGGAATCCCCAAATATTTAGAGAAAAATAAATGCCCTGTCACATAAGAAAAAATCGCAAAAGCTGATGCAATTAAGACCGTTGGCATAATGGCTAGGCCATCCAAGCCATCCGTCAAATTCACAGCATTACTACTGCCAACAACAACCAAATAAGTAAGCACAACAAACACCAAAGCACTCAATGGGAAAACCATGTGTTTAAAGAATGGAATATATAAAGTAGTTTCTGCAGGAATCGTCGCTGTTTGACTTAGATAAATAGCTACGCCAAATCCAATCGCAGATTGCCAAAAATACTTTTCTTTTGCAGACAATCCCTTCGGATTGCGATGGACAACTTTGCGCCAGTCATCAACTAGACCAATGATGCCGAAACCTAATGTTGTAATCAGTACAACCCAAAGATAACGATTAGTTAAATCAGCCCACAACAGTGTTGATGCCGCAATTGAAACCAAAATCAAAGCACCACCCATCGTTGGCGTACCAGCTTTAATAAGGTGTGTTTGCGGACCGTCATCTCTTACTGACTGACCTACTTTATATTGAGTGAGCTTGCGAATTAACCAAGGACCGACTACAAACGAAATAGTTAGTGCAGTGAGTGTCGCCAATACGGCACGTAATGTGATGTAATTAAATACATTAAAACCATGTATGTCGTGTGCTAACCAACGTGCGAGTTCAAGCAACATTAGTGTGTCTCCTCATGACTATTTTTTGTTATTTTTTCTACAACACGTTCCATACGCATAAAACGCGAGCCTTTCACCAATACAGTGGTGAGCTTATCCATATGTTTTAATACAGCATCACTTAGCGACTCCGCATTCTCGAAATGCTGAGCGCCCGAACCAAAAGCTTGCGCAGCTTCTTGACTTAACTCACCCAAAACAAACAGAGCATCAATTCCAGCTTGTTTAGCATAAGATCCAATTTCGGCATGCATGAGTCCTGCGTCAGCACCAAGCTCACCCATATCACCCATCACCATAAAACGCTTACCTTCACGAGCGCTTAACACATCAATGGCTGCTTTCATTGATACAGGATTAGCGTTATAAGTATCGTCAATAACCTGAGCATCGAACTGGCCTAGCTTTTGCTGCAAGCGACCTTTTGCTCCAGAAAATCCTGATAGCCCTTCTGCAATGTTTTGCAACGAAATATTTAAGGCAATAGCCGCAGCACTTGCAGCCAAGGCATTTCTAACGTTATGTAAACCTGAAGCTGGCAATGTAAATTCAACTTCACCATTTGGTGCTTTTAATTTGACATGACTACTTGCGCCATTAAGCTGGTAAGTTGCAGTCACATCAGCAGTCGCTTCCAAACCAAATGTCATTTGTTGATGTTTACTTGCAAGTGATTTCCATAAATCTGAATACACATCATCTGCATTAATAATGGCTGTACCATCCAAAGTTAAACCTTGGAAAATTTCGCCTTTAGCTTGAGCAATCGCTTCAACCGAACCCAATTCACCAACGTGCGCCAAGCCTGCGTTATTCACTAAAGCAACATTAGGTTTAGCAATATGCGTTAAGTACGACAATTCACCACTGTGATTCATCCCCATCTCAAGGACTACATAACTGTGATGAGAATCTGCTCTTAATAACGTTAACGGCATGCCAATATCGTTATTTAAATTACCTTGCGTTGCTAATACTTTTGAGTCGTCACCAGCTGCTACTTTTAAAATTGCAGCCAACATTTCTTTAACAGTGGTCTTACCATTACTTCCTGTAATTGCAACCACAGGCACGTTAATCTTTTTACGCCAATACGCTGCTAAATCACCCAGTGCCAAACGCGCATCTTTCACTTTTACCGCTGGCGCATTTTCATCATTTTCAATTAATGCAGCAGCAGCCCCTTGCGCTAAACTTTGAGCCACATAATCATGACCATCAAAATTTTCACCCTTAAGCGCAACAAATAATTGACCTTCAGTAATCGCTCGGCTGTCCGTCCCAACAGAAGTAAACTCAACATCATTACCAATAACGATGCCATGTGTTGCAATTGCAGCTTCAGATAAACGCATCATGCAGCCATCTCCTCTAGCGCACTCTTTACGACATCCGCATCACTAAAAGGATATTTAACACCTGCAATTTCCTGGTAATTTTCGTGACCTTTTCCTGCCACCAAAACCACATCTCCAGCATGTGCTTGTTTAATTGAAAGCACGATTGCCTGTGCTCGATCTTCAATCACTTTTGCATTAGATCCAGCACCTGAAACCACCGCCTCTATAATCAACGCTGGCGATTCATTTCTAGGATTATCAGAAGTAATCACAACATGATCAGCAAGATCCGACGTTACTTTTGCCATAAGTGGGCGCTTACCTTGATCTCGATCACCACCGCATCCAAAGACGCAGGTCAGCTCACCTTTAGTTTGTGGGCGTAATGATTTCAATACCTGAGCTAATGCATCAGGCGTATGCGCATAATCAATCACAACCAATGGCATTTTTCCGCCGCCATATTGCTGCATACGACCAGCCACTGGCTTTACTTTTGAAACAGCGTTGACCGCATCTTGCAAGCCAACATCTGAAACCAATAAAGTAGTTAATACAGCCAATAAATTGTATGCATTAAATTCACCCAACACTTCTGCCGTTAAATGAGCCAGACCAAAAGGTGTATTCACCTGCATAGTGATGCCTTGCTCAGTCATGCTTAAGTGCTCAGCGTAGACATCCGCATTACCACTAAAACCATAGGTCATGACAGCCTTATTTTTAGCCTTGAATTCCTCAGCAAGCTGCGACCCAAATGCATCATCAATATTGAGTACAACATGCTTCAAATCATTCCAATCAAATAGCTTTTTCTTAGCGGCTGCATAAGCTGCCATATCGCCGTGATAATCCAAATGATCTCTTGTCAGATTGGTAAATACGGCAACGTCAAATTGCACACCATTCACACGCCCCTGATCCAAGCCATGAGAGGACACTTCCATCGCCACAACTTTTGCTTCCTGCTGCACATAATCTGCCAACATTGCATGCAATAAGATTGGATCTGGAGTGGTGTTAAGCGTTGTGCTTAAAGGCGCACCTGCATCCAATACGCCATTCCCTAAAGTACCAACTACTGCTACTTTCTGATTCAACTGATTAAAAGCTTGTGCCAACCAATGACTGCAAGTCGTTTTACCGTTCGTCCCTGTAACACCTATCATCCAAAGTTTTTGCGATGGCGAACCATAGAATTCACTCGCAATATCACCAATTTTCTGTTTTAAGTTTCTGATCCCTTGATTAGCAACTTTCAGAGATGCATCCCAAGCAAAATTTTGTTGCTCCCATAACACTGCAGATGCACCTTGCTTTACAGCTTGCTCAATGTAATCACGACCATCTTTTGCCTCGCCAGGATATGCAACAAATACACTTCCAACTGACACCTGACGGCTATCAGCTGTCAGCTTAGTTAAAGACAAGCCAGAATTTAAAACCGGAGGCAAGGTCATGCAGCCTCCTTTACTTCTATTGCATTTGGTGATGGCAGAATAATATTGTCATTAGGTGCATCTTGAGGAATGCCCATCATACGGAGCGTCGCTCCCATGACAGCACTAAAAACTGGGGCAGCAACAGCACCACCGTAATATTGCCCGGCACTAGGCTCGTCAATCATGACAGCCACGATATATTTAGGATTTGAAGCTGGCGCCATACCAACAAAAGAAGCAATGTATTTATCTTGATAGCCACCAACACCAGGCTTATGCGCGGTTCCAGTTTTACCTGCAACGCGATAACCCATCACCTGCGCCTTCATTGCAGTTCCACCCGGCTGCACAACCAACTCCAACATCGCACGAACACTTTTGGCTGTTGCAGCAGAAAATACTTGTTGCCCAACAGGCATGTCTTTCGACTTAATTAGCGTGACTGGTAACAACTCACCATCATTAGCGAAGGTTGTATAAGCACGCGCAATCTGCAACAAAGTCACACTAATACCATTACCGTAAGACATCGTTGCCTGTTCAATAGGTCGCCAATCTTTATAGTTGCGTAACCGCCCTGAAACCTCACCAGGGAATTCAACGCCTGTTTTTGTTCCAAACCCCAGTTGATTTAACATCCCCCACATATATTGAGGCTCTAATGACAATGCGATTTTTGATGCACCAACGTTTGAAGATTTTTGAATAATCTGAGCAACAGATAAAACACCGTAATTTTCATGATCATGAATCGTTGCAGGACCAATTTTGTAAGTTCCCGGTGCAGTATTAAGTTGCGTTTCAGAAGCGTACTTACCAGACTCCAAGCCAAACGCAATTGTCATTGGCTTCATCGTCGAACCAGGTTCATAAGTATCTGTAATCGCGCGATTACGAGACTTACCACCAATATTGTTAGGATTGTTTGGGTTATAAGTTGGCAAATTAACCATTGCGAGAATTTCACCAGTCTTAGCATCTAAAACCACCGCTGCTCCAGCCGCAGCTTTATGCATCTCAACAGCTTTCGCCAATTCTCGATACGCTAAATATTGAATTTTTCTATCAATCGCCAATACCAATTTATGTCCATCTTGCGGCATTTTGACTGCTTCTAAATCCTCTACAATATGACCCTGTCTGTCTTTGATAACGTGACGACTTCCAGCTTTACCAGATAACCAATCTTGATATTTAAGCTCCAAACCTTCTTGGCCTTTTTCATCCAAGCCAGTAAAACCAACCAAATGCGCAGTCACTTCACCCGCTGGATAATAACGACGGTATTCACGCTGCATGTAAACACCAGGGATACGCAAACCCATGACTTGATTAGCAAGCTCAGGTGAAATTCTGCGCTTCAAATATACAAACTCACGGTTGTGATTTTCTAATTTCTTAGCAATCTCATCTTGTCTAAGATTAAGCAAGCGCGCTAATTTTTCTAATTGAGCAGGTGTTGTTGTGGCATCGACCGGGTTAGCCCAAATAGACTCAACCGGCGTACTCATTGCAAGCGGCTCTCCGCTACGATCAGTAATCGTTCCTCGATGCGCATATAAAGTCAGTGATCGGGTATAACGCGCATCACCCTGCTTTTGATAAAAAGCCTTATTAAGACTTTGCAAATAAATAGCACGCCCAACCAATGCACCCAAACCAGCCATCACCAACACTAATAATAAGCGTCGGCGCCAGACTGGTAACTTAATGGTGTGTTGGACAAATGCCATATTTATTGTTTATCCGGAAATACAATTTGTATGTGTTTAGTATCTGGCACATGCATATGCAACAAATCACTTGCTACCTGCTCCAAACGACTATGCATAGCCCAAGTACTTTGCTCCAACTGCAACTGGCTCCATTCAGTTTCATACTGTTTTGCGGCATCTTGCTGTTGCTGCAATTCAAAATATAATTTGCGCGCTTTGTGCTGCGAGGTCACCAAACCTAGCGCACTAAAGATCAGCACAAAAAATAAAATGAAATTCAATCTCGTCATTGCAAATTTCTACCTAAAAACTTCTTTTAAATTACAAAGCAACATGAGTACGCTCAGCTACTCTCAACACTGCACTTCTAGACCGCGGATTACGCTTCACTTCCTCTGCACTAGGTTTCATTGCTTTACCCACCATTTTCATTCTTGGTTGCGGTAAATCCTTCGCCATCACTGGGAAGTTGGCTGGCAGATCATCTCTATCCTGCTCGCCACGCACAAACTGCTTCACAATCCGGTCTTCCAACGAATGAAAACTAATCACTGACAAACGACCTTCAGGTGCCAACAATGCTAAGCACTGTGGCAATACTAGCGACAACTCCTCAAGCTCTTGATTGAGGTAAATCCGTAAAGCTTGAAAGGTACGCGTCGCGGGATCTTGGCCAGGCTCGATTTTCGGGACCGCATCTGCCACGATCTTGGCAAGATGCTTGGTAGTGGTGACGGCATTCCCCCCTGTGCGCTCCGCAATAAGCGCCCTTGCAATCTGTTTAGCAAACCGTTCTTCACCATATTCTTTAATGACCTTTCCCAATTCCTGCTCTGTTACCACCGCCAAGTAATCAGCAGCGGTTCGTCCTGTTGTTTGATCCATACGCATATCCAATGGACCATCAAATCTAAAACTAAAACCTCGTTCACCAACATCAATCTGCGGCGAAGAAATGCCCAAGTCCAACAAAATGCCATCAACTTTATTCACGCCCAATGCAGTAAGCTCTTCAGCTAGGCCCCCAAAGTGACTGTGAACAATATGGAAGCGCGGATCTTGAATAGCCTCAGCAGAAGCAATCGCCGCCAAATCGCGATCAAACGCAATTAAACGACCACCCTTTCCTAACTGCTCCAAAATCTTGCGGCTATGACCGCCACGACCAAAAGTGCCATCCACATAAATACCTGAAGGCTTTACCGCTAGACCTTCCACCGCCTCATTTAACATCACCGTAATGTGTGGCGATGCCGGCACCTCTCCTACATTTTGCTCATTTTTTTTGATTTGTGAGCGGCTGCTCACAGTGAGAATCCTTCTAATTCAGATGGCAAGCTCAAATCATCTCCAGCCATCACACTATCCAACTGGGCGCGCCATGCTTCCATATTCCATAATTCAAAATGACTACCCTGCCCAACAAGCATCGCCTGCTTGTCCAAGCCCGCAAAATCACGCAGCACTGGCGAAACCAATAAACGACCAGCAGCATCCATCTCAATATCTTCAGCATAACCAACCAACAATCTTTGCAACGCGCTAGAGCGCTTATCAAAAGAAGATAAAGACATCATTTTGGATTGGATAGGCTCCCAAGCAGGCTGCGGGTAAAGCAATAAACAACGATGAGGATGCGCAGTCAAAACCAAATGACCGGCAGATTGAGATTGCAGGGCGTCACGATGCTTAGCTGGGATAGCCAGCCTACCTTTTGCATCTAAATTAAGTGATGAAGCACCGCGAAACATAAAAACCCTTTTATCAAAATTTAAGTGGTGAGCGGTTTATTCATCTAAAGAAATGCTGACCACGCCATGAGATGAGCATAACGGTTACAGGCCAGCAATTTCCCACAAAAACCCACTTTCACCCACTTGTTGACACTATAGATAAAAAAATAGGGCTATGCAAGCCCTTTTTGATGATTTTTCCTTTACAGTACAATGACTTAGCTACTTTTGATGATAAATAATTTATCCTTTAAAAATAACAAGATAGGCAACCTAGTGAATGTGACTTATAAAGAGCTGAATTTTGCCAAGAAATTTAACAAAATTTAAGAAATGCAGACAGGAAAAGGCATTGCAGAAGATTATCGAAAATAAAGAGAAGATAGAAACCTAAAGCGAAGGCGCTGAAAATATTTTCGAAAGCTTTCAAACGAAACTGATGAAGAAGAAATACATAAAAATTGAAGCTGGTCGATAAGCCGGGTTCTGTAAATGCCTTGCGGCAAGTGACAGTCATTCATCTAGGCGAACAATTGCTTGTACGCTCGAGCAACCTACCCGCTGGCAGCGCGAGTCACGCCATTACCAGCCTATTTGGTCTTGCTGCGGATGGAGGTTACCGCGTTTCACCGTAACTAAATACGCTCGTCTCTGTGGCCCTATTCCGCGCCTTATACTATTGCTAGCTTTCAGCGTACGGCTGTTAGCCGTCATCCCACTCTATGCAGCCCGGACTTTCCTCCCCTACTAAGTAGCGGCGACTGTCTGACCAGCTTCAAGTTCATTTTAGCATGCCGAGGATTAATACTCGCAGCTAAAGCATTCTCCACTGCACTGATTGACCAGCGCGAAGTGGTACCAGCACATCATCACCAAATTCAATTTCAGCAGGCACTTGCCAGCTTTCTTTTACCAATGTGATGTGATCTTGATTTCGTGGCAAGCCATAAAAATCTGCCCCGTAAAAACTAGAGAACGCTTCCAATTTATCAAGCGCATTCGCAGCCTCAAAAACTTCTGCATAAAGCTCTATTCCAGCGTGAGCGCTATACATACCAGCACAGCCACAAGCAGACTCTTTAGCTGACTTAGGATGCGGCGCACTATCTGTTCCCAAGAAGAATTTAGGGCTGCCAGAGATAGCCGCATCCACCAACGCTAATCGATGCTCCTCACGCTTTAATATGGGCAAGCAATAATGATGCGGGCGCATTCCACCAGCAAACATGGCGTTGCGATTCATTAATAAATGATGCGGCGTAATGGTCGCAGCCACATTAGCTGGGGCAGCAGCCACAAATTGAGCAGCATCTCGTGTTGTAATGTGCTCAAAAATAACTTTTAGTTCTGGAAATCGAGCTAAAAGCGGCTTCATATTTCGATCAATAAACACCTTTTCACGATCAAATACATCCACATCAGCATCAGTCACTTCAGCATGGACTAACAAAGGCATTCCGTGTTTCTGCATTGCATCTAAAGCACGCTCACAAGCATCAAAGCTAGTCACTCCAGAATCGGAATTAGTCGTTGCACCTGCGGGGTATAACTTCACCCCATGAACAAAGCCACTCGCTTTAGCTTTAATGATTTCTTCCGGACTTGTGTTATCAGTCAGATAAAGTGTCATTAAAGGCTCAAATTTAGAGCCACTGGGTAGATTGGCGAGAATACGCTGACGATAAGATTCGGCAAGATCCGTTGCCGTCACTGGAGGACGCAGATTCGGCATGACAATCGCTCTTGCAAATCGATTCGCGGTATCAGCCAAGACAGCCTTAAGTGAAGCGCCGTCGCGCAAATGCAAATGCCAATCATCTGGACGTGTTATCGTTAATTTATTCATCTTTTACTCTTTAATTTTCAATGCAAACTCATAAAGCAGATTTTTCTTTACCGCGGTAATCTCAGCGGCTAACTTCACCGCCTGTTTTAAAGGCAAATCCTCAAGCAATAATCTTAAAACACGTTCAGCCTCTTCATTAACCGCCACCGCCTCAACCGGAGGCGCTGCCTCAACCAGCAATACGAACTCCCCACGCTGTTGATTAGCGTCAGCCTCTAACCAAGACTGCGCATCTGCTAAATTGCAGCGATGAAAAGTTTCAAAGGTTTTAGTCAGCTCACGCGCTATCGTTATTCTACGATCGCCGCCCAAGATTTTGGACAAGTCCTCTACACATTCAATGATGCGATGTGGCGCCTCATAAAAAACCAAAGTTGAGTGGTAGGCCTTTAAATTCTCCAAAGCCTTGCGGCGCTGCGAACCACTTGCAGGTAAAAATCCATAAAATAGAAAACCATTTGCCGTAATCCCTGATGCTGACAAAGCCGCAATCACAGCACTCGCACCAGGCACCGGGACTACATTTACGCCAGCTTCACGTAATACATCCACCACAATAGCGCCAGGATCGCTAATGCCAGGAGTCCCAGCATCGGTAACCAAGGCAATAGATTCACCCGCTTGCAAACGCCCCAATAAAATCTGCGCCGACTGCTGTTCATTATGCTCGTGAACAGCAATTAATTTCTTCTGAATAGCAAAATGAGAGAGCAGGTGAGAAGTATGCCTTGTATCTTCTGCCGCAATCGCATCAACAGTCTTAAGCACCTCAAGCGCACGCAAGCTGATATCTTGGAGATTTCCAATTGGGGTAGCGACCACATATAATGTGGGCAATGAATGCTGATTGGCAGAACTCAAAAATGACTCACTTTCATCTCAATATTTCGCAAGTTTACACGCAAGCCAGACACTAGCCTATGAACACATTAGGCAATCAAGCAGAAAAAGTTGCTTTGTCCTATTTGGAACAACAAGGCCTCACTTTAATTAAAAAGAATTATCAAACCAGGTTTGGTGAAATCGACTTAATTATGCAGGATGGCAAAAGTATTGTGTTTGTAGAAGTTAGGTTGAGAAAAAATAATATATTTGGTGGTGCAAGTGAGAGCATTACACAAGCCAAACAGCGTAAAATAGCGAAAGTCGCTGAGCAATTCTTACAACACCATGGCAATCAAGCCTGTCGATTTGATGCTATTGTGATGGATAAAGCAGAGATACAACATATTCAATGGATCAAGCATGCTTTTGAAGTTTAACTGGACCCCACACTCATGGATTTAAGCGCAAGAATTAGTGCACACTTTGAGGCAAGCGCTCAATTAAAATTAGCCTTAGCGGAATTACTAGCAGGTCCTATTGCTCAATCTGCACAGATGATTGTCGATGCAATACTGAATGAGAAAAAAGTCTTATCATGCGGCAATGGTGCGGGTGCAGCAAATGCTCAGTATTTCAGCTCTCGCATGCTTGGCCATTATGAAATGGAGCGTCCAGGCCTAGCAAGCATAGCCCTGAGCGCAGACAGCACAACAATTACGGCGATCGCCAATCTTGGTAATTTTGACCAGGCTTATGCAAAACAAGTACAAGCGCTGGGACAGTCTGGCGACATTTTATTGGCCATTAGCACCAGCGGAAATTCGGAAAGCATTTTAAATGCCATCCGCGCAGCCAAAGAACGTAATATGAAAGTTATTGCATTTAGCAGTGGCGATGGCGGGAAGGTCATGGAACTTCTTGAGGATCAAGATATCCATCTAGGAGTACCTCATGAAAATGCCGCCAGAGTTCAAGAAGTTTATATTCTCATTTTGCATTGCCTATGCGATGCTATCGATTGTTTACTATTAGGAGTTGAATAAATGCGTTCACCATTCAAATTTTCAATGAGTCAGCTCATTATTGCTACCGCACTCACCACACAACTCACAGGATGTTTTCCAATTATTGCTGGCGGCGCTGCAGCTGGCGGGGCAATGGTTGCTGACAGAAGGACTGCTGGCACTTATGTCGAAGATCAAACAATCGAACTAAAAGCAGAAAAATCTATTTTCGAGAAGATCGGTAAGGATATTCATGCCAACGTAACTAGTTACAATCGCAATGTACTCATTACCGGAGAAGCTAAGACTAGCGCTGTAAAAGCAAATGCAGAAGATTTGGTAAAGCCAATTAACCAAGTAAATAAAGTCACAAATGAGTTAGTGATTGGCGAGAACTCATCATTAACCTCACGCTCAAATGATGCTTACATTACTTCAAAAGTTAAGGCGAGTTTCATTAAGGAAAATAAATTCCCAGCTAACTATGTAAAAGTCGTTACTGAAGCTTCAACTGTATTTTTACTAGGGATTGTGACGCAACAAGAAGCTGATGATGCAGTAGAAATTGCTAGAGGCGTTAGTGGCGTAGAAAAAGTTGTCAAAGTTTTCGAATACATTAAGTAGTGTAAATTAATATAACCATCGAAATATAGGTAATTCAAATATGAGCGAAGCAAGTAAAGAAATTATTATTGAAGGCCTAACCCGCGCAGGCAAGCCTTTCCGCCCAAGTGACTGGGTAGATAGAATGTGTAGCACTTACGCGACATTTGGCGCAGACCGCAAGCTTAAATACTCTCCGTATCTAAAGCCACGCGTGGTTAATGGAGTGCGTTGTTTGGCTGTAGATTTAAAACTTAAGGATGTAAATCCTGAAGGATACAAACAACTCATGCACTTTGCTGAAGAAAACAATCTAAATGTTTTAGATGAGACCGGCACAAGCATTCCAACACCAAACTAAGCAAGAAGCACATTAAAAAGGCTTATCTCATCACGAGGTAAGCCTTTTTAATTTATACCTCTGCTTAATTAGCAAATTATCAAAATTTACTTAGTAGATATTAAGTTTTCTATATATTGCTTAGTCACTAAGCCGCGCTTAATTTTTACAAGCTTACCTTGAGGATTATATATATAGGTGCTCGGCAGCACTTCTGCTGAACCTATTGCTTGTATTACCTTAGGCGTTCCTAAGACGATTGGATAAGAGATCAGCATATCATCAACAAATCGAGCGACCTCTTGCTCACTTTTATAATCGACCGCCACACCAATCATCACCAAATCTTTACCTTTGCGTTCATCGTAAAGCGCAACTAAATCTGGCACTTCTTCCAAACAAGGGGGGCACCAAGTAGCCCAATAGTTAATTAAGACCCACTTCCCTTGATAATTTGAAAGGCGATGCTCCTTACCTGCCATATCCTTTAAAACGTCCCGCTTAGTAAGCTCTGCTTGGCTTGGCAAGACAAATAAAAACAAGGCCATGATTAAAAATGTAATTTTTCGCATAAAATGATTCCAATGATGATTCATCAAAAAAACATCAAAACTTCATAATCTATTGCACACAATGCTTCACTAATCAGCATTTTTTCGCTAGGATAGCGAAATAGTATTTTCCAGTTAAGCTAATTTAGCTATTCAAATTTTACAAATTAGAGGTTCACATGAGCGACCAAATTATCCACACAAGCGACGATTCTTTCGAACAAGACGTTCTACAATCAGCAATTCCAGTATTAGTTGACTACTGGGCTGAATGGTGTGGCCCATGCA
>ERZ1034361.147-NODE-147-length-50334-cov-5.696719_pt1 | contig 50334 bp, 49 predicted proteins | sample MGYA00520617_ERZ1034361 | MGnify/ENA primary metagenome ERZ1034361 (study PRJEB33736, sample SAMEA104284507) | Azolla filiculoides | biome: Urban; feature: Water surface; material: Ditch water | place: Netherlands | collected 2015-10-28 | depth 0-0.1 m ... | reverse complement strand
TTGGCGAAGCAAAAGAAAGTACGCCCGCCAGCAAGGCGGAACCCCAAGCCAATTACGAAGACCCCAACCCGCAGAAACGGAAACTGTCATTTCGTAACCACCGAGGTAACCACCCACTCCCCAGCCCCCTGCTCAACAAACTCAAACTCAACCCCAGCCCCCGGCTTCAAGCCAGATACCAGCGAAGGATTCGCCAGGACAAAGTCCATCTTCATCGCCGGCCACTTCAAACTCGCCACCGGCTCATGCGTAATGCTCACTGTCCCAGCTGCCGGATCGATCGAGTTCAACACCCCAACCGCCTTGTGCCCAACAGCCACCGGCTTGCCAGCAGCAGCTTCTGCCTTTTGCATCCCCCCCAATGCCGCCTTCAGATTGCTTTCCGCATCGATCAGGAAATTGGCCGAGGTCACGACCATCTCACCGTCGCGAATACCATCCAGCACTTGCACGAAATCATTGCCACGCTGCCCAAGCTGTACAGGGCGTGGTTCAAAGCGGCCTTCAGCCAGTTGCACGATGACCACCTGCTTGTTGCCGCTGTCGATGACTGCCGAATTCGGCACGGTCACGACCTGCGTTGCACCGGCCACCGGGATCTCGACTTCGGCGAACATCGCCGGTTTGAGCCGGCCTTTGGGATTGGCCAGTTCGATACGCACCGGCACGGTTCGCGTGTCGGCCTTGAGGGTCGGGTAAACGTAGGCGATGCGGCCTTCGAAGACTTCGCCGGGGTAGGCGTTGATCCTGATTCTGGCTTTCTGGCCGAGGCTCACCGCTGCGATGTCCTGCTCGAAAACATCGGCCTGGACCCAGATGCTGGAGAGATCGGCGATCTGGTAGAGCGCGTCGCCCGGCATGAAGCGCATGCCTTGCACAGCCTTCTTTTCAGTGACGATGCCGGCGACAGGGGCGCGGAAGCTCAAGGTGCGCCTGGTGGTGCCGGACTGGGCCAGGGCTTTCACCTGCTCTTCGGAAATATCCCAGTTCTTCAGGCGTTGCAGGCTGGATTCGGCCAGTTGTTTCATGGCTGCCTGTGCTTCGCCGCCGGCTTCGTTGAGCTTGCCGACGCCTTGGGCAGCGATGGCGTATTCGCGCTGGGCCGAGACCAGTTCCGGGCTGTAGACCTCGAACAGCGGCTGACCGCGGCCGACCGCCTGGCCGGTGGTGTTGACGTGCAGGCGCTCGATGTAGCCCTCGAACTTGGCAGTGACCGTGTAGGTGCGGCTTTCGTCGATGTCGACGCGGCCGCTGGCGCGCACCGTCTTGTCGAGCATCTGGAGCTTGGCCGCTTCGACCTTGACGCCCATTTTCTGGATTTTTTCGGCGCTGATTTTCAGGCCGCTATCGCCGCCCGCGTCGTCTTCGCCTTCATAGACCGGCAGGTAGTCCATGCCCATGGGGTCTTTTTTCGGCGTTGGCGAGGTGTCGGGCAGGCCCATCGGGTTGCGGTAATAGAGCAGTTTCTTGCCCGTTTTCGCGCTGTCGGCAGCTGTTGTCGGCGCATCGTGCGGCGTGGGGGCAGCTGCCTGGTAGCCGGCAAAACCGCCGATGGCAAGGGCGACGGCGAGGGCAATCAAGGTGGGGCCGGTTCTCACAGGTCTTCTCCGAGCAGGCGTTCGATCTCGGCCAGCCGCATTTGCTGGCCAGCCTGGGCGCGCATGAGCGCGAGGCGGGCGTTGCGGATCTGGCGCTGGGCGTCGAGCAGGGTGGCAAAATCGACCTTGCCGTTCTCATAGCCGGCGAGCGCCGATCGGAACGTCAGTTCGGACTGCGGCAGCAGGCGGCTACGGGTGATCTGCTCGGTCGTGCGGGCGCTTTCCAGATTGCTGATCGCCGCATCGAGATCACCCTGCAGGCGATGACCGATGGCTTCTTTCCGCGCTGCAGCCGCTTCGAGCATACGTTCGCTTTCGCGCTCCTGGCTGCGCCGGGTGCCCTGTTGCAGCGGCAGGTTCATTTCGAGCATCAGGCTCCACGTTTCGACACGGTTGCCGACCTGCATCGGCACGACGCCCAGGGTCAGGTCCGGGTAGCGGTTGCGGTAGGCCAGGTCACGGCTTTTTTCGGCGCCACCGACGCGGGCACCTTCGATGGCGAGCTGGGGGTTGGCGGCGAGCAGGCGGGTATTCAGGGCAAGGCCATCAAGGCGCTCGGGAAGCGGTCGCAAGCTCACCGGTTCGGCCAGCGCGGCGCCGCTCGGGCGGGCCAGCATGGCGTTGAGGAAAACCATGAGGTGATGAAACTCACTTTCCATGCCGACCAGTTCGGCCTCCATCGCGCTGCGCTCAAGCTGGGCGCGAATGGCGTCCTGCTGCGCAGCGAGGCCGCCGGCATAGCGGACCTGGGCGATCTGTTCGAGGTGGCGGGTCAGTTCGATGTTTTCCCGGGTCAGCTTCAGCGACTGGCTGGTCAGCCAGTATTGCGCGTAGAGCGTCTTGATGCGGCCAGCCACCTCGGCCCACGTGTCGGCAGCGCGGCTGCTGGCCTGCTCGGCTTCGGCACTGGCGACGCCGCGCCTGAGGTCGCGCTTGCCCCAGAAGGGGAGCGGCTGCATCAGTGTGTACTTGGTGTCGCCGACCTGTGCCGGATTCAATGTCGCATTCTGGCTCCCGTTGCGCGTGAGGTTTTCCAGCTCGATGCGCAGTACCGGGTCGGGCAGGGCACCCGCCGGCTGGATGCGCTCGCGCGCGGCCTCGGCTTCGAGACGCACCATGCGCACATCCGGGCTGTGCTCGCGGGCGGCGGCGAGCAGCGATTCGACACTGGCGCCGGGCAGCGGCTCGGCATGGGCGCTGCCGGTGAGGGCGGCGATGAGCAGGAGTGCGCCGATAGCCGCTTTCATGGGCGACTCATTTCGCCAGTTCGTAGCGGCTGACGATGGCGTTGCCGCCCTTCATTTCTGCCGCGAACCTGATCTTGTCGCCGGCCTTTAGCTTGCCCAGCCAGGACCTGTCGGCAACGCCGAAGGCCATGGTCATGGGCGGCATGCCGATGCTGTCGAGTGGGCCATGCTGGATGACGACTTCACCTGCAGCCTTGTCGACCTTCTTGACCAGGCCATCGCTCAGCGGTGCCTCGGCCTTTGCAGCCGAATGACTGGTGTGTGTGTCGTGTTTGTCGGCTTGGGCGAAAGCCGGGATGCAGATGGAAAGCATGAGGGCAAGCAGCAGGCGCATGGCGGTTCCTGAGTGACGTGATGAAGCGATTCTGCGTTGCTGTGCTCGTCAGGCGCCTGACGGGAGGATTACAAGTTTGTAATCCTCCGCCATGAGCCAGCTTCCATGGTGCGCGGCCTGAAACTGCAATTCTGTACTTTGTTCTATAATCGCTCGATGAAAAAGTGGATGCTGGTATTTTTGGTGGTTTTGTCTGCCGTACTGGTTCTGGTCATCGGGTTTGGCAACAGCAAACCACCAGCCACCGACCTTCGGCAGGCAAGCTCCCATGCCACGCAGTTGCACGGCATGCGTGCGCTCTTGCCCCTGCCACCTGCGCCAGAGCTTTCCAAGGAAAAAGTGGCGCTCGGCAAGCGCCTGTTTTTCGACAAGCGCCTCTCCCACGACAACAGCCTGGCCTGTGCCGGTTGCCATGATTTCTCGCTTGGTGGTAGTGACCGCCAGGCTGCTGCCGTAGGCATCGGAGGCGCGCGTGGCAGTATCAATACGCCCACCGTATTCAATGCAGCATTGAATTTTTCCCAGTTCTGGGACGGACGGGCGTCCAGCCTTGAAGAGCAGGCGGCTGGCCCGGTGCACAATCCGCTTGAAATGGGCTCAAACTGGGCAGAGGTCATCGCCAAACTGAATCTGGATAGCGATTATCGCCAGGCCTTTGAGCAACTTTACCCGCAGGGCATGCGCGGCGAAACCATCGTTGATGCCATCGCGACCTATGAGCGTACCTTACTCACGCCAAACAGCCCTTTTGACCGTTTCCTGGGGGGTGAAAAGTCGGCCCTTACCCAGCGACAACAGGACGGCTATCGCCATTTCCTCGATTATGGTTGTGCCAGTTGCCACCAGGGCGTTCTGATTGGCGGCAACATGTACCAGCGCTTTGGCGTCATGGGCGATTATTTCAGGGATCGTCCAGGTAACAGGCTCATTCAGAGTGATCTGGGTCGTTTCAATGTCACTGGTCGAGAGGAAGATCGCCATGTCTTCAAGGTGCCCAGTCTGCGTAATGTGGGCATCACCGCTCCGTATTTTCATGATGGCTCGGTCGATACGCTTGAAAAAGCAGTGGTTATCATGGGTCGCTATCAGCTTGGCCGCGAATTGTCGGAAACGGATACTCAGGCCATCGCCGATTTTTTGCGCACACTGACCGGTGAGTGGGAAGGGAAAATACTTCCGTGATGCCGTCAAATGATCCTCTCCGCTTCTTGCCAGGGCGCTGGCGGCTGGGTGGGGCGGTGGTCCTGGCGCTTTTGCTGGTCGTCCAGACCTGGCTCTATCTGCGCTCCGAAAATGTGTCTCCATCCCAGCATTTTCACTTCACGCAAAATTTGCGTGACCTGCGCGAACTTGATGCAGAAATCGATGGTGAGTTGCTCGCCAACCGGCTGGAACTGTCGCGCAATTATGATGCGCTGACCGATTTCGTGCGGCAAGCGCTTGTCACCGGCAGCATCACGCTGGCGATACCGGACTACCTGTCGGTCGAAGATAAGGCCACAGCACTGACTGCCGCTCGCAATGTTCAGACGATTTACAAGCGAAAAGCCGATTTGATCGATGACTTCAAGCGAGACAATGCAGTCTTGCGCAACTCGCTGGCATTTTTCCCCGTGGCAGCTGAGGCATTTCTCGATGCCGATGAAACCCGCCCGGCAGCCCATCATCGCCTTGTCGATCACTATGTGCGCCTTGTGCTCGCTTTCGCACGCGCTCCCAGTGACGCCGGACGCCAGCGGGTAGCAAATGCGCGCGCCAGGGTGGCCGGTGCCTCCTTTGTACCGGCGCAACGAATCAAAATCGACAATCTGTTGCGTCACGGCGATGTTATCGCCCAGCGTCTGTCGGCACTGGATCAACTCATGCAGGGTATCTTGACCCTGCACAGCAACGAACTTCTGGATCGACTCAACCGCGAATATGCGGCGGGCCACGCGCGCGCCGTGGCCGATGCCGGTCGCTACCGGATGGCTACCTACGTACTGGACATTTTTCTGGTCGCCTATCTGGCCCTGGCCTTTTTCTGGCTTGACCGGACACGTCGTTCGCTCGAGGTTGCGCACGGCGAGATCAGTGAGCGTTACACGGCGCAACTGGCGGCAGAAAAGCAACTCAAGCTGCACGCCACCGCTTTTAACAGCGCGCATGACGGCATTACGCTGACCGATGCCACGGGCGCCATCGTCGATATCAATCCGGCCTTCTCGCGGATTACGGGCTTTGAGCGCAGCGAGGTGATTGGCCGTAACCCGCGCGTACTCAAATCCGGTCGCCACGACCCGGATTTCTACGCGGCCATGTGGCGCAGCATCAAGGAAACCGGAAGCTGGAGTGGCGAGATCTGGAACCGCAATAAATATGGCGAGGTGTATCCCGAGCTGCTGTCCATCTCGGCAGTGCACGATGCTGCCGGCGAATTGACCAATTACGTGGCTGTTTTTGCTGACATCCGCCGGCTCAAGGATCAGGAAAAGCAACTCAAGCACATGGCTTACTACGATCTGCTGACGGAGTTGCCCAACCGGGCGCTGCTAGCTGACCGTGTGGTGCAAGCCATTGCCCAGGCGCGGCGTTCCCGGACCATGATGGCTATCTGCTACCTCGATCTCGATGGCTTCAAACCGATCAATGATGTCTGGGGGCACGATGCCGGCGACAAGGTTCTGGTCGAGATTGCCAATCGTCTCAAGGATGCATTGCGCGGCGGCGATACGGTCGCCCGCCTGGGGGGTGACGAGTTCGTGCTCTTGCTGCTTGGCCTGAACAATGTCCAGGAGTGCGACGAAGCCATGCAGCGCTTGCTCAACCGGATTGCCCAGCCATTAACCTTCTTGCCCGAGCCGGTCATGCTTTCGGCGAGCATCGGCGTTACCTTGTTTCCGGGGGACGATGCCGATCCGGATACCCTTTTGCGTCATGCCGACCAGGCGATGTATCAGGCAAAACAGGCAGGCAAGAACCGCCATCACGTTTTCGACGCCGAACAGGATCGATTCGCCCGCAGTCGCTACGACCGCCTGGACCGCATCCGCCAGGCGCTGGAAGATCGTGAATTCCTGCTCTATTACCAGCCCAAGGTGAACATGCGCCAGGGCAAGGTGATCGGTGCGGAGGCGTTGATCCGCTGGAATCATCCGGAGCGCGGGATCGTTCCCCCGGCTGAATTCCTGCCGCTGATCGAGGACGATGAATTGATCAAGCTGGTCGGCGACTGGGTCATCGAAACGGCGCTGACGCAGATGGAAGCCTGGCATGCCGAGGGACTGAGTCTGCCGGTCAGCGTCAATGTTGCGAGCAAACAGTTGCAGTCGCCATCCTTTGTGGAAAAGCTCAAGGTTGCCCTTTTTCTTCATCCGGACGTCGCCCACCTGCTCGAACTGGAGGTACTCGAAACCGCAGCGCTGGAAGATGTCGTCAAAAGCGCCCGGGTCATCGACGAATGTCGCGCCATGGGCGTCCACTTTGCGCTGGATGATTTTGGTACGGGTTATTCGTCGCTCACCTATCTCAAGCGTCTGCCGGCCGAAACGATCAAGATCGACCAAAGCTTCGTGCGCGAAATTCTCAGCGACTGGAACAATCTGGTCATCGTCCAGGGCGTCATCGGTCTGGCCAATGCCTTCCGCCGCCAGATCATCGCCGAGGGCGTCGAAACGGCCGAGCACGGGCGCTTGCTGATGCAGCTCAATTGCGATCAGGCCCAGGGCTATGGCATCGCCAAGCCAATGCCGGCCGAATACATGCTTGAGTGGGTCAGGAACTGGCGCACCGATCCGCTCTGGCAGGCGATCAGCGACCTGAGCTGGCAGGATGCCGATTACTCGCTGCTGATCGCCGAGGTCAATCATCGTAACTGGGTCGGGCAAATGGTCTATGCCATCAAGGATGGTCAGCCGGCGCCCCATCGCAGCCTGGGTGACGCCGAGCAATGCCAGTTCGGCAAATGGTATGGCGGCCATGGCAAGCGGCGCTATGGCGCCCTGCCGGCTTATCTCGGTATTGACGCCCCGCACCGTCTGGTACATCAAATCGCAACGAACATGGACGCCCACTGGCGTGACGGACAGATCACTGCAGCCCGTGCCTTGATCCCCGATCTGCTGGTGGCCCGGGATGACACGCTGATTGCCATACGCGAACTTCAGCTCGCCTGTGCGCAAAAACGCTCAAGCACTCATGAGGCATGACAGGGCCCCTGAGCGCTCGTGTCCTTATTGACTGCTAGTGCCGCCAGACAATGTGCCGGCATCTCGGGCAAAATGCGGGCATGAAGATTCTCATTGTCGAAGACGAGACAAAAACCGGTGATTACCTCAAGCAGGGGCTGGGGGAGGCCGGGTTTTCGGCTGATCTGGTGCGCAACGGCCTGGATGGCATGCACGAAGGCCTGGCTGGCGAATATGACTTGCTCATTCTTGACGTCAATTTGCCGGGGCTGGATGGCTGGCAGGTGCTGAAAGCCCTGCGCGCGGCCGGGCGTGATTTTCCGGTGCTGTTTCTGACGGCGCGCGATCAGGTCGAGGACCGGGTCAAGGGCCTGGAACTCGGGGCTGACGATTACCTGGTCAAGCCCTTTGCTTTCTCGGAACTGCTCGCCCGGGTACGTACGCTGCTGCGGCGGGGCCGGGCCAGGGAAGCCGAGGGCTTGAGTCTGGCCGATCTCGAACTCGATGTCCTGAAGCGCCGGGCGACCCGGGCCGGCCAGCGCATCGACCTGACGGCCAAGGAGTTTGCCTTGCTCGAACTCTTCCTGCGCCGGCAGGGCGAAGTGCTGGCGCGCAGTTTCATCGCCTCGCAGGTCTGGGACATGAATTTCGATTCCGACACCAATGTGGTGGAAGTGGCCATCCGCCGCCTGCGCGCCAAGGTCGATGACGACTTTTCGCCGAAGCTGATCCACACCCTGCGCGGCATGGGCTATGTCATGGAAATCCGCTGATCATGAAGGACTGGCGCCATTCGATCACGCTGCGTCTGTCGCTGGCCTTTGCGTTGCTGGCGACGCTCGTCTTTGCCGCTCTCGGCATTTACTTCAGCCGTGCGGCCGATGCCCACATGGCCGAACTGGATGCCCATGACCTGTTTGGCAAGCTGGCGCTGATCGGCCATGTCGGTGCCCAGGAGAAATCGGCGGAAGCTTTTGCCGCCCGTCTGGGCGATGCGCTGACCGGCCAGAATGGGTTGATCGTCACGGTGAACGGGGGGAGCGGGCCGGTTTTCAAATGGCCGACGCCCCAACTGGCTGAGGCGCTGGCCGCGGCACAGGTGGCCCTGGGCAGCGCGCCGCGCCGGCTGGCGCTGGGCGATGCCGAGTACCGGGTCATGGCGGCCGACATGGAATCCGCCTGGGGGCAAGCAGTGCATGTCGTCATCGCCCGCGATATGCGTCACCACACGGATTTTCTCGATCAGTTGCAAGTCGATTTCCGCTTCGCCATTCTGGCCGCTGCGTTGCTCACCGCCATCGTCGGCGCCCTGGCTGTCCGCCACGGTCTGCACCCGGTGCGCGACATGGCCCGTGCTGCCGGCCGAATTTCGGCCGGGCAACTGGCCAAGCGCATTCCCGAGCAGAAGGTGCCGCCGGAGCTGGCTGAGCTGGTGACAGCCTTTAATGCCATGCTCGGCCGCCTGGAGGAGTCCTTCCAGCGTCTGTCGGATTTCTCGGCCGACCTCGCGCACGAGTTGCGGACGCCGATACATAGCCTGCGCATGCAGACCGAGGTATCGCTCAGCAAGGCGCGCCATGCCGATGAGTACCGCGACTTGCTGGCCTCGAATCTCGAGGAATATGAGCGGCTGGCGCGGATCATCGCCGACATGCTGCTGCTGGCCAAGGCCGATCACGGCCTGCTCGTGCCCCAGGCCGAGCCGCTGGCCCTCATACCCTTGTGCGAGCGCCTGATCGAGTATTACGGTCTGCTCGCCGAGAACGTGAATATACAGCTGGTCGGCGACGAGATTGCCGTCCAGGGCGATCGCCTCATGCTCGAACGGGCCATCGGTAATGTGCTGGTCAATGCCATCCATCACACGCCGGCCGCAGGCGCGATTGTCGTCAAGATCGAGGCGGTTGGCGACATGGCGGAAATCGCTATCGCCAACACCGGGAAAGCGATAGCGGCCGACGCGCGGCTACGGGTTTTTGACCGCTTTGTCCGGCTCGATTCCGGTTCGGAAGGGACAGGACTCGGGCTGGCCATTGCCCGTTCCATCGTTCTGGCGCATCGCGGTGAAATTGCCGTGCGGCTGTCCGGGCAGGCGACGGAGTTCTACATGCGCCTGCCGCTCGCGGCCGGCCTTCTGACAAACTGACGCAGACGAGGAGAAGCCCTTGGCTAACGAACTGCCACCGCTCGAAGTTGAAACGGGCACTTCGCCCGACCATGCCGTGATCTGGCTGCACGGTCTTGGCGCCGATGGCTCGGATTTCGTGCCCGTCGTGCCCGAACTCGGGCTGCCCGAGTCACCCGCTGTGCGCTTCATTTTCCCCCACGCGCCCTACATGCCGGTGACCTGCAATGGCGGCTACGTGATGCGTGCCTGGTACGACATCATCTCGCTCGAAAGCAGCAGCCGGCGCATCGACGAGGCCGGGATCATTGCCTCGCGCGACACCGTACGGCGCCTGATCGCCCGTGAAAACAGTCGCGGCATTCCGAGTGCGCGCATCTTTCTGGCCGGTTTCTCGCAAGGCGGCGCGGTGGCCTATACGACGGCGCTGACCCATCCGGAAAAGCTGGCCGGGGTCATCGCGCTGTCGACCTACTTGCCATCCCCGGCCTTGCTGACCGATGACTCAGCCAGCGCCAATCGGGATATTCCGATCTTCGCGGCCCATGGCACGGCCGACGATGTCGTTTCGCCGATGCTCGGCCTGGCGGCCAGAAACCTCCTGAGCGAACGCGGCTACGCCATCGATTGGCACGAATACCCAATGCCGCATTCGGTCTGCCTGGAAGAAGTCTGGGCCATCGGGCAATGGCTGGGCAAGCACATGCGCCGGGCCAGCCCCGGCTAGGCGTCCCTTATTTGCCCTTGGGCTTCCGGGTCGCCTCCGTCTCGGAGATCGAGTGACCTTCTTCGTCGGCTGCGTGCAGCAGCCAGACGAGATCGCTCCCCTGAACAGGCATCGGAATCATCTGGTTCCAGCTCCAGCGAAAGACCGGGCCATAGGGGACATAGCGGGCCAGGACATCGCCCTGCTCGGTCACGCCGAAAAACGGCAGTGGCGAGGTAATGAGCGTTTTCAGTTTTTCATTGTTCATGACGGGCTTCCTTCCGGAGAATCAAGACCTGCATGAGCTGCATTCTAAGCTCATGGCAGCCAGAATTTCGAACTCTCCGTGACGGCAACCTTGGTGTCGGCCACGTCTTCAACGTGGAAACTGATCGGTGAGGCACCCGATCGGGTGGCGCCCGGGTCGGCGCTGACAATGGCAGTCTGGCTGCCGATCTCGCCGCCCGGAATGGTCACTTCGCTGGCGCTGTTCAGGCGTGCACCGGCGATGCCATCGATGCTGATCCGGAATGTCCGCGTCTGGTCGCCGGTATTCATGATCTGCAGGCGATAGGCATTCTCGATCGAACCATCATCGGCTTCCCGCGACAGGACGTTGCGATCCTTGAGGACATTGACCTTGAGCGGGATGCGGGTGGCCAGGGACCACGCCGTCGCCGCCGTCAGTGCGAGAAGGATGGCCGTATAGATGATGACGCGCGGCCGGGCTGCCCGGCGCAGGATTTCTGCCGTCGTGTAGCGCATGGTCACGGCGTTTTCGGTCGAGTAGCGGATCAGGCCGCGCGGATAGTTCATCTTGTCCATGACCTGGTCGCAGGCGTCGATGCAGGCGGCGCAGCCGATGCATTCGTTCTGCAGGCCGTTGCGGATGTCGATGCCGGTCGGGCAGACCTGGACGCAGATGCCGCAATCGACGCAGTCGCCCAGCCCCTGGGCACGGGGATCGACGCCCTTGGCGCGGGTGCCGCGCGATTCGCCACGGGCCGTGTCGTAGGCGATGATCAAGGTGTCGGGGTCGAACATGACAAACTGGAAGCGGGCGTAGGGGCAGATCTGGCGGCACATCTGGTCGCGCAGAAAACCGGCATTGCCGTAAGTGGCGAAGGCGTAGAAAACGACCCAGAAGGACGACCAGGCACCGGGCGACAGGGTCATCAGGTCATTGACCAGATCGTGGATAGGCATGAAATAGCCGACGAAGGTGATCCCGGTCCACAGTGAAAAGACGATCCAGGTGGCGTGTTTGGCAGTCTTGAGCGCCAGTTTGTGGGCCGACCAGGGGGCGGCGTCGAGCTTGATGCGCTTTGGCCGTTCGCCCTCGATCATCTTCTCGAACCACAGGAAGATCTCGGTATAGACGGTCTGCGGGCAGGTATAGCCGCACCACAGTCGGCCAGCCACGGCGGTGAACAGAAAAAGCGTGAAGGCGCCAAGGATCATCAGCAGGACGAGATAGATCGTGTCCTGCGGCCAGAGTACGAGGTCGAAGAAATAGAACTTGCGGGTGTCGATGTCGAACAGCACCGCCTGCCGCCCATGCCAGGGCAGCCAGCACAGGCCGTAGAAGACGATCTGGGTCAGCCAGACGAAAGCCCAGCGCCAGCGCGTAAACAGGCCGCTGATCGAACGCGGGTAAACCTTGGCATCGGGATCGACAACAGGTTTAATTTCAATGATCTTGCGGGGGGAGGGCTTGGCCATGTTTCTTCCGGGCGCAACCTGGCGAACGAATTGCGCCGCATGTTGGCATAAGATATAAATAAAATGAATCTTGATGCTACCAATCAAATCCTGTCTAAGCAATATTTTAAATATATCTTATAGCCCATCATGCGCCTGAGTACCTTTTCCGATTACAGCCTGCGTGTCCTGATGTATCTCGGCGGGCAAGACGAGCGGCTGGTCACCATCGCCGAGATTGCCGCCATTCACGACATCTCGAAAAGCCACCTCATGAAAGTGGTGCACCAACTGGGCCTGAACGGCCATATCGAGACCGTTCGCGGCAAGGGCGGTGGCATGCGGCTGGCCCGCCCGGCCAACCAAATTGTCGTCGGTGACGTCATCCGCCAGTCAGAAAGCGACTTTGCCCTGGCCGAATGCTTTGCTGGCCAGTCGACCTGCCGGATTCAGGGGGGCTGCTGCCTGCCGGCCATACTCAATGAAGCCCTGAGCGCCATGTTCCTGGTCCTCGACGGCTACACGCTGGCCGACCTGCTGGGGGCGCCGCAGGGGCTGGTGCCGGTGCTTGCCGGTTCGCTACTGACCGGCCCCGATTGAATAGTCCGGCTATTCCCCGACGCAGGGGAAGCGTCCGGGAGCTTCGACCAGCGCATCAATGACTTCAGGTGGAATCTTCACATGGCTGAAGCCCTTGCTCGTCATGTCCCGGAAAATGCTCTCGACCTGCGCCCGGTTGGCCGCTTCGCTGTAGTCGGCGAAGCTGCTGGCGACATTGCCGGTGCCGGCCTTGATGTCGAGCAGCTTGGCTTTGCTGCGCCGGCAACTCAGTTCGAAATCGGCGAAGCGGACGCTGCGTGTTTTCAGGTTCGAATCCGGCGTTCGCCAACTGACCTCGCCTTGCTCCGGGTCGTAGACGATTTGCCAGACGGTCGAGCCGGTCAGGCTGGTCTCGGGCTCAATCATGATGCGGCGGGAGCTGACCATGTCGAGTCCTGCGAAGAGCATTTCCTTGCTCGCGGCCGGCATTGCCCGGAGACTTTTCTCGGCAGTCAGGAAGCGGTTGAGGGAACTCTGGCTATCGGCTTCGCGCGCATGGGGGTTGCTTCTGGCCCGATGCCGGTAGGCCAGTGCAGCCATGTAGGGCGAGTTGGTCAGTACCGGTATCGGGCGGGACGGGCCTTGATAAACGGTGAGCTTGCCATCAAGGAATTCGACCACGGCGCAGGCGCGGCTGCGGTCGCAGACCTGGTAGTGCACTTTCGATGCGCCGCCCGAAACGACATGAACATTGGCCGTGGCGGCCAGCAGTTCGGGCACATTGGCGGCAGTGTCCAGCATGTACTGGACCCACTGGATGTTGTCGATGCGCGGCAGGTCGCTGTTCTCGGGGTAGCGTGTCTCGTCCAGCCACATCGTCTCGACCACCAGCCCGGCTTCATTCATGCCGCCCATGGGCATGTCCTGCCCATACTGGTTGAAGCTCAGGCTGGCATAGCGCGAAGTCCATTGCAGGGGCTGGCCGTTCGGCGGTGCGGCGAAGGATGTTTTTGCGACGCCACGGACGTTGAGCGTGACATTGGCCTGCTCAAAAGCCCAGTCGTAGGTCTTGCCAAACAGAAAGGCGTTTTCCCGGTCGAGGACAACCGTGGTGCATGCCCAGCCTGCTTCGGCCAGGGCGAGTATCGAGATGAGGGCCAGCCCGCGCAGGGCGGGGCGAAGAAAACGAGTCGGCATGGCGTATCCAGTTCAAGGCTATGACATTGAATTGTAGGCCGGTCCGGCTGAAAATATGAAGCGCCTTCGGCGATGGCCGCTCAGGGCTCGCCGATAAAATAAAAATGCCGTTCAGTCTTCACTGAACGGCATTTGCGAGAGATCGACAGTTCGTCAGGTGTCGGCAGCTATCTTTGAGCGCTGGCCCCCTTTCGTGTGGTTATCCCGCCGGCTTGAAGGAGTCCGATCTGTTGATTGAAAGCCGGATACTGGCCGTGGCCAATGCCTTCGTCGCCATGGTCAGCGCGCGCGCCTACCGCGCCGGGGTGCCGCTGGAGCAGACACTCGACAAGTTGTTGAGCGAGACCGGCACAAAATACGACCGCCATGTGGTCGCGGCCTTGTTCCACGTCGCAGAAAACCGGCCGGAATGGATCAGGTGGTCATCACCCTCGGTCGACGCCTCGTGACCTGAGACGCGGCTCTCCGCAAACCGGATGGCCGGACTGGCCGGCCATCCCCAGTGCCGCTCAGTGCCGGCTCTGGATTTCCTCGATGTAGCCGAGCATGCCGGTCTGGATGTTGCCGGCGTTGCCTTCGTCGGTGTCGATGTGCATGGCCAGGCGATAGCCCGGATTCACGCGGACGACGACGTCGCCGAAGATGAGCTGGCGCTCGCCTTCGATGCGGACGCGGACGACGTACTTGTCGCGGACATGGAAGCGCATGGCGTCTTCCGGCGTCATGTGGATGTGGCGCTGGGCGCAGATCACGCCGCGTTCGATGACCGAAGTGCCGTAGGGGCCTTCGAGCGTCATGCCGGGGGTGCCGGCAAGGTCGCCGGACTCGCGGATAGGCGGCTGGATGCCGACCTTGAACTGCTCGGTCATGGCGATTTCGACCTGGGTTTCCTTGCGTGTCGGGCCGAGCACGCGGACATTGGCGATGCGACCCTTGGGCCCGACCAGATGGACCTTTTCGGCGCAGGCGAACTGGCCGGGCTGCGACAGTTCGTGTTCCGGCGTCAGCTGGTGGCCGGGGCCGAACAGCTTTTCGACATCGGCTTGCGAGAGATGCACGTGGTGGGCCGAGATTTCCACCGGGATCGGCGCGTCTTCGGCCTTGGCAGCGAGGAGCAGGGCGTTGCGTTCGATCGAGCGCAGGGTTTCCCAGGCGACCAGACGCTCATCGTCATTGGCGACGACAAGGATGGTGACCGGCGAATCGTCAGCTGAAATGACGGCAAACTGGTCGATGTTGCTCAGGTTGCGGTTCTTTTCCTCATCGAGCTTGATGCCCATGTAGCCGAGGCCCTGACAGGCCAGGCTGCGCACCGTGGCGCTGGTTTCACCGACATCACCGGTGAAGGCGAGGACGTCGATGCCACCCATCGCCGCGACATAGGCGCCGATGTTCTTGCGCACCTGGTAGCAGTAGGCCTTGTGGGCGAGCAGGGCACGGTGGTGGCCGTCAGCCGCCGCAGCCTCAATTTCGTGGATGTCGCTCGATATGCCGGACAGACCCTTGAGACCGCTTTCGCTGTTGATCAGCGTCGACAATCGCTCGGGCGACATCTTGTGTTTTTCCATGAGATGGATCATCACGGCCGGATCGATGCTGCCGGAACGGCTGGGCATGATCAGGCCATCGCTCGGCGTCATGCCCATGGTCGTGTCGATCGAGCGCCCATGGTCGATGGCGCACAGCGAGGCGCCGATGCCGAGGTGGCAGGAGACGATCTCCAGCTCGCCGAGCGGGCGCTTGAGGACTTCGGCCGACTTCAGCGAAACATAGCGGTGCGAGGTGCCGTGGAAGCCGTAGCGGCGGATGCCGTGCTGCTTGTAGAGGTCGTAGGGCAGGCCGTAGAGGTAGGCGTAGGGCGCCAGCGTCTGATGGAAGGCAGTGTCGAACACGGCGACTTGCGGCACGTTCGGGAACATCTTCATGGCGACGCGGATGCCGGCTACGTTAACCGGGTTGTGCAGCGGCGCGAAGACCGATAGTTCCTCGATATCGGCGATCACCGAGGGGGTGATGACGACCGAGCTGGAGAACTTGTTGCCGCCATGGACGACGCGATGGCCGATGGCGCTGACGTCTTCCGGGTGGAAAGTGAGCGATTCGCCGAGCAGGGCGGTCGCTTCCTGCATCACCTTGAAAAGGTCGGAGAGCTTGAACGGCGAGTGTTCGATGGTCTTCTGCTGGGTGCCGACCTTGACCGTGACCAGCGTGACCTGCTGGTCGGCGTGGTCGATGATGCCGTGCACATCGGCGCCGCTCATCTCGGTGTCGTAGATGCCGAAATGGATCTGCGTGATGCCAACATTGAGGACAACGACCTTGCCCGGCTCGTTGGTGATCAGCGACAGGGCATAGGGGTCGGTGGCGCGGGCAATGGCGTTGGCCTGGGCGGTGCCGAGGTCGATCGACATGGCGCGGGTGCGGTCGGCGAGCAGGCGCGACAGATAACCGACGGCCTTGGGGCTGGTCAGGATGTAGGTATTGAAGACGTCCTGCGGGATCATCAGCACGAAGCAGCGGTTGCCGGCGATGACGTCGGCGACGATGCGGTCACCGGTCAGCACGGACATCACGCCGAAGACATCGCCGACGCCCAGTTGGGTGATGACGGCGCGGGTGCCGGTGTTGTCGGTCATCGAGATCTCGGCGTGGCCGCTGATCATGACGCCGATGAAACGGCCTTCGTCGCCGGTTTCGAGGATGGCCTCGTTGCCTTCGTAAGTGGCCAGACGGGATTTGATGACGATTTCCTCGACCTTGTCGGCCGGGAAGTTCTCGAACAGGCGGACCTGCTCAAGGAAAAAGCGTTTCAGGTCAATTTCGCTCATGCTGTTTCTCGCTTCAATGTTTTGTTTTTATTTGAGCGAGAGACTACCACTTTGCTGCGACGCAGCAAAGTGGTCATCCATGAACTTTTGATGTCAGCCCTGGCACTTCCCTTCGGCTGCCGGGCGGTCGGCAATCAGCGGGCGCAGGGCCGGTTCCATTTCCTTCATGATCTGCACCGGCAGGGCCGAGGTGAAATCGTAGCCGGCCGCTTTCGATCCGGGGACGAAGGCGGTGACGACGCCGTAGAATCGGTCGCCGATGTAGAAGGCGAAAGTGGCGGCGCGGTTCATGACCTTGGCGCTGCGCACGCCGCCGTCGGCGCCGATGACCTTGGAGCGGTGGTCGCCGGTGCCGGTCTTGCCGCCCATGAGCAGCGGCTTTTCCTCGTGGTCGCGGTAGGCATCCTTGATGCGCCGGGCGGTGCCGCTATTGACGACGCGGAGCAGGGCGCGCCGGGTGACCTGGGCGACTTCGGGCGGCATGACGCGTTCGCCGGCTTCGGGCTGGCGCTGCAGGCGGGTTTCAAAGGGCGTATTGGCGGCGAAGCGGAGTTCGTCGATGCGCATCGTCGGGCGGCGGATGCCGTCATTGACGACAATGCCCATCAGTTCGGCAAGGGCGGCCGGGCGGTCGGCCGAACTGCCGATCGAGGTGGCGAGCGAAGGCACCAGATGCTCGAAGGGGTAGCCCAGGCGCCGCCACTCGTCGGCGATGCGCTCGAAGGCGGCAACTTCGACGACGATATCGATGCGCACCTGCTGGGCGTGCTTGAAGCGCGTCGCGAACAGCCATTTCGAGGCATCGCGGCGGGCTTCGACGCTGGCCGGGACGATATCCTTGAGCGTCGCTTTCGGCTCGGCCTGCAGGTGGCGAACCAGCCACAGTTCAAGCGGATGGACCCGGGCCAGATAGCCCTGGTCGGCCAGGTTGTACTGACGCGTCGCATGGGTCTCGAAGAGGCGGCGCAGGCCGGCCTCGGTGCCCGCCTTGTCGCCCAGTTGCTGGCGCATGTGAGCCGCGAAACTGGCGAAGTCGCTCTTCGGGTTCACGCTGAGGTAGGCAGCGGCCTGCGGCACGGGGCGGGAGGGCACGGAATCGCTGAGTACATCGAGACGCTCCTCGGGTGCGACATCGCGATACTTGTGCCAGTAGGTGCGCAGGAAACCCAGTCCCTCGCGTTCGGCAAAGCGGTTGAGGAAGGCCTGGCGGGTCTCCTCGTCATCCTTGTCGCGCAGGCCGCGGGCCGGGGCATCGACGGCCTCGTAGGCGTGGTAGTGGACGATGTCGTGCATGATCCGGACGAAGACCAGATTGACCGATTGCTCGAGTGCCTCGGCGACGCTCGGGACCTTGCCGTCGTCTTCGTGCTTGAAGTTGCCAAAGCGGTGGATGCCGCCGCCGGTGAAGAAGGTTTCGCCGGGACTGGCCGAGTAGCGTCGTTCCATGGCGGCTTCGAGCAAGGCTTCGAGGCTCGTTTCGGGCTTGGCGCGCAGGGCACCGACAGCCCACAGGCTGAGTCGGTCAGCCGGGTGGAGTTTGACCTTGGCCAGTTCGTCCGGAGACATCTGGCCGTAGCGCTTGTGCAAATCGGCGACCACCAGCAGGTATGAAACCAGGGTCCGGAACTTGGCGCTGGAGCCGAGATCGAGCTTGGTACCGGCATTGATGTCGAGCGGCTGATCGAGATTGTCGGCCTGGATGCGCAGGACATTGGCAGTCGGCGTGCGCTCGTACAGTGTCAGGCTGTAATTGACCTGTTTCGGATTGCCCTTGGCCAGCAGGCGGGTTTCCTTGAGGCCGGCGCAAGAAAGGAAAGCCGGGTCGGCAAGGCGGTTGAGGACGCGCGTCACGGCTTGCTGACTGGGGCCGTCCAGCGTGCTGTGCACGGTCAGGTCGTAGCGGTCGAGGGCATAGAGGTTTTCGACGTCGAGCAGGTCGCCCAGCGTGCCGCGAATTTCGTTAACGGCCTTGCGCTCGATGAACGAGACATCTTCGCCGGGTCGGGCCTGGCGGGCCGGGCTGATCTGCACCTGAAGCGCCGCCTCGCGCAGGTCGGCGGGGATCAGGTGGTCTTCGGCGAGCAGGCGGATATAGCTGTCGGTCAGGGTATTGAGGCGCCCCGTCGTATCGCCAAGCAGGCCGGACGGCCGGCGCTGGGCGACGAAAAGTGAGAGCGCTTGCTTGAATACTTTGGCCCGCTCGGTGAGATCGGCCTTGGGGTCGGCCAGCAGCTGATTGACGCTGTCGAATTTTTGCCCGTACCAGGCCCACAAGCCATCGCCCAGACCATTGACTTCGCCGTAACCGGGAATGCCGCCGAGCGGCACCGAATTGACGAAATCGAGCACGATGCGGCGGCGCGCCGGCAGGTTTTCCTCGCCATCCTGGTAGGCGCGCAGGGCGGCCGACATCATCTGGTGATATTTGTCCTTGCTGTCATGCGTGCGCCCGCCCGGCGAGTGACGGAATTTCTCGATCTGCGTCGCCAGCGTGCTGCCTCCGGCGCGGCCGCCACCAAGGCCGATCTGGCGCATCGACTGGCCAGCTGCAACACGGGTCAAACGGCCCCAGTCGACGGCCGGGTTGTGTTTTGGCGAGGAAGTGTCGAGCAGGTCGCGGTTCTCGATGAAGAGCAGCGCTTCGACCAGAACCGGCGGAATCGCCTCGAAACTGGCGTACTGGACGCGCGGATACTGGCTGTCGTAAAGCGAGCGGTCATTGCGATCGAAAATGCTCAGGCCGGCCCGTGATTTCTCATGGTAAATGGGGAAATGGCCGCCACCGACAATGGCGCGGAAACCTTCGGATTGTCGGGCCTGGGCGGTCACGGTGAAACCGGCGGCAGTCAGGCGCGGCAGGAAGGCAGCGATCTGCGCGTAGCCCAGACGTTGCTCGTAAGGGCCAGCACTGGGCAGCCAGATATCCTTGTCGGCACCCGGTTCAACGGTCCAGGTCGACGCTTTTGCCTGCTCGGCGAAGTAGCTCGCCTGGAAACCGGAATCCTGAAGTTCGACCCAGACAGCGCCAGCGATAACGGCGCCGATGCCGAGGGTGACCAGAAAAAGCTTGGATTTGAGAAATTTATGCGGGGCTTGCGGGGTGAGGCTGGCCATGAGCGGGGCGGTGCTTATCGGTTTTATGGGTGAAGAGTTTTCCGGAGTGCCGGTGTGCCCCTATTTTAAGGCGAGACGGGTGGCCTGCCATCAAGCCCGCCATAAAAAACACGGAGTTGGGGAGGCTAACCAAATTTTACGTTTGGCTGCGCATGCCCTGAGCGTCAAAGAAAAAGGACCCTGAGAATTCAGAGTCCTTTTTCTTGCGTATAACCATCTGGAAATCGATGGTTTTGTGAGTCTTTGCGTAGCTTCAGCCCTTCACATGCAACCCGCACTCCTTGGTTTCCGGATTTTCCCACCACCACCTCCCGGCGCGGACGTCTTCGCCCGGTGAAATGGCGCGGGTGCAGGGGGCGCAGCCGATGCTGGGGTAGAACTTGTCGTGCAGGGCGTTATAGGGCACGCCGTTCTGCTTGATGTAGGTCCAGATTTCCTTCTCGCTCCAGTCCGAGAGCGGGTTGAATTTCTCCAGGCCGTTGCCTTCATCGTATTCGCGGATCGGCAGGCCGGTTCGCGTGGCGGCTTGCTGGGCACGGAGGCCGGTGATCCAGGCGCGTTTGCCGGCCAGGGCGCGCTTGAGCGGCTCGACCTTGCGGGCGTAGCAGCAGGCCTTGCGCAGGGTGACGGAGTCGTAGAAGCCGTTGATGCCGTGATTGCGCACGAAGGATTCGACCTCTTCGGCCTGCGGGAAATAGATTTTCAGCTTGAGGCCGTAGTGTTTGCGCAGGGCTTCCATCAGGTCGTAGGTCTCGAGCGGCAGGCGGCCGGTATCGAGGCTGAAGATTTCAATCGGCAGCTTGGCCTTGACGATGAGGTCGGTGAGCACCATGTCTTCGGCACCCAGGCTGTTAGCAAAGGCGGCGCTTGACCAGTGGGCGGCGATGTCAGCGAGCACGGCCTGGACGGCCAGGGTCTTGGTGGCGACGCTGGCGGCCAGTTCGGGCGTGATGTTGAGCAGGCTGGGGGACATGGTGATGGTCAGGCGCGGCGGCGGAAGTGGGGTTGCGGCTGGGTGGTCGAGGTCTGGTAGGCGTCGCTGAACGGCTTGAAGCCGGCTTCGATGGCGTGCACCAGGTTCTTGCCATCCTTCAGGGCGTAGCTGTCGAAGCCGACACGCTGATAGAAGAACAACTGGTCGTGCAGGACATCGCCAACGGCGCGCAATTCGCCCTGGTAATGGTAACGCTGGCGGAGCAGGCTGGCCGTCGAATAGCCGCGGCCATCGACGAATTTCGGGAAATTGACGGCAATGACGATGAAGTAGTCGAGATCGGCCGCGACATCCTCGACGCGCTCGTCGGGTTGCAGCAGCAGGCCGATGCGTTTGTGGCAGGAGATGATTTCAGCCTTGCGCGCCTGCCAGACGGCGAGCGGGAAGATGACGTCACCGGTCGGCAGGGCGACGGTTTCCGGGGTTTCGCCTTCGGCGATTTCAAGCGTTTGCCAGCTGTCCGTCGCGGCTGCACCCAGTTTGATCAGTTGCGCCATTATGCGGCCTCCTTTTGTGCTGCCTTGGCCTTGCCGTGGGCGCGACCTTCATAAACGCGGTTCTTGAACGGGTCGATACCGATGCGATCGAAGGTGTCGAGGAAACGCTCGTCGGCGTGACGGCTTTCGATATACACCTTGATGATCTTGTCGACGACGTCGGGCATTTCATCGGCCGCGAAGGACGGGCCGATGACCTTGCCGAGTTTTGCGTCATTGCCCTGACGGCCGCCCAGTGTCACCTGGTAGAACTCGGAATCGTTCTTGTCCACGCCGAGCACGCCGATGTGGCCGACGTGGTGGTGGCCGCAGGCATTCATGCAGCCCGAGATGTTGAGGTCGATTTCGCCGATGTCGAAAAGGTAGTCGAGATCGTCGAAGCGGGCCTGGATGGCCTTGGCGATGGGGATGGACTTGGCATTGGCGAGGTCGCAGAAATCGCCGCCCGGGCAGCAGATGATGCCGGTCAGGAGGCCGGTGTTCGGCGTCGCCAGGCCGGCCGCTTTTGCTTTTTGCCAGAGGGCGTGGAGATCGGTCAGCTTGACGTCGGCGAGGATGATGTTCTGCTCGTGGCTGATGCGCAGTTCGCCAAAGCTGTACTGGTCGGCCAGATCGGCCACCGTGGCCATCTGCTCTGAGGTGATGTCGCCCGGCGCGATACCGGGCTTTTTCAGCGACAGGGTGACGGCCGTGTAGCCCGGCACCTTGTGCGGGTGGGTGCTGCGCGCGACCCACTGGCTGAAGGCCTTGTTGGCGGTCAGTTGCGCTTCAAGTGCCGCATTGCTGACGCTTTCGGCGCTATAGGCAGGGGCAGTGAAGTGGGCGGCAACGCGGTCGAATTCGGCTTGCGTGATGGTCGCCGGGCCGTCCTTGCCATGCGCCCATTCGTCTTCGACCAATTGGGCGAAGGCTTCGACGCCGAGCGCCTGGACGAGAATCTTGATGCGCGCCTTGTAGGCATTGTCGCGGCGGCCCTGGCGGTTGTAGACGCGGAGGATGGCTTCGCAATACGTCAGGATGTGCTGCCAGGGCAGGAATTCACGCACCACCTGACCACGGATCGGGGTTCGGCCCAGGCCGCCACCGACGATGACGCGGAATCCGGTTTCGCCATTCTGCACATGCAACTGCAGGCCGATGTCGTGGAACCACGTCACGGCACGGTCTTCCTGCGTGCCGGAAATGGCGATCTTGAACTTGCGCGGCAGGAAGGCGAATTCCGGGTGGAAGGTGGTCCATTGGCGGAGGATCTCGGCCAGCGGGCGCGGGTCGATCACTTCGTCGGCGGCGACGCCGGCGAACTGGTCGGTGGTGATGTTGCGCAGGCAGTTGCCCGAGGTCTGGATGGCATGCATCTCGACTTCGGCCAGCTCGGCGAGAATTTCCGGCACATCCTCGATCTTCGGCCAGTTCAGTTGCAGGTTGTGGCGCGTCGTGAAATGGCCGTAACCGCGGTCGTACTTGCTGGCGACCTCGCCGAGCCGGCGCAGTTGCGCCGAACTGAGCATGGCGTAAGGCACGGCAATGCGGAACATCGGCGCATGGCGCTGGATGTAAAGGCCGTTCTGCAGACGCAGCGGGCGGAATTCGTCGTCGCTCAGTTCGCCGGCTTTCCAGCGGCGGACCTGATCGCGGAACTGGTCGACGCGCTCATTGATCAGCTGGCGGTCGATAGCATCGTATTTGTACATGAAACGTCCTTCGGTTAAACGTCAGGCAAAAACCAGCTTGGTGCCGATCAGCACCAGCATGGCAGCCAGGATGCGGCGCAGGATGTGCTCCGGCACCTTGGCGGAAACTTGGGTGCCCAGCCAGATGCCGGGCAGTGAGCCGAGCAGCAGGCTGCCGAGCAGGGTCCAATCGACGCCGCCCAACATCCAGTGACCAAGGCCGGCGACCAGCGTCAGTGGTACAGCGTGGGCGACATCCGATCCGACAATGCGCACCGGCGAAAGTTTTGGGTAGAGGAAAAACAGCGCGGCAACGCCCAGCGCCCCGGCGCCGACCGAGGAAATGGTGACGAGCACGCCGAGGATGGCGCCGACCGTCACGGTAATCTTGCCCAGGCAGCATTGGCGCAGTGGCGCGTCTTCGTGCTTGCTGGCGTAGTCGCGCAGCTTGCGGCCGAAGAGGATGGCGATGGCTGTCAGCATGAGCGCGAAGCCGAGGCCGTGCGAAATGACCTGGCCGATCACATTGCTGCCCTTGGGCATCTGCGAAAGGACCCAGAGGGTCACGGCGGCGGCCGGAATGCTGCCCAGCGCCAGCCGACCCGTGATGGCCCAGTCGATGTGCCCCTTGCGGCCATGCGCCACCGTGCCGCCGGCCTTGGTCAGCGCGGCGTAGAGCAGGTCGGTGCCTACCGCTGTCGCCGGCGGGACGCCAAAGACCAGGACAAGCAACGGCGTCATCAGCGAGCCGCCGCCAACGCCGGTCAGTCCAACAATGGCGCCGACCGCAAAGCCGGAAAGGGTATAAAGATAATCCATGGCGCGCATGTTAACAGCGGCCAATTGAATCAAAAAGAATATTGAGTTAGATTGTTATATCGTTAGGTTATTAAGTGGGCCATGAAACTCCAGCAACTACGCTACATCGTCGAAATCCAGCGCCAGGGGCTCAATGTCTCCGAGGCGGCGGAGTCGCTCTATACCTCGCAGCCGGGGATTTCCAAGCAGGTCAAGCTGCTCGAAGATGAGCTCGGGATCTCCATCTTCGAGCGTAGCGGCAAGCGCTTTACCGGGGTAACCGAACCCGGCAAGGCGGTGCTGGCTATTGCCGAACGTATCCTGCGTGAGGCGGATAACCTCAAACGGGCAAGCAGCGAGTTCGCCACCGGCGATAGTGGCAGGCTGGTTCTGGCAGCGACGCATACCCAGGCGCGTTATGCATTGCCGCTGGTGGTCCGCGATTTCGTGACCCGGCATCCCGACGTCAAACTCGAAATGCACCAGGGTAGCCCGATCCAGATTGCCGAATGGGTGATGGCCGGCGAGGCTGACATCGGCATCGCTACCGAGTCGCTCGACCTCTATCCACAACTGATCACCCTGCCGGTGCGTCAGTGGACGCACTGCGTGATTGCGCCGGAAGGCCACCCGATTCTCAAATCACAGCCGCTGGCGCTCAATGAACTGGCGAAGTGGCCGCTGATTACCTACGACACCGCCTTCACCGGCCGTTCCCGGATCAACCGCGCGTTCGAGCGGATCGGCACCCAGCCCAATGTCGCGCTCACCGCCCTCGATGCCGACGTGATCAAGACCTACGTCAGCCTTGGCCTCGGGCTGGGCATCATTTCGGCGCTGGCCTTCGATGCGCAGCGCGACACGGGGCTGGTGGCGCTCGATGCGGCGCACCTGTTTGAATCCAATACCACCCGACTCGCCTTGCGTCGCGGCACCTATCTGCGGCGCTACGACTACGACCTGATCTCCCTGTTCGCGCCGCATCTGTCCAAACGGGTGGTCGAAATGGCCATGCAGGGCGGTGGCGACGAGTACCAGTTGTAGGACGGACAAGCGGCAAAGGTCTTGATCTACAGGCCGTGGATGAGCGGTCCGAGGCCATGAAAACCTGCGCTATGATGGCAAAAACATGAATCGGGAAGCCCCATGAAATCGATCGCAAAAATTCTGGCGGTAGTCGCCATGCTCACCAGCCTCAACGCGCTGGCAGCAGATCCGCCGCCACCACCGCGCAAGGAGGCGGTCATGGATACGGGTGAAAACGGGATGCGGTTGATGGTGTCAGTGCCTGATTTTGTCGATGGCCCCTACGATTTTTCGCGCAACAAGGGGCCGGTCGTGACGAGTCAGCCGGAACAGAACCGGGTCGTGGGTGAGGTCATGTTTACTTTGGCGCTCGGCGAATCGGCGCTGGTGAGCTATCAGAGTTCGGTGACCAGACTTTTGCGGCTGCAATCCGGAAATCCTGGTTTGACGGCTGAGGGCTTGGCGGAGGGGGCGATAAGACAAGCCGGTTTTGCCGGTCGCGCCATCAAATTCGAGTGTCCGTCCTCGTCCATCGAGGGAGCCAGCACGGTTTGCTACCGGATGAGCGGTAGCAAGATGCCCGAAGGAAAAGCCGGTCCGGAAAAGTCAGCGCATGCCCTGTTTGCCCTTTCCTTCGAGCAGGGAAGGCAGGGCTATCTCCTCATGGTGACGATAACCGAGCGGGATGCCGCGTTGTTCGATAGCAACCCGGTACGCTACGAAAAAATCGTCTGGAATGGGCTGGCTGACCTGCTACGTAATCACAAAGCCGAGCGTCGTTGAAATTCCTGCGAGTCCCGGCATGCGGCGCCGGCCTGTGCCGTCCAGCCTTTGCCGTATACCGCCATGCCCTGATCGGGGCGCTGGCCATTCTCATGGCGCAGGCAGTCTGGTCGGCGCAGGATGGTGATCTGAAACTGGTCGAGCCCGACAGTGGGCTTGCCGGCCGCCTGGCTGCCGTCGGTCGAGTCCATGCCGGCCACGGAGCTGAGCTGTCCATGGCCACCGGCTTTCTGGTCAGTGCCTGCCACGTCCTGACGGCGGGGCATGTGCTGGCCAAAACCGGGAGCCCTGTTCGCCTCGGGGCAGAAGCGCGCTTCATTCCTGGCGGTGCAAGCCCCCGGGCGAATGCGGCCTTCCCTGTCTATGGCAGGGTAGTGGCGGCCAGCCAGCAATTTGTCATGTCCGTGGCACCCACCGGCTTCGACCAGCAGCGGATTCCCAATGACTGGGCGTTGATCGAACTCGATCATGCCATTGTCGGCATTGATCCGATCAGGCTCCTCTATCCGGCGGCGCCGATGGCATCCGATATCGTCTACACGGTGGTCGGCTATCCCCTCGGCCAGCGGCGGCAGGGACTTTTTGCCCAGGAACATTGCCGCAACTGGTCAACGACTCACGCCGGAATGTCGCTCAAAGGCGTGATGATTGCCGATTGTGCCGTCCAGTCCGGCATGTCGGGCGGCCCTGTGTTGCTCGACGATGGCACCAACCTGATTGCCGCCGGCATCCTCGTCGAGCGCTTTACCATCGGACAGAAAGTCATGGCCATCGGCGTCCCGGTTGCCGCATTTGCCGAGCCGATCGAGACTGCCATGCGCGACAGCGAAATCTGTGCGGCAGGGTCCCCTTTCGCCTGGCCTGGCATTTTGAGTCCTACTCCCAGTACTCGGTAACTTCGCTGGCCCAGGCGGTGGCAGAGAGCAGCGCCCGGTTGACCGTGTTCGGGGCGAGGCCGGCCGCCAGCGCCGTGTTTTTCATGCGCGCCAGGTCGAAATCCTCGCAGGCCTCGGCCACCGCGAGCAGCGGCGCATAGGGGCCGCTGCGTTCGAGCAGGGCATTCTTGATGTCATCGGCCAGCAGCATGTCGTCCAGGGTTTCGGCCAGCGGTCGATGCAGGAGATTGCCCAGGCAGGAAAATATGCCGGTCAGGAAGAGTGGGTCATGGGCCACGCCCGGCATCAGTTCTTCGCCAAGGACTTCCATCAGTCGGCCACGGGTCAGGGCGTTTTCGACCAGCAGCCAGTCGCCCAATTGCGGCTCGCGCACCGAAAAGAGAAGCACGGAGAGCCAGCGGGTCAGCCGCTGTCGACCGAGAATGACCAGGGCTTGCGCCAGCGAGTCAATGCGATGACTGAGGCCGAGTGCCGGCGAGTTGAGATAGCGCAGGATGCGGAAACTGAGGAGCGGGTCCTGCTTCATCGCCGCGGCGATTTCGGCCGTCTCGGCCTCGCCCTGGACCAGACGGAGAATGTTGAGGAGCAGGGATTTGTGTGGGTCGCCACCGCTCTCCGAGCGAGTACCCGATGCCTTGCTGGCGAATTTTCCGTGGAAATTGCTGTAATGCCATTGTCGGCAAAAGCGCAGGTCATCGGTGGTTTCGACGTTGCAGGCGAAGAGCCTGACCGGACGTTCCGTGGCCGTGGCTCGCACGGCGGCTGAAAAATCTCGGGCGGTATCAGCCTCGTTGGCGCCGATATCGATGGCGGCATAGTCGACCAGTTGGATGACGCGGGCAAAAGCCGGATTTTTGGGCTGGCGGAAAACGCCGGTCTGGATGCCACGCGCATGCAGCTGGTCGATCCGCTCGCAAACAATGTCGGCTTCGGCATCGGCAGCCAGCTGGATGAGGAGGACGATATTCGTGGGCTTCAAGCGGTCGATCGCCGGCAGTTCGAGGCTCTCGGAACTGAGCGGAATGAAGGCCAGACTGGTATTCCAGGCGTCCCGGCTGGTTGTCAGTGTTTCCAGCAGGGTTTGGTCGAGTTGGCGCTGCTGGGCAATCTCGGCATCGGCCAGCGTTGATGAATCCTGCAACGTGAAGAGATGGCCGGAGAGGCGGTTGTTGTGGTCGAAAACCGCATCGCGCCGGAGAAAGAGGTTGGTCGTGACGACCTCAGGTGTTGTCGATGTCGCCTGAACCGCATCAGGCGGCCCGGATTCGTTGCGGAACAGTTTTTTCAGGCCGTTGAACACGCTGCGCTCCCCATAAACAAAAATGCCCACCGCAGGGTGGGCATTCTCGCATGCTGGGCAGACCTTTAGTCGACCTTGGCCTTGCTGCGCAGATCCTTGACCAGGTTTTCAACCTGCTGCTGGCTGGCGCGCTGCTGCAGTTGCGGCTTGACCTGGTCGAACGGCGGCGGGGTCATCGGACGGGAGTCATCAAGCTGGATGACGTGGTAGCCGAAATCGGTCTTCACCGGGGTCTTGGTGTGCTCGCCCTTCTTGAGCTTGCCCAGTGCTTCGCCGAACGGCTTGACGTAGGCGTTCGGGGAACTCCAGTCGAGTTCGCCGCCCTTGTCCTTGGAGCCGGGATCCTTCGAGACCTTGGCCAGTTCGGAGAACTTCTCGCCCTTTTCGAGCTTGGCGATGATGGCCTTGGCGTCGTCTTCCTTCTCGACCAGTACGTGGCGGGCCTTGTATTCGACAGAGCCGAGGTTGTTCTTGATCAGGTCGTACTCGGACTTGAGCTGGGCATCGCTGATCGGGTTTGCCTTGACGTGCTCGGACAGGTAGGCGCGAATCAGCACCGACTGCCTGGCCAGTTCGATCTGCCCCTGGATGTTGGCGTTCTTGTCGAGGCCCTTCTTCTTGGCTTCCTGGGCAAGAATTTCGCGGCGGACGAGTTCTTCCTTGACGGCGTTTTGCAGTTCCGGCGAATCCGGGGCGCCCTGCGCCTTCTGCTCGGCGATGAAAGCGTTATAGACGTTCTGCGAAATCGGCTGGCCGTTGACGGTGGCGAAAGCCTTGCCCTTTTCGGCTGCGAAGGCCGGGGCGGAAACGATGGCGCCGGCGATGAGCAGAGCGGCCAGGCGGGAGAGCTTGAGCATGTATCTATCCTTGGATGGAGGGAATCACGAAAAAATTATACTTCGCCGGGTACTTTGGCGCGAATGTTGAGCGCATGAATCCGGCCGCGCATCAGGTCACCCGCCGCATCATAAATCATGCGGTGACGGGCAATGGTACTTTTACCGGCAAATGCCTGTGCAACAATTTGTAACTGGTAGTGGCCGCCTTCGCGCGCGCCGGCATGGCCGGCGTGGCGGTGCGAGTCGTCGACGATGTTGAGCGAAACCGGTTCGAGCACGGCCAGTCGCTGGCGCAATACTTCCATGGTGTCGGCGCTCACGCCGGCAGGGCTTTCTTGAACGGCTTGATGACGACTTTTTCATAGACGCCGGCAGCGATGTAGGGATCGACATCGGCCCAGGCGCGGGCGGCTTCCAGCGAGGCGAATTCGGCAATGATGACGCTGCCCGAGAAACCGGCCGGGCCGGGGTCGGGCGAGTCGATGGCCGGGCAGGGGCCGGCCAGGATCAGGCGGCCTTCGGCCTGCAGGGCGAGCAGGCGCTCGACGTGGGCCGGCCGGGCGGCCAGGCGCTGCTCGAGCGTCCCGGCCTTGTCTTCAGCGATGATGACATAGAGCATTATTTGTCTTCCTCAACGTATTTTGAAAGCAGCATGCCCTGGCCGAGCACGAATACGAGCATCAGGCCCATGCCGCCAAACAGTTTGAAATTGACCCAGGTATCGGTCGAGAAATTGAAGGCGATGACCAGGTTGAGCACGCCCATGACCACGAAAAAGGCGATCCACGACAGATTGACCCTGGCCCAGACTGGTTCGGGTAGTGTCAGTTGCTCTCCGAGCATGGCCCTGATCGCATTTTTTTTGAGCACGACGGCGCTGAAGGCCATGCTGGCGGCGAACACCCAGTAGAGGATGGTCGGCTTCCACTTGATGAAGGCTTCGTTCTGGAAGGCCAGGGTCATGCCGCCGAAAACGACGACGAGGACGAGGCTGACCCAGAGCATCTTGTCGACCTTGCCATGGCGAACGCGGACCCAGATGATCTGGGCGATGGTCGCCAGGATGACGACGACGGTGGCGAGCAGGATGGGCGCCAGCTTGATGTCGTCGGGGACGAAGCCAAGCAGCGATGCCATCCAGTCGGCGGCGAGTTCGGGACTCTTTTCGGCGTATTTGAAGGTGACGAAGAAGAGAATGACGGGGAAGAGGTCGAAGAGCAGTTTCATGGCGGGGCATTATATACTCCCGGAAACAACTAACCGGCAAGCCGCAAAAATCATGCACAACGTCCTGATCATCGATGACATCGACATCAACCTGACGCTGATCAAGGCGCTGGTGCTCAAACTGGGCGAATGCAATCCGCTCCTCTTCGACAATCCGCTGGCGGCGCTCGAATGGTGCCGCAGCAATGTGCCCGATCTGGTCATCGTCGATTACATGATGCCGGAGATGGACGGCCTCAAGTTCATCGCTGCCTTTCGTGCCCTGCACGGGCGCAACGAGATTCCGGTCCTGATGATTACCGCCAACGACCAGAAGGACGTGCGCTACGAGGCCCTGCTCGGCGGCGCCAACGATTTTCTGACCAAGCCGATTGATCGTGTCGAGTTTTCGGCGCGGGCCCGCAACATGCTCTCGCTGCGTACCGGCCAGAAGTTTCTGGCTGACCGGGCCGAGCATCTGGCCTCCCTGGTTGAAGAACGCACGGCCGAAATCCGCGAGCGCGAGAAGGAGCTGATTTTCCGCATCTCGCGGGCGGCCGAATTCCGCGACCCGGAAACCGGGGCACACATCCAGCGCATGGCGCACTATTCCCAGATTATCGCGCTGGGCCTCGATCTCAGCCTCGAGCAGCAGCGCCTGATCCTCGAAGCGGCACCGATGCACGACGTGGGCAAGATCGGCATCCCCGACTACATCCTGCTCAAGCCGGGCAAGCTGACGGTCGAGGAATTCGAGGTCATGAAGGGCCATGCCCGGATTGGCTATGAAATGCTCAAGGACAGCCGTTCGGAAATCATGCAGGCCGGCGCTGAAGTGGCGATTTCGCATCACGAAAAATTTGACGGGACGGGCTATCCGAACGGCCTTAAAGGCCAGCAAATTCCCCTGTTTGGCCGGATTGTCGCGGTCGCCGATGTCTTCGATGCGCTGACTTCCGAGCGGCCCTACAAGCGTGCCTGGTCACTGGAAGACGCCTGCAAGTTTCTTGAAGACGGGCGCGGCAAGCATTTCGATCCGCTCTGTGTCGAGGCCTTCCTGGCCGGCTGGGAACATGTGCTCGAAATCCGCCAGCGCTTCCGTGACGAAGAAGCACCGCAGATCTGAGGAGATGAACATGACAGGAGCCTTCGTGCTCGACAAGACATCAATCCTCGACCGCCTGGGTGGCGACGAGGAAATTTTCACGATGATGGTCGATATGTATGTCGAGGATCTCGACAGCAACTGCGAGGCCCTGTCGGCCGCCCTGGTCTCAGGTGACGTCAGCGTTCTGCGGCGCGAGGCGCACACCGTCAAGGGCCTGCTCGCCACCTTCTCGGATGATGATGGCGCGGCCGAGGCGGCACTCGTCGAGCAAAACGCAAGTCAGGGAATTGTTGCCGACCAGGCGGCGGCCGTGGCCGGCCTGCTGGCGCGGATGCGGCAGGTGGCTGAGGTTTTACGCGCCGGGTAGTCGCAGGAATGACGCTGCGCCGCCAGGGCCACCTTCCGGCCCGTAGGGCACAACACCGAGCAGCGGCCCCGATAGCCGCGCCTCCAGCGTAGCCAGATTCTCTTCAAAGCGCGACATGTTCGGGTCGATTCGGTTGGCGACCCAGCCGGCCAGCCTGAGGCCGCGGGCGGCGATGGCCTCGGCCGTGAGCAGGGCATGATTGATGCAGCCCAGGCGCATGCCGACTACGAGAATGACCGGCAGGCCAAGTTCGACGGCCAGATCGGCCGTGCTCCGGTCGTCGCCGAGCGGCACGCAAAAGCCGCCGACACCTTCGACGATAACCAGATCGGCCAACTGCCGGGCCGCGTCACAACTTTTGCTGATCGCGCCGAATTCGATACGGATGCCGGCTTCCGCCGCAGCGATGTGCGGGGCGATGGCAGGCTTGAAGCAATAGGGATTGATGACTTCGCGCGGCAATTCGACATTGCTCGCGGCGCGAATGGCCTCGACATCGTCGTTGAGCCCGGCGCCATCGGTGCCGGCAGCGATGGGCTTGAGACCGCCTGCCTTGAGTCCGGCAAGGCGGGCGCGATGGAGCAGGGCGCAGGTGATGAAGGTCTTGCCGATTTCGGTATCGGTGCCCGTCAGGAAATAGGCAGGGCTCATGCGCAATGGCTCATTTTTGGGCGTAGAGATAAATCACGTCGTAGCTCAGCGGCAGGCCACCCGGGGTACGCAGTTGTTCGTAGGCGGCTTCGGCGCGCTGGAAGCTGGCGCGGCTCATGAGGCTGGTTCGCCGGCCGTCGCCGAGCTGGTTGGCGCCAATGGCCTTGACGGCGCGGAGCAGGGTCTTGAAGTCGGGGTAATGGGCGGTTTTCGTGCTTTTTATCGTGCTGGCCGTGGCGAAACCCAGCTGGACGGCGATTTTCCGGAGTTCGTCGGCGCTGTGAAAGCTCAGGGTGTGGCGGTAGTCGTCGACATCGGCAAACGCGTGGCGAAGTTCGTGGAAGGTGGCCGGGCCGAGGCTGGAGAGGGCGACGAGTCCGGCCGGGCGCAGCGTGCGCCGGGCTTCGCGCAGCGCGGTGGCAAGGTCGCACCACTGGACGGCGAGGCTGGACCAGTAGAGGTCCAGGCTGGCATCGGCCAGGGGCAGGTTTTCCAGATCGCCGGCGATGCGGCAGCATGGCGCAGCGACGCGGCTCAGCATGGCCGGCGAGAGATCGAGGGCGATGGCGTGGGCGTTCGGGAAGCGGGCCTGCAGATCGGCCTGGGCATGGCCGGTGCCGCAGCCGGCATCGAGCAGGCGGGTCGGGGCAATGTCCGGCAAGCCAGCGGCGAGTTGTGTGCAGATGCGACGCTGGATGTCGGCGGCGCTGTCGTAGGTCGGAGCGGCGCGCTCGAACGACTGCCGGATGCGCGCCTTGGAAGGTTTATTCATTCAGGAAGCGTTGTGCCGTAGCCAGAAAATCGTCCGGGCGGGACATGAAGGGGGCGTGCGCGCAATCGTCGAAAACGGCCAGTCGGGCGCCGGGAATCAGTGCCGCGAGGGCTTCGGCCGCGCCGAGCGGCATGAGCGGATCGGCCGCACCGTGGATGAGCAGGGTTGGCGCCTTGACCAGTGGTGCGAGCTCGCGCAGGTCGATGTCGCGCAGCCAGTCGAGGCCGGTTGCCAGTACTTCGCCGGACGGACGCGGATCGGCCAGCTTGAGCAGTTCAAGCGTCACGACCTTGGCCCGGGCATCGCCGCGATTGAAACCGCCGACGAAGCGCGGCAGCATGGCCTCGACATCGGCCGCAATGCCGGCGGCGAATTCGGCCAGCATGGCCGGTGCCATGGCGTGCGGCCAGCCGTCGCGCTGGACGAAGGAGGTGGTCCCGGCCACGAGCAGCAACTTTCCGACCTTGGCGGGATGACGGGCGGCAACAGCAAGCGCCAGTTGCGCGCCGAGCGACCAGCCGGCCAAGGTCGTGCCCGGTTGCAGGCGGGCGGCGATGTCATCGGCCGCGGCGTAAAAATCGCTGATCAGCGGTGCGCTGCCATAGCCGGGCAGGTCGAAAAACTCGCCAGCCAAGGCCTTGACCACGGCATTCAGCGGGCCGCGGCCAACGCACCAGCCGGGCAGGAAAACGAGAGGGGCGCTCATGACAACTCTTTCAGGGCGGTAACGAGTCGGGTGACGTCGGCTTCGGTATGGGCGGCCGACACCGAAATGCGCAGCCGCGCCGTGCCTGGCGGTACCGTTGGCGGACGAATCGCCGGTACCCACAGGCCGCGTTCCCACAGGGCTTTGGCGAGGGCGACAGCAGCTTCGTTGTCGCCGACGATGAGCGGCTGGATGGCGGTCGCCGAGGCGAGCAGTTTGAGCGGCAGGTCGGCCAGCCCGTCGCGCAGCTGGCCGATACGGGCCATGAGATTGGCGCGCAGGGCATCGCCGTCTTTGATCAGTTGCAGGCTTTTCGAGAGCGCGCAGGCGATGGCCGGCGGCTGGGCTGTCGTGAAAATGTAGCTGCGGCCTTTTTGCAGCAGGTATTCGATGGCCGTTTCCGAGCCGGCCACAAAGGCGCCGCCAACGCCCGCTGCCTTGCCCAGCGTGCCCATGAGCAGAATGCGCGGGGAGGCCGGCAGGTTGAAGTGGCCGAGGCTGCCCTTGCCTTGCCGGCCGAGGACGCCGAAGCCGTGCGCGTCGTCGATCACCAGCCAGGCGTCGTAACGCTCGGCCAGTGTGAAGAGGAGCGGCAAGGGCGCAAGGTCGCCATCCATGCTGAAGACAGCATCGGTGACGATGACCTTGTGCGCTGCCGGGCTGGCGGCCAGCATTTTTTCCAGCGCCGCCATGTCGTTGTGCGGGTAACGCTGGACGTCGGCGCCATTGGCCTTGGCCTGCTGCATGGCGTCGATCAGCGAGGCGTGGTTGAGCTTGTCGGCAAACACCGCATCGCCGCGTCCGGCCAGGGTGGGCGTGACGGCAAGATTGGCGAGGTAGCCCGTGGAAAAGGTGAGCGCCCGCGGGAAACCGGTGAAGGCCGCGATTTCCTTTTCCAGCGCTTCGTGCGGTGCGAGGTGGCCGCTGACCAGGTGCGATGCCCCGCTGCCGGCCCCCCATCGCATCGCGCCGTCGGCCAGTGCCTGGGCGATGTCCGCATTGCCGGCGAGGCCGAGGTAATCGTTGCTGGCGAAATTGAGGACTTCCTTGCCGTCGACATTCGCCAGCCTGCCGCAGGGGCTGTCCAGCACACGGCGGCGGCGGGTCAGGCCGGCAGTTTCAAGTTCCTGCAATTGGGCGGCGAGTTTGGCGCTCAGGCGGTCTTCAAGCGGGGAGGTCGTCATGGGGTTGTATTTTCCTGCAGCCAGGCCGGAATGTCGCGTTTTGCATCGCGTTCGCGTCCGACATCTATGAAGGTGTCGCAGTCTACATGCAAAACCTGTCAAACCCTTTATCCGGCTGTGCCACGCGTACCATCAGAACCCCCACGTACAGGAATTAGGATAGCGATGGATGTATCAGAAGGGCAGGAAGGAAGTCATGCGCAGGCCGATGATCTGGTTGTGCCTTGCGCCGTTCCAGCCGCCATCCTTGGCAAGAAGAGATGCGCCGCTGCTGCGGTAGTGGTCGTAGGTGAGGCCGACGGTGAGCATGGGGAGCAGTTTGTAGTTGAGCGTGAGTTCGCTGACGAAGGTGTATTCGCCCTTGGCCCCGCGCTGGTAAGGCGTGTGGTCGGTGGCGATACGCGTCGCCGATTGAGAGGCCAGCGCGTAGAAGCTGCCGAGGTCGTAGCGCAGCCCGGCGAGAAAATTGAGGTCTTCGAGCTGTGCGTCACCGCTGGCGTAGCTGATCCGGCCAAAACCTGCCCAATGGCTGTCGAAGCGATAGCTCGCCGAGCTCATGATGGCGTCGACCGGCGGCGCCTTCTCACCCGGAACGGGCCAGACGGCATCCTTGTCGAAGTGGCGGAAGGCGTCGATGTGATTGAGGGTCAGTTGGTAGTGCTGCTTCTGGTCCTGATAATTCAGTTCAAGGACATAAGCGAGGTCGCCCCTGGCCAGGTTGCGTCCGGCATTGATGGTCTCGCGGTCGCCGAAGGCGTCGCCGGCGATGCCGGTGATGGACAGACCGTTGCCGACATTGTGTTTGACGACCACGGCGGCAGAAGGGAAGGGCGGTGCCACGACACGGGTGGCGGCGTTGCCGAAGTCGTTGCCATTGCCCAGATCGCCGCCAAAGATCGGGTCGGCGAGATACCAGTTGGCGGTGTCGATCTTGCCGATCATCATCATCGTGCCGTTTTTCCGGTAGGTCGCGGCCAGTTCCTGCAGGCCTGATTTGATATCTACGGCCTTGCGCTGTGCGCCGGTGGTCTCGACCGTGTTGACGCCGAAGCTTATCGGATTGGTCAGCGAATAGGCACCGCCGCCTAGCGTGCGGCTATCGCTGTAGGTGCCCATGAAGGTCCAGTCACCTTGCTTGAACTGCAGCGCGAAAACGTCGAGCAGGCGGCCGCCGGTGTCGGTCACGAGATCTGCGCGATAAGGGCTGGGGCGGCTGCGCAGTGCCTCCTCGGTACTCTTCTGGAAGGTGATGTTGTTGAGGAAAAAGCCGCTCCAGCCTTCGGGCAGCTGCTTCGGGCCACTCTCGGCATGGGCGGCGCAGGACAGCTGCGCCGGCGAAGATGCCGGTCAATAAAAATAGTTTCAGTAAAGCGTGAAAAATTACCACTTTGTGGCCTTGTTCGTTTCGTAATATCGGCACCATACCAATTCTCCCTCTGGAGTCGATAATGAAATTTTCCCCTGCACTCAAAGCACTTGTCGTTGGCGTTGCCCTGGCGACGTCTTCTGCGGCCATGGCCATTACCAGCAGTTTCGTGGTGGATGCCAAAGCAAACAGCACTTCGGGCGGCGGGACTGGAGTGAACACCTTCAGTCTGGTTGCCGGTCAGCAATTCTCGGTTACGGTTGATGAGAATGACCTGTGGAATGCCGGTGCCTTGCCGCGCTGGTCGAACGCCAATGGTTTGAATACCAATCTCTATTACGCAAATGGTATGGATCCGGAAGTGTCTGTTTCAAGTGGCACACAGATTGGCTCTGTTTTCGGGAATTGGACGCAGGGTGGACTGACCGATGCTTACGGTTCCCTGGTCGGCCAGATCGGTAGCGGCAGTTTCTTCAAGATTGGCACCAGCTTCACTGGTACGGCCAGCGCAAGCGGATTCCTGAAACTTTTTTACTTTGATTCGAATCTCGCTGACAACTCGGGCAGCATTACGGCGCAAGTGACTGCCGTTCCCGAACCTGAAACCTATGCCATGCTGCTCGCCGGTCTGGGGCTGATGGCCGGCATTGCCCGTAGCCGCAAGAACAAGTAATCGACGGCTTTGACCCAGTGAAAACGGGAGCTTCGGCTCCCGTTTTGCTTGGCTCGATCGATTAGCTCTCCACCTGTCGCCTGTTGAGCGATTCCCGGGCCGATGCCAGCGTTGGGAAGGCCTCAAGGGTATAGATGGATAGCCCCTTTGATTCGCGGATAAGGCTGACGATGCTTGGATCGGTAGTTACATAGCAGACGCGCAGATCCGGATTGGCTAAATGCGGCCCTATGCTATAGGCGGCCATATATTCGGCCTCTTCAGGGGTGATGACGAATCGTTCAATGTCCGAAAAGTCATTGATGACGTAGTGCGCCCCATCAAATTTTTCGTGGCCGGTGAATTCAATCTGACTGCGATGGTATTCAGCCGCCGTCACGACGCCAGAAAAGCGCTTGTAAACCCCCTGTGCTTCCCAGGAAAACGTATAAGCCATGATTGGTTCTGAATTTCGGCAATTCACCCCGCGCCTGTAGATTGCTCGCTTTTCCAAAGCGACGCAAGCAACTGGTGGTCGAGGCTCATTTGGCAGAATGGTGCGAGCGGCTAGCGGTGTAGCGCGTCGCTCAAAGCACCCATGATCGCCGTGCCCAGTAGCCCGATTTCTTCGTCGCTGACGATGTATGGCGGCATCAGGTACACGGTGTTGCCGATTGGCCGGATCAGCGCTTCGCGGCTTAGCGCGGCGCGGTAGAACTTGCGCGAGAAGTGGGGGTCGTCGGTGTTGACGTCGAAGGCGGCGATCATGCCGCGCTGGCGCAGGTGGCTGACTTGCGGATGCTCGGCCAGGGGGGCGAGGGCGGCGGCGATTTTTCGGGATTTTTCCTGGTTGGCCACCAGCACGTCATCGCTCTGGAAAATGTCGAGTGTCGCCAGTGCTGCCCGGCAAGCCAGGGCATTGCCCGTGTAGCTGTGCGAGTGGAGGAAGGCGCGGGCCACTGAATCGTCGAGGAAGGCGTTATAGATCGTGTCGCTGCTGAGCACGATGGAGAGCGGCAGGTAGCCGCCGGAGATGCCTTTTGAGAGGCACATGAGGTCGGGGCGGATGGGGTGGCCATCATTCACGGCTTGTTCATGGGCGAAGAAAGTGCCGGTGCGACCGCAGCCGACGGCGATTTCATCGCAGATCAGGTGAACGCCGTACCGGTCGCAGAGCTGGCGGGCGAGGCGCAGGTATTCCGGGTCGTACATGGCCATGCCGGCGGCACCCTGGACGAGCGGTTCGACGATCAGGGCGGCGATCCGGTCGCCATGTTTTTCGAGATGGTCGGCCAGGGCGGCAGAGGCGCGGCGAGCCACATCAGCCGGCGTTTCGCCGTCGATGGCGAGGCGGAAGTCGGGTGAGGGCAGCACAGTTGCAGCACGGACCAGCGGTGCGTAGGCGTCCTTGAAGATGGCGACATCGGTGACGGCCAGGGCGCCGACGGTTTCGCCGTGATAGCTGCCGGCCAGGCAGAGAAACTCAGCCTTCTCGGGGCGGCCGACGTTGCGCCAGTAGTGAAAGCTCATCTTCAGCGCAATTTCGGTGGCCGAGGCGCCATCCGATGCATAGAAGGCATGGCCGAGGGCGCCGCCGGTCAATGCCGACAAGCGTTCGGACAATTCGATCACCGGCTGATGCGTGAAGCCAGCCAGCATGACGTGTTCCAGCGTGTCGAGCTGAGCCTTGAGCGCTGCGTTGATGCGAGGGTTGGCGTGACCGAAGAGATTGGTCCACCACGAACTGATGCCGTCGAGGTAACGCCGGCCGTCGAAGTCGTAGAGCCAGGCGCCTTCGCCACGCGCAATGGGGACCAGCGGCAGGTGGCCGGGCGACCCGGTCTGCGCATGGTGCTGCATCTGCGTGCACGGGTGCCAGACGGCAGCCTGGCTACGCGCCAGCCAGTCGGCGTTCGACGGCAGGCTCATCAATGCAGGACTTGTGAGGTCGCCGCAGGCTGTTCCGGCATTTCGGCATGCACCAGTTCGGCTTCGCGATTCGGGAAGAGCGGGGCGCCGCAGTCGTCGCAGAATTCCATGGGGAAGTGGTGGTCGAGGAAAAGCACATCCTTGACGCCGGCTTCGCGCAGCACTGCTTCGATTTCTCCGGCGGCATCGGTCGCTTCGTCTTCCGCGCCGAGCAGCGGCCAGACAATGCCGTGATAAATCTCGTCGCCCGTGGTCGGGCCGAGGCCGACGCGATATTCCTCCATGCGGCGGTCGTAGCAGGGACCGACAACGGCGCGGATGTCGGCCGGCATGAGGCCGAGCATGCTTTGCAGGAAGGCGACCGAAGCCTTGAGCGAATAGGGCCGCGACAGGCGGTCGGCATTGCGGCAGGAGGCGTGGTAGGCGTCCGGCAACAGGGGTTGCCAGGCGCAGCCGGTGAGCAGCGGTTCCAGATTCGGGCTGCCCTGCTTGATCCATTCCTTGAGCGCGTTTTCCTTGTTGCCGTCCTTTTCATTCCAGCGGAACAGCGGCTTGCCGCGCGGTACGGCGATGGTGCCGACAAGGTAGCGGACATCGGAGAGGAAACGGTTGGTTTCCGCCATGCCGTCGGTGTCGACCGCCAGATGGCTGCCGGCCAGTGCAGCTTCGCCAAGCTGTTTGGTCAGTTGCCAGGTGTCGCAGAAACTGCGCGGCAACTGGTCGGGGCTGAACAGGAAGTCGGCCAGTGCAATACGCGTGTCGTTGCCAAAGACATGAGCGCCAAGCTGCACGGTCAAAGCCTGCAGCGTGCTCTTGGGCAAGGCGCTGGCCGGGATGGAAAAACGCGACCAGGCGAGGACCGGGGCGGCAAAGAGCTGGATGTCCCAGGCCTGGCCCTGGACGTCGAGGTGATTGGCCTCGGCCCGCGACTCGACCATGTCGGCCAGTTCGTCGTGGGCGCGCGGGTTGGCCTCGAACAGGCGGTCAAGGGCGGTATTGATGTCATCCTCGGCGCCGTTTTTCAGCAGGCTGTCGACGACTTCGGCCAGTTGTGCCTCCCAGTAGGCGTCCTCGAGCTTGCCGCCGGATTCGGAAAGGCCGGTGGCCAGACGTTGCAGTTCGGCCGCATCGCGGGAAAGACGGTCGCGCGAGCCAAATCGGGTGCGTTTCATCGGTGTTCCAGAAAAATCAAAGGAGTGATTTTACCAGCCGGTAAAATGACGCACAGCACAAACCTTCGAGTCAGCCCATGCTTATCTTCCTGTCACCCGCCAAATCGCTGGATTTCAAAACGCCGCCGCAGGTCGCCACCTACACTCAGCCAGCCTGGCTGAAGCACTCGGAAACACTGATCAAACAGCTGCGCAAGCTCTCGCCGGCCGATATTGCCAACTTGATGGATCTCTCCGATCCCCTCGCCCTGCTCAATTTCAACCGCTATGCCGACTGGTCGCTGCCCTTTACGCCGGAGAACGCCAAGCAGGCCGTTCTGGCCTTCGATGGTGATGTCTACGACGGCCTGAACGCCAAAACCCTGTCGGCCGCTGACCTCGATTTTGCCCAGCAGCGGGTGCGCATCCTTTCCGGCCTCTACGGCATACTCAAGCCGCTCGACCTCATGCAGCCCTACCGGCTGGAAATGGGCACCCGCTTCGCCAACAAGGCGGGCAAGGATATCTACACCTTCTGGGGCGAGCGCCTGCTCCAGGCGATCAATGCCGAACTCGACGCCATGCCACACCCGGTCGTGGTCAACCTTGCCTCCGAGGAATATTTCAAGGCGGCGGTCGGTCGCAAGATCAAGGGCCAGCTCATCCAGCCCGTTTTCGAGGACTGGAAGAACGGCCGCTACAAGATCATCAGTTTTTACGCCAAGCGGGCGCGCGGCCTGATGACGCGCTACGCCGTCCTGAATCGCCTGAGCGAGCCGGAAAGCCTGAAAGATTTCGCCGAAGACGGCTACGCCTTTGCCCCCGAGGTATCGGACGAGAGGAGCTGGGTCTTTCGCCGTCGTGAATCCTGAGCCGCGGCCAGGCGAATTATCTGCACGACCCTTGATCTGGGTCAGGAAACTGAAATGTTCGCAATATTCAGCTGAGCTAATATTCTGACGTGGTCTTCATGTCTGCGGGGCATGAATCAGTAATGCGGAACGGGCTGTCTGTTCATTGAGGTGGCTGTTCCATTTTTTGATCCTGATACAGGGGAAAACATGAAACTTCGTCTCAGTCTGCTTTGCGCCGGAATGCTTGTCGCGCTGAGCTTCGCACCCGGTGAATTCGTGGTCGCCAGTGCTTCGGCTGCCGATGCCTCGGTGGAGTCGCCCAAGGCCGGTTGGTACAGCCAGTTGGTCGATGCCGATTTTGTCGCCAAATATGCCGTGCTGCCCAAGCCGGATGGCGTGCAGATCATCGATTCGCGGCCGGCGAGCCGCAAGTTCGATCCCGGCCATATCCCGACCGCGATGAATCTCCATGACGGCGATTTCGACAAGCTCGCCGATCAACTACCTGCCGACAAGGCGACCTTGCTGATCTTCTACTGCGAAGGCTTCGAGTGCATGCTCAGCCACAACTCGGCATTCAAGGCCGAAAAGCTGGGCTACAAGAATATCAAGGTCTATGCTGCCGGTTATCCGGACTGGATCAAGAAGGGCAACATGGGCGCAGTGTCGCTGCCCTTCCTCAAGAAGAAACTTGATGACGGCGCACCGCTGACGCTCATCGATTCGCGTCCGAAAGAGCGCAAGTACGACAAGGGGCACATCCCTGGCGCCATCAATATTCCGGACAGCGATTTCGACAAGCTGCTCGATCGCCTGCCGGCCGACAAGGCCAGCCCGCTGTATTTCTACTGCGAAGGCCTGAGCTGCAAGCTGAGTTCGGATTCGGCCGTCAAGGCCGTCAAGCTCGGCTATACGCAAGTCAAGGTCGTGCCCGAAGGCTATCCGGGCTGGGTCAAGCTCTATGGTGCCGGTCCGACTGCTGGCGCTGCGCCGGCCGCCAAAGTTGCCATCCAGACGACGGCGGACAAGGACGCGATTGCCATTGCCTCCTTTGAGAAAATCCTCAAGGAAGCGCCGGACTCCGTCTTCCTCGTCGATGTGCGTGATCCGGCAGAGTTTGCGCTGGGCAGTTTCAAGGGTGCCATCAACATGCCGGGGGCAACGGTCGAGAAGCGGGCCGGAGAATTGCCGACCGACAAGCCGGTCATCTTCTTCTGTTCGGCTGGTGGCCGTAGTGGCGATGCGCTCGACAAGGCGAGAAAGGCCAATCCCAAGATCAAGGCCTACTTCCTCGACGCCAATGTCAAATGGACCAAGGACGGCGGCTACGCCATCACTGAAAACTGATGCGGTCGGGGTGGCGGGTTAGTCTGCTGCCCCGTTTTCGTCGGCGCTGCGAAGCATTTGCGAAGCGCCGGCCGGTTTCATGATCTGGAACCCGAGCCTGGTCCGGCCACGCAATTTCAGCAGCGCCTTGTCCTTGCTGACCAGAATGTCCGCCCCGCAGCGGGCGGCCAGCTCCAGAAACTTCTGGTCATCCCTGTCCTTGCAGCGCGGCAGCGGCGGCGCTTCGCCTTCGGGAAAAACCTGCACGAGGCCACTGTAGCGGGCATAGCGCTCGGCAATCATCTCCGGCGTCAGTTTGAGTTGCGGGTAGGTCAGGACGCGGCGCAGTTCGTCCAGCGTGCGTTCGTCGACCATGCATTCGATCTGACCGGCCTCCAGCGCCGCCATGATGGGCACGGCGTCGGTGTTGGCCCAGTGAAAAAGGTCGAGGACGACATTGGTATCGAGAACGAAGCGCAGCATGGGGCGGGATTATAATGCGCGCCACCTTAACGCCTTGTCCGGAATTGACGATGTCCCGCATTCTTCTCGCCCCCATGGAAGGGCTCGCCGACGACTTGTTGCGCGGCGTGCTGACGGCCATTGGCGGCTATGACTGGGGGATTTGCGAATTTGTCCGGGTCTCGGCCAATGTGTTGCCGGCCAAGACCTACGAGCGGATCTGTCCGGAACTGCTGAACGGCAGCAAGACGGCGGCGGGGACGCCGATGCGGGTGCAGTTGCTCGGTTCCGATCCGTTGTTGATGGCCGAGAATGCAAGCCGGCTGGTGACACTGAATCCGGCCGGCATCGACCTCAATTTCGGCTGCCCGGCGCCGACCGTCAATCGCCATCGTGGCGGTGCCGCCCTGCTCGGCGAACCCGAATTGCTCAATGAAATTGCCAGCGCTGTGCGCGCCGTGGTCCCGGCGCATATTCCGTTCACCGCCAAGATGCGCCTCGGCATCGACGACACCAGCCGGGCCGTCGACAACGCCCAGGCCCTGGTCGCTGCCGGCATTGATGAACTGATCGTGCATGGCCGGACCAAAGTTGACGGCTATCGCCCGCCGGCGCGCTGGGAGTGGATAGACCGGGTGCGCGCGGCGATTGATATTCCGCTGATCGCCAATGGCGAAGTATGGACCGTTGAGGATTTTCGCAATTGCCAGCAGGCCACCGGTTGCGCTGACATCATGATCGGTCGCGGTGCAGTGGCAGATCCATTGCTGGCGCGCCGGGTGCGCGGCGAGGCGACGGCGGGCTGGGCGGAAATCCGGCCGGCCGTGGCTGATTATTGGCTGGGCGTCCGCCGGAAAGTGGTAGCGGTGCATGCCGGGGGGCGGCTCAAGCAGTGGCTGGCCATGCTGCGCCGGAATTACCCGGAGGCCGGGGTGCTGTACGACCTGCTACGCCCGATCAAGGGCGCTGCCGAGATCGATGCCGCCTTGATCGCCGAAGGGCTTCTGACCCCGCAACGACTGGCGGCATGATGGACAGCGCAATGTCGGGGAATTCCCGTTTCATCGTCAGCGCCCAGGATGGGCCGCATCGCGACCTGGAATCCTTGGTCCGTCGTCACATGGCGCACCCTTTCAGGAAGCCTGTTGCCGATTACAACCGCGAGGCTTGTGCCGTGGCCCTGGCGGCGCATGCCGCCTGGAATCCGCAGGCGCCGCTGATTCTCGATGCTGGCTGCGGGGTTGGCTGGAGTACACAGCGCATTGCCGAAACCTATCCCGATCATTTTGTCCTTGGGGTCGACCAGTCGCTCGACCGCATCGCTCGCGGCAAACCCTTGCCGATGCCGGCCAATGCCCTGCTGGTGCGGGCCGATCTGGTCGATTTCTGGCGCCTGCTGGCCGAGCACAAAATCCGCCTGGCCCGCCATTACAACCTCTACCCGAACCCGTGGCCGAAGATCGGCCATCTCGCCCGGCGCTGGCAGGGTCATGCGGTTTTTCCGGTGTGGCGTGAATTGGGCGGTGTCGTCGAATGCCGCAGCAACTGGCGCATATACATCGAGGAAATGGCCATTGCACTGAGTCTGCTTTCCGGTCAGGCAGTCACTGCCGAGCCTTGGCAGACGGACGATCCGATGACCCCCTTCGAGAAAAAATATCTCGCCTCCGGCCACGAACTGTGGCGCTGCCAGGTCAGCCTGTGATGAGCGTCTGCCAGACCTGCGGTGCCTGCTGCGTCAGTTTTCGCGTCGATTTTCATCCGGCCGAACTGGCTGGCGGCGCCTTTGCCTGGGAGGCGGGCGTGCCGTTGCAGATGACCGTGCCGGTTAACGCCAATATTGTTCGCATGGCCGGTACGGACGCGACGGCGCCGCGTTGCGTCGCCCTCGTCGGCGAGGTCGGCGGGCAGGTCGGGTGCAGCATCTACGGCAGTCGTCCGTCGCCGTGCCGGGAGTTCGATACCGAACACGCCGCCTGCAACCGGGCGCGGCAACGCTGCGGATTGGCGCCGCTTTAAGCGCCAGGGCTTGTGCTGTCTTGCTTGCGGTCAGCCGCGGCCGACAGCAGATTCGGTTTGTTTGGTGATTTCGGCGGCGGTGGCCGAGTCGACGGTCAGGCCGCCTTCGTTGCGGGCGACGGTGCGCATGCGGGTGGTGTTGGGCGTGACGACTTCGAGTTCGATTTCTATGCTGCGGCTCCCCGCCTTGGCCGTGATGCGTTCGCCCTGTTCGGTTTTCTCGGTAGCGCCTGGCTTGATCGACATTTTCTTCAAGGCGACCAGCACGGCCGCATGCACTCGGGGTAAGGGTGCCGTGAAGGTCCGTGCGTTCTGTCCGTTGCTGTGGTGGGAGAACATTGCACTGGCCCCGACGCCGGCCGCAGAAATCGCCACAGGCGCACATCCGGTCAGGCTCGAGGCCATGCCGAGGAGGACGAGAGCAGGAATAAATTTGCGAAACATGGGCCGCCAGCAGAAGTTGTGCAACACGATTCTACGCCCGGAATCGCGCGGCGTGGGTTTTTTTCACACGCAGAGGAGCGGTGTGCCCCGAGTTATTTCGACAGGCTGCGCATCGCCCGCTCCAGGCCGTCGATAGTCAGCGGAAACATCCGTTTGCCCAGCAATTGCTCGATCATCCGGATCGACGGCGTGTAGGTCCAGTGCGCTTCCGGCAGCGGATTGAGCCAGGCGGCACGGGGCCAGGTGGCGAGCAGACGCTCCAGCCAGACCGCACCGGCTTCTTCGTTCCAGTGTTCGACACTGCCGCCGGGACGGGCGATTTCGTAAGGGCTCATGCTGGCATCGCCGACGAAGACCAGCTTGTAATCCGGGCCGTAGGTGTGGATGACGTCCCAAGTCGATAGCTTCTCGCCTTGGCGGCGCCGGTTGTCTTTCCAGACCCCTTCGTAAACGCAGTTGTGGAAGTAGAAATGTTCGAGATGCTTGAATTCGGCGCGGGCGGCGGAGAAGAGTTCCTCGCAGGCCTGGATGTGGTCGTCCATCGAGCCACCGATGTCGAGAAAGAGCAGCACCTTGACGGCATTGTGGCGCTCGGGCCGCAGGTGCAGGTCGAGCCAGCCGCCGTTGCGGGCAGTGCCGGCGATGGTGCCGTCGAGATCGAGTTCGGTGGCGGCCCCTTTTCGGGCAAAGCGGCGCAGGCGGCGTAGCGCGACCTTGATGTTGCGGATGCCGAGATCGAGCGAGTCGTCGAGGTTGCGGAACTCGCGCTGATCCCACACCTTGATGGCCGTGCGATTGCCCACCGAGTCGCCGCCGATGCGCACGCCTTCGGGGTTGTAGCCGCCGTGACCGTAGGGCGAGGTGCCGGCCGTGCCTATCCACTTGCTGCCCCCTGAATGGCGTTCCTTCTGCTCGGCCAGTCGCTCCTTCAATTGCTGGAAAATTTTCTCGTAGCTGAGTTTCTGCAGCTTCAGGCGGTCGGCTTCTGACAGATGTCGACGTGCGGCCAGTTCCAGCCACTCCTCCGGAACCTCCGGTGCAAAGCCGGGGAGGGCTTCGATGCCGCGAAAATACTCGCCGAAGGCGCGGTCGAAGCGATCGTAAAGCGCCTCATCCTTGACCAGGATGGCGCGTGACAGCAGGTAGAAATCGTCGAGGCTGCCACTGACCAGCCGAGCCTCCAGCGCTTCAAGCAGGGCCAGCAGTTCGTTGGTCGACACCGGCAGCTGGCGGGCTTTCAGGTGCAGGAAAAAATCGACGAGCATTTACGTCTTGCGGCGCGCCATGAAAGCCAGACGTTCAAAAAGATGTACGTCCTGTTCGTTCTTGAGCAGGGCGCCATGCAGCGGCGGGATGGCATCCTTTGCCTCTTTGGCGCGCAGGGCTTCGGGCGGGATGTCTTCGGCCAGCAGCAGTTTCAGCCAGTCGATCAGTTCGCTGGTCGACGGCTTCTTCTTGAGTCCGGGGACCTCGCGCAGATCGAAAAAGACTTCGAGCGCTTCCTTGAGCAGTTCGTGCTTGAGTACCGGGAAATGCACGCTGACGATGCGCTGCATCGTTTCCTTGTCGGGAAACTTGATGTAGTGAAAGAAGCAGCGGCGCAGGAAGGCGTCCGGCAACTCTTTTTCGTTGTTGGAGGTAATGATGATGAGCGGCCGGTGCTTCGCCTTGATCGTGCGGTGCAACTCGTAGCAGTGGAATTCCATGCGGTCGAGCTCGCGCAGCAGATCGTTGGGGAATTCGATGTCGGCCTTGTCGATCTCATCGATCAGGACGACTGAAGGCTCGTCGCACTCGAAGGCCTGCCAGAGCACACCATGCACGATGTAATGGGAAATATCCTCGACACGCGGGTCGCCCAGCTGCGAGTCGCGCAGTCGTGATACGGCATCGTATTCATAGAGGCCCTGCTGCGCCTTGGTCGTCGACTTGATGTGCCACTGGAAGAGCGGCATGCCGAGGGCACGGGCCACTTCTTCGGCGAGCAGGGTCTTGCCGGTGCCCGGTTCGCCCTTGATGAGCAGCGGGCGTTGCAGGGCGATGGCGGCATTGACCGCCAGGGTCAGGTCGCGGGTGGCGACATAAGTGTCGGTACCTTCGAATTTCATGTCGGTTCTCGGCAAGGGGCTTGCAGTGGAAGACCAAATTGTACGAGCAAACTGTTTCTGCCACGCGCCGTGTGTCGGGTAAGGCATAACAGGCAGGCTTTCACTCGGGTTTCCAACCCTCTTTTGCTGCCAGCTTCCTCAGGCGAGTGGCAGTTTCATCAAAGTTCAGTACCTTGATCCAATGGCTTATTTCGGCGATTTCTCCCGACAGGCGCGTTCCTGACAAGGTGCTTTCCAGCTTGTTAAATCCGGTAATCGCATCGAACAGGTGCTTTTCGAGTTGTGGGAGGATTTCTGAAAGGATGGTGGTGGCTCTTTGACTGTCGACCGGTGAACCGGACGTTTCAATGGCAAGTGCGGGTGAAGTTTCGGGAGCTAGGGGAAGCCATTTGCTTAGCACACGCTGAAGATCGGTAAAAATGATCGGTTTAGCGATGAAGTCGTCCATGCCAACTTCCAGACAAAGCCGTCGGTCATCTTCATAGGCATTGGCTGTAATCGCAATGATGCGAGAGCGGGTCTTTTGGTGTCTGTTCTCCCATTCTCGGATCCTTTTGGTCGCCGCCTGGCCATTCAAGCCAGGCATTTGCACGTCCATAAGAATGAGGTCGAACTCCTGCCCGCTGCAGATTGCATCGACAGCCTCCTGACCGTCGACAACCATCTGGGTGGTCAGACCGAGCTGGTGCAGCAGCGTTTCCTGAACGATCCTGTTGATCGCATTGTCCTCGACAATCATTACACGCCCCATCAACCTTACGGGAGAATCATTTTGTGGACGGGCTACGTTTTGATCATTCGGCCATGGTTTCACTGCTTCAACTGGTGTCAAAACGACGGGGGCTCGAATCGTGAACCAGAAGCGTGAGCCAGTGCCGGGCGACGAGGTCACGCCGGCATCCCCGTTCATGAGTCGGGCCAGATTGCGGACGATTGACAGACCCAGACCGCTGCCGCCGAATTTCCGGGTATTCGAGTCGTCTACTTGGGAAAACTTCTCGAAGAGTGTCCCTTGCTGCTCGAGTGCAAGACCGACACCCGTATCGGTTATCGAGAACTCCAGCAATGCCCCTGCGCTCGTTTGTTCCAGTTCGCGTACCCCGGCTCTGATTTCGCCACTTGGCGTAAATTTCACGGCATTGCTGACCAGGTTGGAAAGCATCTGGCGGATACGGAGCGGATCACCCAGATAGACCCGATCGTCTACAAGTTGCGATTCAATGATCAAGGACAAGGCCTTCGCATGGGCCGCCTCGGCAAACAAGTCAACCGTATCGCTCAGCATTTGGGTGGGCGATATTTCGACGGGTGCCAGTTTTAACTTGCCGGCTTCGACCTTGGAAAGGTCAAGAATGTCGTTGAGCAGTGTCAATAATGTCTGACCGGAGGAGAGGATGATCCGGATGCACTCCTCGCGCTCTTGGTCCTCCATGTGCCGACTGTCGAGCACTTGTGCCATGCCCAGAATGCCATTCATCGGCGTTCGGATTTCATGGCTCATTACCGCCAGAAAATTTGATTTGGCGAGATTTGCAGCCTCAGCCTGTTCCTTGGCGATCTGTAATTCCAGTTGGGTGACATCGATGCGCCGGGTGAGTTTCAGACCGATGCCCATCACCGACAGGATGACACTGATCACTAGAACGAGTTGGGTGCGACGCAAATTGGTTCGTTGGGTTGCGATTTCGGATTCAAGTTGCTGCAGGTGCTGCTGGGATTCAAAAAACTGCCTATTGGCGTTTTCGCTCAGGCGCAAGAAAAAGGATGGTAGAGCCTTGTAGAACAGATTGACTTCATCCATGGTCTTCTTGAAGCAAGGCAGGTCGCCTTCCAAGCAGCCATCCCGGGTCACGAGCAGTGCGGCGACGTCCTTGGCACGTTCGCGGATACGGTCAACAAACGGTGCGATCTCGATCACCGACATTTCGAAATCGCCGAGTCTTTCGTCGTTGAAGTACTCGACCTCTCGAAGCATCTCGTCGTTACCAAACAGGTTCAGCTGCAACTTCTGCTTGGCCACCCCACCGTTCTGTATGACTTTCAAATACCCGTCGAGTTCATCTGCATTGCGAGAAATATCGCGCAGGATACGCTGCTGGGCAGCAGACCCGGAGCTCGTCGATAACTGGTAAAAGAGTCGCTCGGCTTCAAGTATGGATATGACGATCTGCTCGCCGACAAACGAGCGTGCCTGTTCATTAACGCGGTGTTCGTCGAGGTGATCAATCATTTTCTGAAAGACCACACTGATCCCGACAATCGATAGAAAGCCGAAAAAAAACATCACCAGCATGGCGACATTGGCCCGGCGGAGAGGCTGAATATAGGCGATGGTCATGCCAACTTAACGGTTGCCTTGTGCATCGAGAAAACCGAATTTCCGGAAGGTTGCCTGACCCTCTGGCGAGGCAACATAGTCGATGAATTTTTTCGCCAGCTGCGGGCTTTTCGAAAAGCTCAGGGGCATCAGCATCAGTGCCTGCGGTTTCGCGAATGCCGGATTGAGGTCAATCACATCAATATGTGCAGCGTTATCCGGGAAATAGGCTGTGGCGCGCCAATTGATGGTCAGGTCGGCCTCCTGGCGCTTCATGCTGATATTGATGGTGCGTGAGTCTGGCATCAGAAAGGCTGCTTTGCTGACCACTTTCGGGTAAATCGACAGCTTGTCGAGCATCTGTTTGGTTGCCTGTCCGACGCTGCCGCTCTCCGCATTGCCGATCATGACCACCAGATCCTTGCGAAAAAGCTCGTTCAGGTTGGGGGCGACCTGCTTCGGGTTGCCTTTCTGGACAAACAGCGCGAGCTGGTTGTAACCGACGATCCGATAGTCGCCGAGCAGGCCTTCGGCCAGATGCTTCTCCCGATAGGAAGGCTCGCCGGGGAAGTAAATGTCGCCGTGCCGGCTTTTCCGGGCGCTCTGGTAAAGATCTTCGGAGCCCCCTTGGGCGATATCGACCTTGATCTTCTCGCGCTGCTCGAAACTGCGTGCCAGTTCGGTAATCGGTCGCACCATCGTGATACCGCAATAAATCATCAGATTCGCCGGCTCCGCACGCAACAATGGTGGTAACAGGCTAACGGTTCCGATGATCAGGAAACGCATCAGGTTCTGAATAGTCATCCGGGATTCCTCAGGTTAAATGATGGTTCAAACGGCTGTCGGGTTCGCCGTGGATTCCGGTATTGGCGTGATACCGGCATGGGTTCCTATGACTGTCTCCAGAATGCCCTTTGCCTCATCGAAGGCAAACGTCCCCATGGCCTCGGAAAACGCATCCAGCTGATTCCCCAGCAAGGGCGCCATCCATTTGTAATATTTTTCCCAGAGGTGTTGTGCCTCGATGTCATCCAGGGCCAGCAAGTCGAGCAACTGTTCCATTTCCTGGTTGATGTCATGCCCTGCCTTTGGCAGTCTGCCGGGAGCGGCTGCTTCCAACGGCAGTTCATCATCGGCGTGGGTACTTTCAAAATTCGGGATGAACCACCCGTAGCTGAAGTGGTAGAGCGGTACCGTGATCCAGAATCGACTCCCTTGGCCCTGTTTGCTCTCCACACCAATTTCACCACCCATCAGCCTTGCCAGGTGGTGATTGATCGCCAGTCCAATGCCGATACCACCGTAGCTCCGCGTCGTCGAGTCGTCTGTCTGCGAAAACCGCTCGAACAG
>ERZ1034361.145-NODE-145-length-50536-cov-7.341624_pt1 | contig 50536 bp, 40 predicted proteins | sample MGYA00520617_ERZ1034361 | MGnify/ENA primary metagenome ERZ1034361 (study PRJEB33736, sample SAMEA104284507) | Azolla filiculoides | biome: Urban; feature: Water surface; material: Ditch water | place: Netherlands | collected 2015-10-28 | depth 0-0.1 m ... | reverse complement strand
CAGTTACAAGTGCTACCAAAAGCGAACAAAGTATCAAAGATGTTACTTCAAATGTTGAAGTGATTACGGGTGCCGAACTTGAAGAAAAACACATCACAACAGTTATAGACGCTTTAAAGCTAACAAATATTTCAATAAATCAAAGTGGAGGGATAGGACAAACAAGTTCATTTTTTCTAGGTGGTATGAGTGCGGAACATACTCTAGTATTAGTTGATGGTGTACGATACAATGATCCAACTGTAACAAATGGGTATGCTTTACTTGACCATCTGATGATTTCGGATATTGAAAGAATTGAGATAATAAAAGGAGCACAAAGTGGAATTTGGGGAGCTGATGCAGCTGCTGGTGTTATCAATATCATCACAAAAAAACCAAATGAAAAACAGACACTTACGCTAAATCTTGAAGCTGGTAGTTTCAATACAAAAAAAACAAACATGAAAATTCAAGCAAAAGATGAAAAAAATAATTTTGGAATGAGTGTTTCACAAATCAAAAGTGATGGCTTTAGTGCAATGGTGCCAAAAGGTAAAGATGTAGCGGATTACGAAGATGATAAATATGAAAACACAACTGTCAAACTACAATATGGATTCAATATCAACGATACAAATAAGATAGATTTTGCCCATACTATTGTTGATGCGAAAGGCGATTATGATAGCGATTTTGCATCAGGAATCAAAGCAAACGATACTACTTCAAATTTTACAAATAAAAATAAATTTACTCAAATAAATTTCAATCATATAGACAGCTTTAATACTTTTGATATCTATACTAACAAATCAACATTTGATAGAACCTATGCAGGTGGAGAATATATTGGCAAAACCAAAGAGATTGGAATAAAATCAAAAATTCCATATGCTACAAAAGACTTTATTATCATTGGTGCTGATTCAAAAGAGCAAATTATGAATAAAAGCTACTCTGTTCTTGAAGGAAAATACAAAAGTAAAGGGATTTTTGCAACAAATTCAAATAATTTCTCAAATACAATTGTAACTGAGTCATTACGAAAAGATAATTATGATAGCTTTCAAGATAAAACAACGGGGAAAATTGGAATTAAACAGATATTTACGGATGATTTAAGCATAAAGGCAAACTATGGAACAGCTTATAAAACACCTTCTTTATATAATTTGTATGCCGAAGGAAACCTAGCTTGGGGAAATCCAGAAGCAGGTAATCTAAATTTGAAGCCTGAAGATATTAAAAGCTTGGATGCTTCAATTGAATATAAAGATTTTGCGGTGAAATATTTCTCATCAACTATCGAGAATGAAATTTTATATCTATACTCACGAACTATGCCTGATTATTATCAAAGTGATAAAAAATCAAAATATAAAGGTTATGAAATCTCTTATCAAAAAGGATTTGAAGCAACTCTTTTGAGTCTAAAATATATAAACCAATCTGCAAAAGATGGTGATGGGAACGATTTACAAAGAAGAGAGAAAGAGAAAGTGAATTTTTCAGCTGATTATTTTGGAATAAAAGCATTTAATTTTAATCTCAATGGGGAATATGTTGGGGAACGATATGATGATTTAGTCAAAACAAAACAAACAGGAAAATATACAGTGCTCAATACGGTGGTAAATTATGAATATAAAAGAAATCTTAACTTATATCTAAAAATCAATAATATCGCCGATAAAAATTATCAAGAAGTAGATGGTTATGCTACATCTCCAAGAGCTTATTATGTAGGTATAAATGCGACTTTCTAAACAAATCAAAAAACGACCATTTTTAAATTATAAATTCCTAAATTCAGTTTTTACAGGACTCGCCATGGGTTCTGTTTTTACAATTTACGGAACTTTAAGTCCATCAATTTTTTCTATCGGCGGAATATTTTTGGCAATCGGACTTTTATTTGTAGCCAAAATTTATACCAAAATATTAAATATTAAGGCATTTTTTGAAATATCAATTGGTATTGAAATTGTAATGCTTATAATGGTTGGTTATTTTTTGTTAAGTCCATATAACTACACTACAGCAATGCTTGTATACATAAGCTATCAAATTTCATTTATGTTCGGAAGCTATCTAGTTAGAGCCGAAACAGTTTTTTTAAGTAGAATAAAAATGCTTAGCTTTTTAGATGTTGCAAAACAAAAAGGTTATCTAGTAGGACTTGGTGTATCTTATGTGTTTTATGAATCACTAAAATATTTCGGAATAACAGACAATCAATCTCAAGTGTATTTTTTACATTTTGGACTTTTTGGACTTGAAATTTTTGTAATTTATTTTTTATGGAAGGCTTTCAAATAAGCTGTCCATAAATTAAATTAGAATCATGAAAAGATATGAGATAAAAGTATTTTAATCCCTATACCAACAAGAACTACTCCACCTAAGAATTCGGCTTTATCTTCAAGCATTCCTCCGCTTTTCGTACCCAAATAAACACCAAAAAAACTAAATGCATACGTTATCATGCCTATCAATACCATCGAAATAAACGGATTAACTTCGAGTAAATTTAGAGTAAATCCTGCAGCCATTGCGTCTATACTTGTTGCTATTGCAAGAATCAGTAAAACTTTATTTGTAAACGATGTAAATTCATCTTCTGTATTTTCCCCAAAACTTTCATAAATCATTTTACAGCCAATTAAAGCAAGAAGACCAAATGCTATCCAATGATCATATTCTGTTATGTAAGTTCCAAGACCAAGGCTTGCAAGATATCCAAATAGTGGCATTATCCCCTGAAATATACCGAAAAATAATCCAACTTTTATTGCAAGTTTCATATCAAACTTGCCTTGCTTAACACCTATTCCAATAGCTACTGCAAATGCATCCATACTCAAAGCGAGTGCCAGCAAAATTACTTCTATCATTCTGTTTCCTAATTGTTTTGTAAAATATGTTTTATTATACTAAAAGTGCCATCCAATATAAATTAATATCTGAAGTTCTTTATTAAATGAATTACGGGTACAATTCCTGTTATTATAAAGGCAAAGAATGAAAAAGAATAGATCATCAAGAGATGCCGATTTTATGAGGTTTAAATTTGACTATTGATCCTAAGATTATTGATATGAGGCAAAATATCAATTTTTTGTCACCAGAATTCAATATTGACTTCTCTCAAATAAATACACAAAATATCCCTAATTACACAAAGCTACGTAATACAATTTCTCAAAATTACAGCATATTAAAAGAACAATTCAAATTAATTAGCGGTGATTTTGGAGCAATGTATCAACTTTTCAAACAGCTGGACACAAGAACTTGCACTATTTACGGACCTGCAGATTCAAGATATAAAGAGATTCTGATAAAGCTAAACTATGAAATAAAGATGATAAATAGATTTGAAAACATTGAATCAAATATTATCAATAATTCACTGATAATATTTGCTAATCCTAGTTTTCCTGATGGAGCTTTTTACAATCTGGATGATTTTATTAGCTCATGGAAAAGTAGCAATAATATTATTTTTATCGATGAATCATATTTGGATTTTACAAATGAAAAAAGTGCAACTAGATTTTTGGCAGATTTTGCGGATCTATATATTCTAAGATCAATAAACTCTTTTTATGGCAACTTTGGTGTCAATTATTCACTACTTATCAGTTCTATACTGAATATCAAAAACATTGAAGAAGTTTCTGCCAAAAATGAAATATCTATTTTTGATACAGTATTCTTAAGTAGTCTTTTTAAAGATAAATCATTCACAAAGATTGCGAAAGCAATAATGGCAAAAAATAGTATTCTACTTGAAAAAGTACTTATTAGCTCAGAGTTATTTGAAAAAATTTATCCAAGTAGAGCAAATTTCATATTAGCCAAACTCAAAAATATTACAGCAACAAAGTTCACTAAAGAACTCAAATGTCACAATATTATGATTAATGATTTAACTAAAAGTGATTTTCTTGGAGATAAATTTGTTCAAATATCTATTAAGAATGAAGAAGAAATAAAAGAATTGACAAAAGCGATTGACAATATTAAATCAAATCTTTAGTGATAAAAGATGGCTATAAGCTTCACTTGCAACTAGTGAAATATTTTTATCATTTATTTGTATAACATTGTCATGTTTTCCAAGTGGTCCATACATATCAGGACTTGTAGCATTAAATAGTGCTATTACTGGCACTAAAGATGCTGATGCTAAATGCATAGGTCCAGTATCACCACAAACAAAAACATCAAGAGATGATAAAAATTTCGACAATTCTCTTAAATTTGATATACAAATAGATGGTAGTTCATTTGTAAATATCTCTTGACCTGGTGCTAGAATATCTATGATTAAAATATTCTCATCATTTTTTTTCATTTCAACAATAAACTCTTGCCACCAAATATTTGCTATTTTTTTGTCAAATCTTGCATCTCTAAAAATACCAATAATGTGTGATGGAGTTTTTCCAATATTGTGTTTTTGAAGCAAATCAAATAATATTTGTTTTCCTGTATTTTTCTCATCCTCACTTAGAGAAACATCGAGATAAAGCTCATAATCAACCTCATCACCATTAAAGATCTCCATTAATGGTAATAATTTAAGTGCTTCATGTTTGTATTTTGAAGAATGTGGAACTGTTTTGTTTATTGGTGACCAAGTACCTTGATTTTCAAATCCTAGTTTGTATTTAGCTTTTAAAAGAGATATGGCGATATTTGAACTTGCTGAATTTCCAACAGGAGAAATTATAAGATCATAATTATTCTTATTTATTTCACGTACTTTTTTAAAAAGTTCAATTGGATTTCGTAAGAGTTTTCTTGGTGTGTCATAAACATTTTCCACATTTGGAATATTTTTTAAAATTGGTATTGTAAAAGGAGCGCCAACTATGATATCTATTTTTGCATTTGGTAATTTTTGAGAAATTGCTTTGATAAGTGGTGTTAAAAATATTACATTACCTATGCGATAATTAATTCTAACAAGTAAAATTCTATTAATTTCGTTTGGATCTATTTTTTCACCATCAGATTTATTGCTCGTGATATTGATTAATAGTTTATTCACAAAATCTTTTAAATTTCTTCTTATCTTTGAATGCATTGGTATTGACATATATTTTCCTAAACGTTTACAAATTGTTATTTACGAAAAGACGATGAAATGATAGATAAAAATTCATCTTTTGTTTTTTTATCTTTTTTAAAAAGTCCTCTTAATGCTGAAGTTACAGTTGTTGAACAAATTTTTTCAACCCCCCTCATTTCCATACACATATGTCTCGCATCAACGACAACCGCTACACCTTTTGGCTTAATTGCATCATTAATAGCATCACAAATTTGTTCGGTCAATTGTTCTTGTATTTGAAGTCGTCTTGCAAAAACATCAACAACTCTAGGAATTTTACTTAGCCCAACAACCTTTCCATCTGGAATATATGCAACGTGCACTTTTCCTATAATTGGTAGCATATGATGTTCGCACATACTATAAAACTCTATATCTTTAACAACAACCATTTCATCATTTGTAGTTGTAAAAAGCGCTTGATTGATGATCTCATGCGCGTTTTGTTTATACCCACCACACATAAATTCCCAAGCTTTTCTAACTCTTTTTGGAGTATCTTGCAGACCTTCTCTGTCTAAATCTTCACCTATATGTTGTAATATCTCTTTTACTGCGTTTTCCATATTTCACCTAATTATATTATTTGATTTTTATTTTTTATTTCTGAAAGCCCAATTGTAACAAAATCAATATGAAACCCATCAAAACTTTTTCTGATACACATATCCAACTTGAAATCTAAATGCTAATAAGTTTTCCAAAATAGCAATAATGATAACAAAATTAATAAAACTACTTCCACCGTAACTAAATAGCGGCAATGGAATTCCAACAACTGGAGCAAATCCAATAACCATCAAAATATTTACACTCATATTAAAAAAAATGAGTAGACCAACACCTGTTGCAAAAACCGTTACTAAAAAATCGTTTTTAAACGAAAAATTCAGCATCAGCAAATATATGACTAGCAATAAATAAATAGCGACCAACCCGAAAGCACCTAGAAAGCCGTATCTCTCTACAACATATGCAAAAATAAAGTCACTTGTTGCAATTGGTAAGAATTGTAGCTGTGCTTGTGTAGCTTCATCTTCAATTTTACCGGCTAATCCGCCAGAACCTATTGCTATAATAGACTGCTGAACGTGGTAACTTGGTTTTTCACTTAAAAAATCAGTAACTCTTTTTTTCTGATATTCTTTCATCCCATATGCATAAAATAATGGTCCAGCGATGCTTAAAAAAACAACTATTCCTATTAAGATATTTTTATGTATCCCCACAACAAATAATATTCCAAATCCTACAAGTGCCAATATTAAACCCGTTCCAAGATCTGGTTGCAATGCTATTAAAACAAAAGGTAATAAAATAAACAAAGACATATAAGAAAAATCTCGAAGCCTATAGCCACCTTTTGGTGGAGGATTTTTATAAACCATAAATGCCATTTGTAGTAAAAATACTGGTTTAAATAATTCGGATGGCTGGATAGTTTGTCCCGTAAGTGGTATAGAAATCCATCTTGTAGCACCTAGTCTTGACTCCCCTATAACAAGCGTTGCGAGCAGCAAAAAGATTCCAAGCCAATAAAAAAATGGTATATAGTCAATAGTTTCTCGCAATGGGAGCATCATAACTACGATAAAAAGCATAAAGGCAACGAAGTAATAAATTAACTGCTTTTGTGCTAACATCTCACTTATTTCACCAACAAGTGTGTGAGACAAAATAATTAGTGGCAATATAAACAAGATTAGTTCATAATTAAAGTGTGATATTATTCGTTTATCAAAGAAATACATGCCGATACAATACCTTAAATAGGCTGAAAGAAAATCAATAATGAACCAAAACTACATATCAGATACCGAAGACAGATTAGATAAATTTTTATCCACAACATTAAATCAAACAAGAAGTCAAATTGAAACATTAATCAAAAAAGGCTGTGTGACAGTAGACAATAAACTTATAAGCAAAAGTGGTCAAAAACTAAAAATTGGTCAAAATATTGAAATTAATTTTCCTGAAATTCAACAAGTAGAGAGCAATTTTTCACAAGAAGAAATTTTAAAATTTGATATAAAAATTATTTATGAAGATGATTACATTCTAGTAATCGATAAACCGATAGGTTTAGTTGTTCATGATGCTCCAAGTGTACGAGAAGCAACTTTAGTTGATTGGCTGAAACTAAAAAATATCTCATTATCTACGATAAGTGGTGAAGAGAGACATGGAATAGTTCACAGACTAGATAAAGGAACAAGTGGTCTTTTGGTTGTTGCTAAAACAAATGAAGCTCATCAAAAACTATCGAGTCAGCTTGAAGACAAAAGCATGGGAAGATACTATATAGCGTGCATTGATATACCTCTTAAGGATGATATTGTTGTTGAAAAACCAATAGGACGAAATCCAAATCAGAGATTAAAGATGGCTGTAATTAATGACGGAAGATTTGCAAAAACAGCTTTTAAGAAACTCATTGAAAACAAAAATACAGACAATAATAGTCATAAATATGAATTAATTTGCGCAAAATTATTTACAGGTAGAACTCATCAAATTAGAGTTCATCTTGAATCACTAGGAAGAAGGATTTTAGGAGATGATTTATATGGATTTAAGGGCAAAGACAGTAATATCGAAAGAATATTTTTGCATGCTTACAGCCTTTATTTGAGACATCCAATTACAAATGAAAGCTTTGAATTTGTTTCTGAGATACCAGAAAATATGCAAAATCTACTTGACAAAAACTTTGACAAAGGAACTATGAATGAAAAAATTAATAAAGAGTTTATCTCTAACTGCTTTCTTGATGTTAACAACTGGGTGTGATACTTCATCACTTACTCTACCAACATTATCGTCTACTAGCGAGCCAAAAATAGACGAGAAACTACCTGTTGTTGATGCACAAACTATCAAGCTATTGCCAGATATCAAATCTGTAAGCGTAGAATGGGAAGGTACTTCAAAATCTAATATTAATGGTTATTATATCTACAGAAAAGACCTTGAAAAAGCTGATTCTAAATTTAATAGAGTGGGTACTGTTTCAGACAAATACACAAAACATTATGTAGATCATGACTTACTTCCAAATACTCAATATGCTTACAGCGTATCTGTTATTGGTGAAAATAATTTTGAATCAAATCCAAGTGATGCTAAAGCTATAAAAACTTACCCACTTTTTGATTCAGTAGCATTTGTTGATGCAGCAAGTAATCTTCCAAGAAAAGTAAGAATTCAATGGAGACCACACGAATTATTATCTATCAAAGAATATATCCTAGAGAAAAATACTCCAACGGACGCTGAATGGAAAAAAGTTGCTACTGTAAAGAATAGACTAAATATTGAGTATATTGATAGAGATTTAAAAGATAGCGTAACTTACACTTATAGAATTAAAGCTGTTAACTTCGAAGGAATAGAGTCAAATCCAAGCATGTCTGCAACAGCTACAACAAAAGCACTTCCGCAAGCTATTGGATCACTTGATGCAACAAAAGATCAGCCTCAAAAAGTAATAGTAAAATGGAATAAAAGTCCACAAGAAGACGTTGTTGCTTACAATGTTTATATGAGCAGTGAGGCTGATAGAGGATTTAAAGATATTTACAAAACAGCTGCAACTGACAATACGTTTGAGCACGTGGTAACAGAAAATGATAAAACTAATTTTTATAAAGTTGCGACTATCGATAAAGATGGTCTAGAAAATGATATAAAACTATTAGCTCCAGTTATGGGTAAAACTTTATCAGCACCTTTACAACCAACTTTAACATTGGCACAAATTACTCCAAATGGTGTTATTTTAAATTGGATAAAAGGTGACGAGAGAGCTGTTTCATATACAGTGTACAAAACAACTAGAGAAAACTTCTTCCAATCATCAGAAAAAATTATTAAAGATGTAACTGCATTAAGATTTGAAGATACTGACGTAACTAGAGGAGTTGATTATACTTACGAAATTGAAGCTGTTGACAAATTTGGTCTAGTTTCTAAAAAAACTAAACCTGCTGCATTATCTATGCCAAAATTAGCTGAACAAAAAACGGAAACTAAATCGGCACAAAATTCAGCTAAATAAGTAACGCGATCATATGCCTCATTTAATAACAAAAAGACAATTAACAATTCAAACTCCATCTGAGAAAGATGGAGTTTTTTTTGATTTTGTAGCCAAATCGCCAAAAGAAGAAAAAATATGCGTAAAAGCAGAGGGGAAAAAGTTCTTTCTTACTAAGCTAGCCAAAAATGAGAACGATCTTATAAAGCTTGATTTGACAACAAGAGTAACTCCTATAAGTATTGCAAAAAAAGCTCTGAAAACTTATGCGGAACTAGCAAATTGCGAGATAATATCATCAAACATAGCATCTAGTCCAACAAAAATGGAACCTAAAAAAGAATACCTCAAAGAAATTAGTTATTTTGTTGATGAATTTGAAACTACAAAAGAGATTTGTATCGAAGTTGGTTTCGGAAGCGGTAGACATCTTCTTTATCAAGCAAAAACAAATACAAATAAAATATATATTGGACTAGAAATTCATACGCCATCGATTGAGCAAGTTTTAAAACAAATAAGAATGGAAAATATAGAAAATATCCTTGTAGTTAACTATGATGCGAGATTATTTTTAGAATTTATGGGATCAAATTCGATAAGTCAAATATTTGTTCATTTTCCTGTTCCTTGGGATAAAAAACCACACAGAAGAGTTATGAGCCATGAATTCATAAATGAAGCATTGCGGGCACTAAATGTTGGTGGATCACTTGAACTAAGAACAGATAGCCCTCTTTACTATGAATACTCTAAAGAACTCTACTCTAGTTACGAAGAAAAAAGTACAATTCTTAAAAATCAAGAACTAGAAGTTAGTAGTAAATATGAAGACAGATGGAAAAGAATGGGTAAAGATATTTGGGATTTGACTATTTTTGCAGATAAAATATCCCCTGATATTATTATTAACAAAGACTTTACATTTCATATTGAAAATCAATATTTATTTGATGAGATAATAAAAATATTACCAGAAAAACCAACTGTTCAAGATGACTTTATGGTGCACTTTTCACATCCGTTTAAAATTACAGAAAATAGTGGTTTAATCCATGTGAGCATGGGGAGTTTCAATAAGCCTTTATCGATCTATATATTAGTAGATAATAAAAAGATTTCTTACTTTGTAACACTTCCATTGCCTACAAGTTCAAATCATAAAGCACACGAACTTATAGAAAAAATACTAATAAATGAGGAAAAAAGATGATACATGCTAATAATCTATGCCTTAGCTATGACGGTAAAAAAGATATTATTCATAATGGAAAATTTCACATACAAGAGAAAGATTTTGTATTCATTACAGGTTCAAGCGGTAGCGGAAAATCAACTCTATTGAAATCTTTTTACAACGGAATAAAACCAAAAAGTGGGACTTTGCTTGTAAACAACACAAATATGTTAAAAGTTGGAAAAAGTAAAATTAGAGAACTAAGAAAAAATATCGGGATTATTTTTCAAGATTATAAACTTATCAAAGAATATACAGTCGAAGAAAATATTATGCTTCCTTTAAAATTAAATAACTATGGTGATGCAAAATCTTTAGAACAAGCCAGAAAGCTATTAAAACATGTAAAATTAAGTTCAAAAGGGCATTGCATGCCAGATGAATTAAGTGGTGGAGAGCAACAAAGGGCTTCTGTAGCAAGAGCCCTAGCACATAATCCAAAACTTATTTTAGCTGATGAGCCTACTGGAAATCTTGATGATTATTCAGCTGAACTTGTGTGGAGTTTATTGCGAAAAGCAAATGAACAGCTTGGAATTACAGTTGTTGTGGTAACGCACAGAATACCTGATAATTTTGGCCTAAGTTATAGAAAATTCGATATATTGTCTGGAGATATTTATGAGTCTTAATAGATTTTTTTCATTTAGTTTACCACTAATTATTATGCTTTTTTCATTTTCGATATATATTTCTATTTCAAAAATGATAACTACTTACGAAACAACTATCAATAATGATTACTCTATTGTTTTAGTAACAACAACACCAATAACGCAAGATGTTATTAAAAAAGGCATTTCATTTAATGTGAAAAACTTAAAAACACTTTCTAGGGAGCAAATACTTGCTGATTTAAGAGATGATGTTACGGATGGGTCTTTTGCTCTTTTACAAACAAAACTGCCGTATTTTTATACTCTTTCTCTGCAGGAATTTCCAACAAGCTCTTCACTAGAGAAACTAAAAAAAGAACTTTTATCAATTCAGGGAATGAAGTCCGTAGAAACATTTTCAAAAGATCATGATAATGTTTATTCATTATTTTTATTTATCAAATCTGTATCTGCAACAATGTTTGCATTTATGATACTTTTCACATTGTTCATTATCTCAAATCAAATCAATTTATGGTTTTATGAGCATTCTGAGAGACTTCATATCATAAACCTGCATGGTGGATCTCTTTTATATGGAGCAAAACCTATTTTAAAGTTAGCTTTGCTTAGTGGGCTGTTTGCTGGTATTGTTGTTGTTGGTGGGATTTTTTACGTTCAGCAAAACATTGATCTAATTTTCTCACCAGAACTAGCTCAGCTTATAACACAAAGCAATATTGTCTACACTCCAATTGAAGTAGTATCAATAGTATTAATTTCACTTTTTATTTCATTTGCAACTGTTTTTGGCGTACTAATCAAACATAGGTTTAAATAAAAATTATGAAATTATTTATTTTATTATCAATTGTATTTAGCTTTTTAAATTCGGCTGACATTAGCAAAATTGAACAAAAAATCATATACAACAAAAATATTTTAGATAAAACAAAAGAAGAGCAAAGCAAGACTAGTACAAAAATAAAAATATTAGCTGGTGAATTAAGCAAGGAAGAACAAGGATTTGAAAAAATACAAACGAATCTCAATGTAATCTCTACTAAAATTAATGCGAATAAATCACAGCTTCAACAAGCAAAAACAACAATAAATGTACTTGACCAAAAATCAAAAGTAATTGAGCAATATATTTCTGGTGTCGAAAACAATTTGGTTAGATCAGTTACAGATAAATATACGATGTCTATTGGTAAAAATATTATTAATAAAAAATCTATCAAAGATATCATTGAGCAAGAAAAATTGAGATTAATACTGGAAAATTCTAGAGAAATCATTGCAAAATCCAATGAGCAATACGTTCAAGTTACAGAACTTAAGAACGCTAATGACATACAGAAGAAAACACTTGAAACAGTTATTGTAAGTGGCGAAAGTGAAGAAAAGAAATTTAAAGATTTAAAAAAAGAGCAAGAAGTTAAGGTGTTAACTTTAAGAGAAAAACATAAAATTTATCAGAATGAATTAAAGGCTATAGTTAAACAGCAAAATGATTTAAATAGGCTGCTTGGTAGACTTAATATTGTCAAAGAAACAGAGTTAGAAAAAATCAAAAAAGAACAACTAAGACAACAGCAAGACAATTTAAGAAAAGCAAAAGCAGAAGAATTGAGATTGGCGCAAGAAAAAAAGATACTTCTTAAAGCAAATGCTAATGGCTCACAAGTAAATGCTATAACAACAGCTCAACAAATAAATTCAAAAGATATCAAAAAACTTTCACAAGATATTCTTGAAAATGATGCGGATATGAAAGTTAGAAATGTTGGCAATTCAAGCAGTGGAGTAAAAACAATATCTTCACAAGGGATAAGAATGCAAGCTCCGTTAAGTTCTTATACTGTAGCTAAAAAGTTTGGTGATTATTTTGATCCAATTTATAAAATTAAACTTTACAACGACTCAGTAACACTAAGATCTAATAGTAAAAATGAAAAAGTCTTTAGTGCGCTTCAAGGGCAAGTTGTTTATGCAAAAAATGATGCTGGTTCGCTAGGTAACGTTGTTATAATAAAACATGCTGGAGATATTCATACTATCTACTCTAGACTTAGCCAAATTGCACCAACAATTGTTGTTGGTAAAGCTGTTCCTCAAGGATATGTAGTTGGAAGAATTCAGGATTTACTAGTTTTTCAAGCAACAAAAAGCAATAGATATTTAAATCCTGAGGAGTTATTTTGAAAGCATTAGCATTATTTAGTGGTGGTTTAGATTCCACTCTTGCTATGAAAGTGATAATAGATCAAGGGATAGAGGTTATTGCTATACACGTAGATACGGGCTTTGGATCTGTTGGTGACAGAGTAGAATATATGAAGCGAATGTGTGATCATATTGGAGCTAAATTTGAAATCCTTGATCTAAAAGATAAATATCTTGATGAAGTTTTATTTGAACCTAAATACGGTTATGGAAATTATTTCAACCCATGTATTGATTGTCATGGATTTATGTTTCGTCACACAAGTAAACTTTTAGAAAAATATGATGCATCATTTATGATTAGCGGTGAAGTTGTTGGCCAAAGACCTATGAGTCAAACAAAAGATGCAATGCTAAGAGTTCAAAAATTAAGTGGGCAAGAAGAATTAGTAGTTAGGCCACTAAGCGGTAAACTGCTTCCTGCTAGTAAGCCTGAACTTGAGGGTTGGATTAGCAGAGATAAATTATTAGACTTTTGGGGCAGAGGACGAAGTAGACAATTTGAGTTTGCAAAAGAGATTGGGTTAGAAAACTTTGAACATCCATCTGGAGGATGTTTGCTAACTGATGTCCAATTCACAACAAGACTAAGGGATTTTATTGCCAATGATACACTTGAAGTTGATGATATTGATACTTTAAAAATAGGAAGACAATTGAGGCTTCCAGATGGTGCTAAACTTGTAGTTGGAAGAAAGCAGGACGAAAATCAAATACTTGAGAATACAAAAAGTAAAAAATATTTCAAAGGCAGAATAGTTAACGCAACTGGTCCATTTGTTCTATTATCAAAAAATGCCAGCGAAAATGATATTAAACTTGCAGGGGATTTCATAGTTACATATGGAAAAACAGAATTAGGTGTTACATATGACATTAATTTAGGAGAAATAGTTATTCAAGGGAAAAGACTAGAAAACAAAGACGCTATGCAGCCTTATTTACTCAAATAAAGCTTCGTAGCACAAATGCCTATTTGTAAAATTTCCTTTACACTAAACTTGATATTTAAAATTAAAGTCATTTCAAACTATCTTTGATATTCTGTCAAAAGGTAATCATAATAAAAAATATAAATAGGTGATAATATGTCAAATAATAAATTTTTCGGCGCTCATGTAAGCGCAAGTGGTGGCGTTCAGAATGCCCCTTTAAATGCTATGGCAATTGGTGCAAAAGCTTTTGCACTTTTTACAAAAAACCAAAAAAGATGGGATGCTAATCCATTTGATACAAAAACACTAGATGAATGGTTTAAAAATCTTGAACTAAGTGGTATTTTGCCTAAGCATATTTTACCTCATGACAGCTATCTAATTAATCTTGGTCATCACGATGAGTCGAGCCTACTAAAAAGTCGTGAAGCGTTTATTGATGAAATGCAAAGATGCTCTACCCTTGGACTTGATAGATTGAATTTTCATCCAGGAAGTCATCTTCAGAGATTTGGGAAAAAAGACCCTGATCTTGAGGAACTTACTTATAGTGCAGAGATAGAATGCCTAGAAACAATATCAGAATCAATTAATAGAGCTTTAGATTGCACGAAAGGTGTTATAGCTGTTATTGAAAATACTGCTGGTCAAGGGACAAATCTTGGATATAAATTTGAACATTTAGCATACATAATTGATAAGATTGAAGACAAGAGTCGTATTGGTGTTTGTATTGATACTTGTCATATGTTTACTTCTGGTTACGATATAAGAACACAAGATGCTTATGATAAAACATGGAAAGAATTTGACAAAGTTGTTGGTCGTGAGTTTCTAAAAGGGATGCACATTAATGATAGCAAACCACCTTTGGGTGCTAAGGTTGACAGACACGAAAGTTTAGGACTTGGCCATATTGGATTAAATGCTTTTGGATTTATAGCAAATGATGAACGAATGAACGATATTCCACTTATTCTTGAAACGCCAAATGAAGATATGTGGGCCGATGAAATCAAAAAACTTTACAGTTTAATCAAATAAATAAGGTATAAAATGGAGAAAAAACTACACCTAGTTAGTCTTGGTTGCACAAAAAATTTAATAGATAGCGAAGTTATGCTTGGTCGTCTTAAGGACTACAAAATAACAGATGAAGCTAGCGAAGCTGATCTTATTATAGTAAATACATGTGGATTTATAGAGAGCGCGAAAGAGGAATCTCTAAATACAATTTTTAATCTTCATGATCAACGAAAAGATGGTTCTGTACTTGTTATGGCTGGATGTCTTAGCCAGAGATATAAGGATGAACTACAAAATGAATTAAGCGAAGTTGATATATTTACTGGTGTTGGTGACTATGACGTTATCGATAAACTTGTTGAAGAAAAAAGAAGTCAATTTAGTCCTAAGGTTTTCTTAGCAGATGAAACACTTGACCGTGTTGTAACTGGCTCAAATTTTCATGCATATATTAAATTAAGCGAGGGATGCAATCAATCGTGTGCATTTTGTGCAATTCCGAATTTTAAAGGTAAATTAAATAGTAGAACTTTGGACTCCATAGAAAAAGAACTAAAAAATATGGTGCAAAATGGTTATTATGACTTTTCATTTGTAAGCCAAGATAGTAGTTCATATTTAAGAGATCATGACATAAATGATGGACTAGAAAGATTGATAGACATAGTCGAAAAGATCAATGGAGTGAAAAGTGCAAGAATTTTATATCTTTATCCATCAACTACAACAATATCATTAATTAATAAAATAGCAAATAGTAATGTTTTTCACACTTACTACGACATGCCGTTGCAACATATTTCAAGTAATATGCTTAAAATAATGAAAAGAGGAAAAGGAACTGAAAAGCTTAAAGAGCTTATGGACGAAATGAGAAAAGTCCCAAATTCTTTTGTAAGAAGTACTTTTATTGTTGGTCATCCAGGTGAAAGCGAAGAAGATTTTAATGAGCTTTGCAAATATGTTCAAGACTACAACTTTGATAGAGCAAATGTATTTAGTTATAGCGACGAAGAAGATACAAGTGCTTACGATATGAAAGAAAAAATACCACAAAACATTATCGACTCAAGAGCTGAAATATTAGGTCAAATTATAAAAACAACAACACTAAAAAGTATGGAAAAAGATATAAATACTGAATTTGATGTTGTAATTGAAGGATATAGTGATGAGCATGATTTACTTTTAAGTGCTAGAAAAATATCTTGGGAAAGAGAAATTGATGGTGAGATTTACATTAATGACAATGAAACTGATATCAGTGTTGAATTTGGTAAAGTTTATAAGGTACGAATTTCAGAGCTTGTTGGTGATAAATTACTAGGAACAATTATTGGTAAATAGTAAAATTGGTATTGACGAATTTTTACGGATGATTGAAGAAAATGATTTCGTAGAAGCTCATGAGGTACTTGAAGACGAATGGAAAATATTCAAAAAAGAAGAAAAAAGGCTTGAAGCAAAATTTGTTCAAGCATTAATAAATGGAGCAACTTCAATTGCTTTGTGGATTAAAAAACGACCGGAACCATCTCTTAGAGTTTGGGAAGTTTTTCAAAGAAACAAACATCTCATAAACGAAATATCGCTAGAGAATAAAGACAAATATCTAAATGCAATAATTTTGCTAGAAATGAAATTCTCAATTAAGCACACACTTTAAAATAACAAAAAATCAGACAAATTACCAAACTACATCAAATGATTTTCCCATCTAAACTAATCAAAAGAATATATTTAATTTTGATTTGATTTGGTATAATTAAATAATATATTAATTATAAGGTTTTACTATGGAATTATCGAAGCAAAAATGTACAAAAAATCGTTTAGAATTTTTTCCAATTATGATGTATGCTGTAGTAATGGGGCTTGGTGGCTTAACTATTACTTATCAGAAAGCTCATTCTTGGTTGGGATTTCCATCAATTATTGGAACAGTACTAATGTATCTTACAACGATGGCTTTCATGACTATCTCGGTAATTTATATGACGAAATATTACAAGTATAAACATGCTGTAATTATGGAATTTAACCATCCAATTCGTATAAATTTTTTTGCTGCCATTTCGATCTCTATGCTTATGTTGGCAATAATATTTAAAGAAGTAAATTTACCAGTAAGTGCTTTCTTTTGGTATGTTGGTGTAATCTTGCACTTTTCATTAACAATGCATACTGTAAGGTTTTGGATAAATAAAAATCAAATTTTAGATCACTCAAATCCCGCTTGGTTTATCCCTATTGTAGGTAATGTTCTAGTTCCTGTTGGTGGAATAGGATTTGCAAATCCTGGTATTTTAAACTACTTCTTTAGTGTTGGAATGTTTTTCTGGATTGTGCTTTTTGCGCTTATTTTAAATAGAATTATTTTTCACCATCAAATGGCTACAAAATTTATGCCTACTCTTTTCATACTAATTGCGCCTCCAGCCGTAGGTTTCTTAGCATACGTAAAGCTGTATAATCAAATCGATACTTTTGCATTAATGCTTTTTAATATGGGATTATTTTTCACTTTTTTGGTGGCTTTTATGTATAAAAATTTTATCAAGATAAAATTCTTTATTTCATGGTGGGCATTTGTTTTTCCAGTAGCAGCAATGGCAATAAGCTCTATGCTTATGTTTCACAAAACTGGTGATGCGATATTATTTGTATTGTCTTATGCTTTAATTGCCGTAGTTACGTTGATAGTTATTATTGTCGCTTACAATACAATTTTGAACATAAATGATAAGGAAATTTGCATAGAGGAATAACTACCGCGAGTATTATTAATAATCTGTTACTGCTTATCAATTTATATTGAGCCAACTAACAAGACAGCAAATACCAATATTAAAGTTGGTGCGAATCTTTAAAAATCGTATCCAAGCTCTCTTAATCCCTCTTTGTTTTTACTCCAGCCTTTTTTAACAGATACAAATAATTCAAGATAGACTGTTTTGCCAATAAGTTTTTCAATTTTCTTTCTAGCATTAAGACCTATTCTTTTAATTGCAATTCCACCTTCGCCTATTATCATCCCTTTTTGGGTTTGCTTTTCAACAACTATAGTTGCTTTGATAACTTCAACCTTTGGTTTTTCTTCAACCTTATTTACTATCACATCTGCTTCATAAGGTATTTCATCGCTAATATTATCAAATACTGATTCCCTAATAAATTCTCTATAAATATCTCTTAGATTCGTAGTTGTAAGAATTTCTGTGTCAAAAAGATATGGTTGCTCTGGAAGATATTTAACAACTTCGTCCAAAATAAGATTTTGTTTCTTACCCTTTTTGATTGAGATTGGAATTATTGCTTTATATTTATCGCTATATTGCTTATATTCTTCTATTTTAGCCATAACCTCAGCAGTCGTAACAAAATCTGTTTTTGTAAGAAGAAGAATATGTGGCGTCTCTTTTTTGTGTTCTTCAAGAAATCTTTCATAATGAACAATTTTATCTGTAACAGGTGCCAAGAATAATATCAAATCACATTCGCCAATAGCTTTTAGTGCTTCTTCTAGCATAAATTGATTGATTAGTTTTTCTTGATGATGAAGCCCTGGAGTATCGACAAAAATAATTTGATCATCTCCATTCATTACGATTGTATTTGATCTTTTTCTTGTGGCATTTGCTTTGTGCGATACCATATTAATTTTTTCTCCAACCAACCAGTTTAAAAGAGAACTTTTCCCTGCATTCGGTCGACCTACGGTACTTACATAGCCACATTTTGTCATATTATTTTGTCCTTAATTGTTGTTCATTTTTCTCACACCAGAATCTTAAATATACTATTTGATAAGCATTATTAACATTCATGTTTAGTTTTGAATAATGTTGAAGTTTACCATTAATCAACTAAAAGGTTAACTATCTTTGCCCAAAATATACCTAGATACTCATGCCAAGCTTTTTCTGTTTTTTGAAGACTATATCCATCAGGAAGAGATATTGCTGTATCACTATCTTTTATTAAGAAATCAGTTGGTGCTGGAATTGGTTTCATCCCTTCACTTTCAAATATAATCATTGCTCTTTGCATGTGATATGCTGATGTAACTAGTATAAATCTTTCATTGCGAAGTATATTTTTGATATTTTTAGCTTCTTCTCTCGTGTCTTTTGGTTTTGGATAAATCAAAATATCTTCACCAATAATGCCTGCATCTTTTATTATGGCTGCTGTTCGTATTGCTTCTGGGGTAGACCCTCTTCCTTCGTATCCAGATGTGATTATTTTAGCTCCATGTATTTTATTGTATTGCTTTAATACTTCCCAACCTCTATTTTCCATATCACCACCAAGAAAAACAATATATTTTGCATGTTCTGGGACTGATTGTAGTTTTGGATAAGAATTTTCAAGAGGTGCTAGTAAAAGATTCGCAAACGAGCTGTGAGAAATAATCATAGTCCAAATAATACCGATAATTAAAAATGCTTTTGCTTTTTGTATTTTTCTCTTAAAAAGAAAAATGATTCCAAAAAGAATTAAAAATAAGCCTATCGAGAAAGGCATTAAAAGCGATGAGAGTATTTTTTTAAAAGCGAACATATATTCCAAAATTATTTCCTTATTTTATTATTTTCTATATTTATTATCTCATCACTACACCAACGAGCCAAATCTTCATCATGAGTAATCAGTAAAATTCCAAATCTATCTACAAAACTTATTAAAACTTTCATAACATCAAGTGCAATTATATTATCAAGTGCACTTGTAGGCTCATCTGCTAAAAGGAGATCTGGCTTCATAAGTATAGCCCTAATTATACTGCATCTTTGAAGCTGTCCTCCACTTAATTGGTGTGGTTTTTTATTTAAGAAATCCAAACTCAACCCAAAACGTTCAAGCAGAAATGGCAATTCTGAAAAGTCATCAATGACATCATTAAGCTGATTTTGTATCGTATATGTTGGATGAAACGAGCTGTATGGGTCTTGATAGATAGAACTTATTTTTAATGATTTTAGGTCCCCTTTAATGGGTTTTATATTATTTGTAATTAGTTCAAACAGTGTACTCTTGCCACTTCCGCTGCTTCCAACAACACTTTTAATCTCACCACGATACAACTTCAAATTAAAATCTTGATAGATTAATTTTTGTTTAGTGTAACCAAAAGTAAGCTTATTAATATTTAACACAAGTTTTTTCATATTTTTGATTTTACACTAAGAATAGTTAAAGTTGATACGTTGTATATTTTCAGTCAATCAAAAATAGGAGACAAACATGAAAAAAATTGTATTAGCTACATTAATTTGTGGAGTTGCAGCATTTGGTGCTGTTGAATTAGGCGCTTGTAAAGGTTGCCATGGTCAAAACTTTGAAAAAGCAGCGTTAGGAAAATCTAAAATTGTTAAAGATATGACTAAAGCAGACGTTACTCATTCATTACAAGGTTACAAAGCTGGAACTTATGGTGGAGCAATGGCTGGTGTTATGAAAGGTCAAGTTGCTAAATATAGTGACGCTGATTTAGCTTCAACAGGTCTTGGAAAATAATTTTATCATTTGATAAAGTTTTAAAAGCCTAGCTATTTATAGCTAGGCTTTTTTTATTGCTAAAAATTACTCGTTTTACTATTTAAGAATATTTTTACTAATTCTAATATAGACATAAAAAAAGCCCGAACATAAATGTCCGGGCTTTTGTCATCATAAACTAAAATTATTTAGCTCTGATTCCTAACTCTTGTACGATTTTTGTAAAAGTTGCATAATTAGTTCTTCTTAGGTAAGTAAGAAGTCTTTTTCTTTTTCCAACCATTTTTAAAAGTCCAAGTCTTGATGAATGGTCTTTTTTGTTAATTTTTAGGTGCTCTGTTAAAACAACAATTTGTTTTGTTAATATAGCGATTTGAACTTCCGCTGAACCTGTATCTTTTTCATCTCTTCTGTATGTTGAGATTATCTCTTGTTTTATGTCCTGATCTAAAGCCATCATGACCTCCTTGATTGGTATATTTTATTCAATTATCAAACAGTGTTGATAAAAGTTTGAAAGAGTATCTAAAAGCCTCTTATACTTTCTTTAAAAAGCATGACAACAGAACAATTCTTGTCCCGTTTACTTTCCCTTCAACTTGCTCTGGATTTCCATTTAACGCAATTCCTTTGACTAAAGTTCCTCGTTTAGCAGTAAAGTTAGCACCTTTAACTTCCAAATCTTTGATGATAGTTACGCTATCGCCTTGATTTAAAACGGTACCATTGCTATCTTTTGGAAGCTCTTGCCCTTCAGGACCTTCTGCTTCATTTTCAGCCCATGTCTTTACATCATCTTCCAAATAAAGCATGTCAAGCAATTCTTGATTATTTAACTTTTTTAGCAATCTATATGAAACAACTTGAACAGCAGGAACTTCACTCCACATACTGTCACTTAAACAATGCATATTATTTGAATCAAGTTTACTGTTGTCTTCAACTTGTTCACGACAAACATCACATATACAAATACTTTGATCTATACTTCCGTCACTTGGTGCAACTTCCATCGCGCTAAGATTTTCAGTTGAACCACATAATTCACATTTATGATTAGCTCTATTTAATAATTTTTCGTCCATTATTTGTTCTCTCTTTTTTATTTGGATATGTGATATTACACTTGTTTTACTTCTGTCATGGTAAAAGAGTAATCTATTCGTATGAGTTTTGTGATTTTGATTTATTTTAATTAAGAAATGGAGCGGGAGACGGGATTCGAACCCGCGACCCCAACCTTGGCAAGGTTGTGCTCTACCCCTGAGCTACTCCCGCATTGCTCTCATTTACATTTGAAAATGAGATGGGATTTTAGCAAAAATATTTTTATTTGTAAAGTATTTTTGCTATTTTTCCCGTATTTATTGAAGAAAAAATAAATTAACCTCTTACAATTTTTTCTATTTTTCCTACTATTGATGGATCTTCTAGAGTAGATGTATCTTGTGTGATCTCTTCACCTTTTACAATGCTTCTAAGAATTCTTCTCATGATTTTTCCACTTCTTGTTTTTGGAAGATCTGGAACAAAAGCCATTTCATCACAAAGTGCTATTGCGCCAATTTCATTTTTGATAATTTTATTAATTTCTTTAGAAAGTTCAAGTTCATCTGCAGTTTGATTAGCTTCTTCACTTGCTACTGATTTTAATACGATATAAGCAAAAATTCCCTCACCTTTAATATCATGAGGCTTACCAACAACTGCAACCGCTGCAACATTTGGATGTTTTTTAATAGCAGATTCAACTTCAGCCGTTCCCATTCTGTGTCCACTTACATTTATAACATCATCTGTTCTTCCTGTAATTGTAATATATTTGTCTTCACTCATCATGGCACCGTCACCTGTAAAATAAACAGGTTTACCATCTTTTTTACAATCACCAAAGTATGATTTTACAAATCTTTCGCTATCTCCCCAAATATTTCTAATCATTGCTGGCCAAGGTTTTGTAATACACATAAAACCTTTTTCTCCGATTTCAGTTGGTGTTCCATCAGCTTCGATTATTTCAGCCATAATACCTGGAAGCGCAAACGTTGCACAAGCTGGTTTAATTGGAGTAGCTGCAGGCAGTGGAGATATCATGTGTCCACCTGTTTCAGTTTGCCAATAAGTATCAACAATTGAACATCTGCTTCCACCAACTTCTTCATAATACCATTTCCATGCTGGAGGATCTATAGGCTCACCAACTGTTCCTAAAATTCTTAAACTCGATAAGTCATATTTACTTGGCTCATCTGCTCCCATTTTATGAAGCATTCTGATTGCAGTTGGAGCTGTATAGAATTGATTAATTTTATACTCCTCAACCATTTTCCAGCATCTTCCAGCATCTGGGAAAGTTGGAACACCTTCAAACATTACTGTTGTAGCACCTGCTGCGAGCGGTCCGTAAACAATATAAGTATGTCCTGTAATCCAACCAACATCAGCAGTACACCAATATGTATCGTTGTCTTTTATATCAAAAACCCATTCCATTGTCATTTGAGCCCAAAGTATATATCCAGCACTTGAATGTTGAACGCCTTTTGGCTTACCAGTACTTCCACTTGTATAGAGTAAGAACAATGGATCTTCACTGTCCATCATTTCAGGCTCACATTTGCTTGACTCAAACTTTATAAGCTCATTGTAACTATAATCTCTACCTGATACCCAAGTGATATCTTCATGATTTCTTTCAACAACACAAACTTTTTTAACACATTCGCAACCGCTTTCTAAAGCTTGATCAACAACTGGTTTTAGCATATAAGGGCTACCTTTTCTAAATGCTCCATCTGAAGTTACAACAAGCTTAGCTTCTGCATCAATAATTCTATCTCTTAAAGCTTCAGCAGAAAATCCACCAAATACTATAGAGTGAATAGCACCTAATTTAGCACATGCTAACATAGTAATAGCTGCTTCTGGGATCATTGGCATATAAACAACAACTCGATCACCTTTTTTTATGTCAAATTGATTTTTGAACATATTTGCAGTTTTGTTTACTTCGTAAGCAAGCTCTCGATAAGTAATAATTCTTTGGTCTCCATTGTCACCTTCAAAAATAATCGCTGCTTTGTTCTTTTTTGTTGCAAGATGTCTATCAACACATTGGTGAGCAACATTCATTTTACCGCCAACAAACCATTTGTAAAATGGCGCATTAGTTTCGTCTAGAATAGTATCATAAGGTTTAAACCAGTCGATTTTTTCATTCGCGAATTTTGCCCAAGTCCCTTCATAATCTGTTTTGAATTCATCCATAAGCTCATTATATTCACACATATTTTTAAAAGCTGGGTTGTTAAATCTTGATTTAATCGGATTGAAAATATTATCCATTGTTTAGTCTCCATATTTTTTAGTTTGATATTAGTAAATCTATTATAAATGTACTAAATAGCATTTTAATAGCATTTTAATTTTAAAGAATAGTATAGACATCTTGCTTAAGATTAGTTACTTTTAGTAACAAAAAATAGAATATTACAAAAAATATATCACAAATACAATTTTCTTTAATGCTTCAAACGATAATGAAAAATAAAAATTTGCTATTGTCATGCAAAAATAGATAATAATTCAGCCCATCAAAAGTACTAAATTATGTCGATAAATGATAATATTTCAAAAAAATAAGACTAAAGGTAAAACATGACTTCAAAAAGATTAGATGCTTATTTATCAAAGTTAGGATATTGCACAAGAGGTGAAGCAAAAAAGTTTTTGAGAATTCATGAAGTAAAAGAAAATGATTTACGAATATTTGATGTATCAAAAAAAGTAAAACATTCATCAATTACTATTGATAATGAGCCTCTTGATAGCGAGTCTTTAACGATTTTAATGAATAAACCAGAGGGTGTGGTGTGTTCACATGATGACAGTGGAAAATTAATATATTCACTGCTTCCATTAAGATGGCAAAATAGAAATCCAAAGCTTTCTACAATCGGAAGACTTGACAGGGATACGACTGGAGCTATTTTATTAAGTGACAATGGTGAATTAAACCATAGATTAACTAGTCCAAAAAGTGATGTTCCAAAAATTTATAGAGTAACGTTGGCTCACCCTATAGCTGATAGCGTAGCATCTATTTTTGCAAGTGGGGAATTATTATTGCATGGTGAAGACAAACCGCTGCTGCCTGCAAAATTAACAAAAATTGATGATTTAACGGTATTGCTGGAAATAGTTGAAGGTAGATATCACCAAGTTAAAAGAATGTTCGGTGCTGTTCAAAACAGAGTACAAGCACTTCATCGAGAAACTTTCGACAAATGGGATATTGAAAAATTACAATCAGGTGAATACAAAATCTTAGACTTCAAGTAACTCTGTAAAAAAAGTGTTAAAATTCGCCCAATATTTAAAAGGATAAAAATGAATTTAGAAAATATAGATAAAAAATTTGTTTTGCAAACGTATGCTAGAAATTATGTGAATTTCAAAAGAGGTGAAAATGCTACTCTTTTTGATGAAAATAATAAAGATTATATTGATTTCACAAGTGGGATTGGTGTTGTTTCTGTTGGACATGGTAATAAAAAAGTTGCCGATGCAATTTACAATCAGATAACAAATATAACACATATTTCAAACCTTTTTATGATTGAACCACAAGCGCTTTTAGCTCAAAAAATTAATCAGCTTGCAGAATATGATGTAGGTGTATTTTTTGCAAATAGTGGTGCTGAAGCCAATGAAGGTGCTATCAAAATGGCAAGAAAATATGGACGAACCAAAGGTGAACACAAAAGATTTAAAATTATAACTCTTGAGCACTCATTTCACGGAAGAACTATAAGTACTGTGAAAGCAACTGGGCAAGCAAAGTTTCATAGTGATTCTTTTGCACCTTACCCAGATGGATTTACTTTTGTACCAAAAATAGAAGATATTTATTCAACGATCGACAATGAAACTGTTGCTGTTATGCTAGAGCTTATTCAAGGGGAAGGCGGGGTTAGTCCATTTGATAAAGAAGAGATACAAAAGTTAGCAAAAATCTTAAAAGAAAAAGATATTTTACTTATTGTTGATGAGGTTCAAACTGGTATTTTTAGAACTGGTGAATTTTTGACTTGTAAACTTTACGACATAGAGCCTGATATCGTTACTCTTGCAAAGGGTCTTGGCGGGGGGGTTCCTATTGGAGCTATTCTGACAAAACACAAGGATTTACTTGTAGCTGGTGACCATGGAAGCACATTTGGTGGCAATTATCTGGTTACTACAGCTGCATTAACTGTACTTGAAATCTTGGAGCACATTAAAAGAGATAATTCTCTTGGTGATAAAATAATATATTTCAATGAAAAGATAGAAAAAATAGTAAATAAAAACACTAAAACGATGGAATACGCAACAGGCATTGGGCTTATGCGAGGAATTAAAATTATTGACGATGAAACTCTAGGTAGAATTGTTTCTGGAGCTTTTAATGAAGGGTTATTGGTTCTAAAAAGTGGACGAAGCACGCTTAGATTTTTGCCACCTCTTACTATTACAAAAGATGAAATTGATAAAGGTTTTGAAAGACTGGAAAATGCAATTTCAAAAATTTGATTTAGGATCAATTGAAGATGCAAATATTTAGTGATTATTTCAATGATTGGCTTTACGGTGACGATGGATATTATAGCAATTACAAAACAATAGGAAAAGACGGTGATTTTTTTACAGCAGTTAGTGCTAGTAAACTTTTCGGCGGGAGTATTGCTAAAAGAATAATAGATACGATTGAAAGTGGTTTTATAGATAAGAATACAACTATTTTGGAAATTGGTGCCCATCATGGGTATCTAATGGCTGATATTATTCAATTTATTTATACATTAAAACCGGAACTTTTAAAAACTTTAACTTTTGCCATTTGTGAGCGATATGAGAACTTAAGGGATAAGCAAAAACAATACCTTAATGAATCATTTGGTGATGCAATCAACTTTATCCATTACAGCTCACTTAAAGATATTAATTTAGATAATGCAATAGTTGTCGCTAATGAGATTTTTGATGCTTTTCCTTGTGAGCTTGTCTACACAAAAGATGATGTTTTAGAGCAAGGATTTGTTGAAAATGATAAAATTATTTTTCAACCCTCAACAAATCAACATTTAATCGATATTTGCAAAAAACACCATATTTCAAAAGGTGAAGTTTCACTCGAATTTCTTGATTTTGCAAAAAGCCTAAGTTCCTCAATCAAAAAATTTGAATTTATCACGTTTGATTATGGGGATGAATATCCAAGAAATGATTTCTCTTGTAGAATCTATAGTAAGCATAAGGTGTACCCTATTTTTGAAGACGATTTACCGCTAAGTGAATTATTCAAAAAATCTGATATTACATACGATGTGAATTTTGCTTTTTTAATTGATTGCTTCAAGCAAGCTGGTGCAAAAAATATAATATATGAAACGCAACTAAAAGCACTTGTAAGATTTGGAATAATCGAGCTGCTCGAAATATTACTTAATAATACAGATGAAGCTAATTATTTACGAGAAGCTAATAGAGTAAAAACATTACTTGAGCCGACAGGTATGGGTGATAGATTTAAAGTGGCAATTTTTAGAAAATAAATTAACGATTTATAGTCTCAAATAATATCAAAAGTAAGAAAAATGTATAATCAAACTTACTTAAATAAATGGAATTATGCTTATGGAATATTTAATAGTTAGTTTTACTCATAAAAATACGGATATAAAAACTAGAGAAAAACTGGCATTCGGAAACGAACTAGAAAAAGAAACATTTTTAAAAACTGTCTTAGATAACAAGCAAATAAATGAGGCGATGTTGATTTCAACATGCAACCGTGTTGAGCTTATTGCAAGTGTTCAATGCTGTAACGATTCATCAAAAGAAATACTGCAATTATTCTCAAATCGTTCTGGAATAGACTTTCATTCTCTTCATGAAAGAGCTGATGTATATGAAAATATGGCTGCCATTTACCATCTTTTTACCGTTGCTTCATCTTTGGATAGCCTTGTTATTGGTGAAACACAAATAGCTGGTCAACTAAAAGATGCTTTCAGATTTGCAATAGAAAAAAAATTCTCAAACCAAAAACTTTCTCGTGTTATGAATTTTGCCTTTAAGTGTGCAGCAAAAGTTCGAAATATCACGCAACTTGGAACTGGTTCTGTTTCTGTAGCATCAACAGCAGTAGCAAAAGCTAGACAACTTTACAAAGACACAAAGTCAGTCAAAGCTCTTGTAATTGGTGCTGGTGAAATGAGTGAGCTCGCATGCAGACATCTTCTTAAAAGTGGTTTTGATGTTGTTATTTGCAGCAGAAATATAAAAAAAGCAAGAATATTAGCTCATTCAATAATAACAGATGGAAATGGAAATTCTTATGCCGCAAATCAGATTGAAGTGAAACCTTACGAAGAACTTGAATATCTACTTGATTCGATGGAATTGCTTGTAACGGCAACATCAGCTCCATACCCGATCATAACGAAAGAGATGGTCAAAGAAAATTCAATTGCTCGTAATTGGTTTGATATTGCGCTACCAAGAGATATTGAAGAGATGAATATTTCGAATTTACATATTTATAGCGTAGATGATTTGCAATGTATTGTTGATGAAACTCTTGAGCTTAGAGCTAATCAGGCAAAAGAAGCATTCGGGATAGTTCGTCAAATGAGCGAAGAATTTTTCATTTGGCTAAAATCTCTGGCCGTTGAGCCTATAATAAAAAACATAAGAACAAAAAGCGATGAAATAATAGATAAAAAGATACAAATCGCCATCAAAAAGAAATTTATAAAACATGATGATGTTGCCAATATTGAAAAACTCTGTCAATCAATTATGGCGGAATTTTTACACACTCCAACAATCAAATTGAAAGAAGTTTCAGTGTCTTTAAAAGGCGATGAAATACTAAATACTGCGCAAAATCTATTTGGTATTCAAGATGAAAACACAATAGACAATGCATATAAAATCAACAATTATAAGGAAATAGATTAATGAAATTCTCAAAACTTTTTATACCAACAACAAAAGAAACTCCAAATGATGCAACATTGCCATCACACCAATTCTTACTAAGAGCTGGTTTCATAAATACCAGCGGAAGTGGTCTTTATAATTATCTTCCACTCGGGAAAATGGTTCTTGATAAAATTAGAAATGTTGTTAAAGAAGAGCTTGATAATAGTGGTGCCCAAGAAGTTCAACTTTCTTTTGTAACTCCAATAGAATTTTGGGAAAATAGCGGACGAGCTACAAAAATGGGTCTTGAAATGTTGCGAATCAAAGATAGAAAAAATAATGGTTTTGTTCTAAGCCCTACAAATGAAGAAGCTATGGTTGAGCTTGTTAAGAATAGAGTTACTAGCTACAAAGACTTACCGATAAATCTTTATCAAATAAATACAAAATTTAGAGATGAAGCTAGACCAAGATTTGGACTTATGAGAGGAAGAGAATTTTTAATGAAAGATGGATATTCATTTCATGAAAATATAGATGATATGAAACGTGAATTTCATCTTATGGAAGAAACTTATAAAAAAATATTCACAAGACTTGGACTTGATTTTAGAATAGTTGATGCAGATAGTGGCGCAATTGGCGGAACTGGAAGCAAAGAATTTCACGTACTAGCAAATAGTGGTGAGGATACAATTGTTGTTTGTGATAGTTGTAATTATGGTGCAAATATAGAAGCTGCAAAACGAAAAGCTAAGAAGATTGAAACTAAAAACAATTTAGCAAGTGGCAAAATTAGCACTCCAAGCACAACAACAATTGATGAATTAAGTTCATTTCTAAATATTTTACCGTCACAAACTATCAAGGCTGTTATAAAAAAAGCGGTATATGAGGATACTACAAAAATAGCGGTATTTTTTGTTAGAGGTGATGATGAACTTGAAGAAACTAAAGCATGTAATAGTGTAAATGCACTTGAGCTTGAAGATGCTAGTGAGGACGAAATAATTAATGCTGGTCTAGTAGCTGGATATGTAGGGATAAAGGATCTTCCATCAAGCGTTATATTTAAAATAGACAGTGAGCTAAAAGATGAGAACGATATGGTTTGTGGTGCAAATGAAGAAAACTATCACCTAGCTGGCGTTGATGTTTGTTGCATGGAAGATAATGTTTATTTTGATTTAGTAGCTGTTTGTGAAGGTGATATTTGTGAATGTTGTGGTGGAAAACTAAGCTATACAAAAGGGATAGAAGTTGGACATATTTTCCAACTTGGAGATAGATATTCTAAAGCACTTGGAGCAAACTTTTTAGATAGTAATGGTAAAAGCAAACCGTTTGAAATGGGAACTTACGGAATAGGAGTAAGCAGATTAATTGCAGCCGTTATTGAGCAGAGTCATGATGAAAAAGGTTGCGTATGGACAAAAGAAACTGCACCATTTTTTGTTGATATTATTATTTCAAATGGTAAAAACGAAGATGAGTTATCTGCTGGAACAAAAATTTATGAAGACCTAAAAACAGCAGGAATTGAAGCTATACTTGATGACAGAATCAAAGAAAGATTTGGATTTAAAATGAGTGATTTTGAATTAATTGGTCTACCTTATGCTGTTGTAATAGGTAAAAAATTAAGCGAAGGTTTTGTTGAACTTGTAAACAGAAAAACTGGCGAGAAAGAAGATATTGCATTATCTAAAATTGTTGAAATTTTAAAAAATAAATAAATCAAAATAATAAAAGAAGTCAATGAAAGCACAAGATTATAAAAGTTTCATCACACGCAATATCTCTTTAAGGGGTGACAATATCGAGGAAAAAAGATCTGAGATTCGAGAATATTTTGTAAAAACTTACAAACTATTCGAAGAGCTTTTTAATATGTTTGCACATGATAATATCTTTTATGAACAGCCAGAAAAATTAAGACACCCACTTATATTTTATTTTGGTCACACAGCAACGTTTTATATTAATAAACTTATTTTGGGTGGATTTTTAAAAAATAGAATCAACCCAAATTTTGAATCTATTTTTGCAGTTGGTGTTGATGAGATGAGCTGGGATGATCTAAATCAATCAAATTATGCATGGCCAAAAGTTGAAGAAGCAAGAGAATATAGAGCTAAAGTACAAAAAGTTGTACTAGAATTTATTGATACTGTTGAATTCAAACTTCCTATCACTTGGGATAGTCCCATGTGGATAGTTATGATGGGAATTGAACATGAAAGAATTCATCTTGAAACATCATCGGTTCTTCATAGACAATTAAATCATAAAGTTATAGAGCCAACAGAACTTTTTAAAGAATGTCAAGAATATGGCGAAGCTCCTGCAAATGAACTAATTAATGTTGCTGGTGGAACTATCCATTTAGGCAAAAAGCGAGATGATGATTTTTATGGCTGGGACAATGAATATGGTGAGGCATCATTTGAAATTGATGACTTCAAGGCAGCAAAATATCTAACAAGCAATGGTGAATTTTTAGAATTTGTAAAAGATGGTGGCTACAAAAATGATAGTTTTTGGGATGACGAAGGTCTTAGATGGAGAAACTATACTAAAGCCAGCCATCCAACTTTTTGGTTGCTTGAAAACAATACGTATCATTTAAGAACTATACAAAATCTTATTAAGCTCCCTATGAATTGGCCTGTTGAAGTTAATTACTTAGAGGCTTTAGCATTTTGTAAATGGAAATCGCACAAAACATCTACAAATATTACATTACCAAGTGAAGCAATGTGGTACAAAATTTATCATGTTTCAAATGTTAAAGATGAGCCATTATGGGGTGAAATTGCTCCAGCCAATATTAATCTTGAACATTTTGCATCACCATCGCCAGTCAATATCTTTGCTCATGGTGATTTTTTTGATGTTATCGGGAATGTATGGCAGTGGACAACAACAACAATTGACGGTTTCCAAGGATTTGAAATTCATCCTCTTTATGATGACTTTTCAGTGCCAACTTTTGATAAAAGACACAATATCATTAAAGGTGGTTCTTTTATAAGCACAGGAAATGAGACATTAAAAAGCTCTAGATATGCTTTCAGAAGACATTTCTTTCAACATGCAGGCTTTAGATATGTATCTGTTTCTAATGATCACAAAGAAGATATTGAAACAGTAAAAAATCACATTGTTTTCAGGGAAGAAAAATTCTTTGATATCGTTACCAGCATTTCTAGCAAATATATCAAGCCGGATTATAAAACGGCTTTAAATTTAGGATGCGACTATGGAAAAGCTGTATTTAATATGTCTAATAAATTTCAACATTTGGTTGGAATTGATTTTACTGCGAGAAATATTTTAACAGCACAAAAAAATTTAGAGTTACAAAATATCAAAAATATAGACTTTTGGCAAGGTGATAGCTGCAATTTAAAACCTAATTTTAGAAATTTTGACTTTATTATACTTTCAAATAATCATGAAGAACTTTATAATCTAGACCACTTACTCGAAGAACTTCCTCTGCGATTAAATAATTCTGGAAGAGTTGTTGTAGCGTTTAAAAACTTTACAAAGCAAGATAAAGTAAAAGAAATATTTGGAAAAAGTTTAAAATTTGTTGAAGAAATTGACAATATTACAATATGGGAAAAATAATGAAGAATAAGTTTGTTAATTTTGACAAAAAAATTAACAGACACTCGACTGATTGCGTCAAATATGATGGTCTTGTGGAATATTTTGGGACCAATGAGGCTAAGCCATTGTGGGTTGCTGACATGGATTTTGCGACCCCAAAGCATGTATGCTCAGGCATGAGAAATAAATTAAAACAACAAATTTTTGGATATGAAATTCCTTCGTCCGAATCTTTTAATGCTGTTATTAGCTGGCAAAAAAGACATGATCTTGAACTTCAAAAAGAAAATATTTTATTTTGCTCTGGTGTTGTCCCATCTTTAAAAGTTGCAATAGAAGCTTTTACTGAACATGGTGATGAAGTGATAATTTTTCCACCTGTTTATTTTCCATTTTTTAGTGTAATAAAAGATAATGGAAGAACCGTCATTGAAAGTCAATTAGAATTACAAAATGGTAAATATGTAATGAACTTGAGTGATTTGGAATCAAAAATATCATTAAAAACAAAGCTACTACTATTGTGCTCACCCCATAATCCGATCGGAAGAATTTGGAGCAAAGATGAGCTTGAAACCTTAAATGATTTATGCGTAAAGCATAATATTTTAGTTATTAGTGATGAAATTCACAGTGATCTAGCGTTTAAAAACTTTGTATCTTTTGCTTCAATAAATGAAAATTGTTTAATTCTGAACGCACCAAGTAAAACATTTAATGTTGCGGGTCTTAATACTTCATATGCTTTTTCAAAAAACAATGAAATTCTTACGAAGTTTAAAATTTATGCAAAAAGAGATCATATTGTATCCCTAAATTCACTATCAAATGTATTGATTCAAAGTTGCTATAGCAATGAAAGTGAAATTTGGTTAAACCAATTGTTGACATATTTGGAAGAAAATATTAACTATACAAATGCATTTTTTACAAAATATTTACCAAAAATCAAAATCATCGAAACAAATGCAACATATCTTTTATGGCTTGATTTTCAAGAGACCGGACTAAAACATAAAGAGATAAAAGATAAACTTTTAAATGAAGCAAAATTAGCACTCAATGACGGCGTTACATTCGGTTCAAATGGAAAATATTTTTTTAGATTAAATATTGCTCTACCAAAAAGTGAACTAAAAAAAGCACTCGCAAATATTCAGCAAGCATTTTCAATCAAATAAAAACACTATAATTCAAATCAAATTTCAGCAAAAAATCAATTCGTAACTTTAGAAATTACAATTAAGACTAAATTTATCTTATTTAATTAAACTTCTATCACTTAAAACAAAAAATAAAAGGATTAAATATGGCAACAGTAACATTTAAAGAAAACATAGTATGCAACTTAGCAGGAAACGAAGTAAAAGTTGGAGATTTAGCTCCAATCGTAACAGTAGTAAACTGTAACCCAATGCTTCAAAACGAAACTATCGGTGGAGCTGGTAAAGTTCAACTTGTAATCGCAGTACCTTCACTTGACACAGGTGTTTGTGATGCTGAAACTAGAAGATTTAATACAGAAGCTGCGAACCTTGAAGGTGTTGAAGTTATCACTGTATCAATGGACTTACCATTTGCAGCAGCTAGATGGTGTGGTGCAGCTGGAATTGAAAACTTAAAAGTTTGTTCAGATTTCAGAAACAAAGATTTTGCAAACGCTTATGGTGTTTTATTAGCTGATGGTCCATTAGCTGGAATTACTGCAAGAGTAATCTTCGTAATTGATGCTGACGGTAAAGTTTGTTACAAACAAGTGGTTCCAGAAATTACTTCTGAGCCTGATTATGCTGAAGCTTTAGCAGCTGCTAAATCTGTAGCTCCTGCAAAATCAGCTTGTTGTGGAGGAGGACACTGTTCATAATCTTTGAACAGTTTTCTTTGAAACAAAAAAGGCTAGTCAAACTGACTAGCCTTTTTTAATATATTATTTTTACATTTATATTATCAAGTTATTCAAAAAATCCATTATCTTCCAATATCTTAATCCCTTCCTTGATAGAAGCGACACTGTTTGCGAATTTCTCTTTATTCTCACTGTCAAGCTCAAGTTCAATAATTTGCTCGCATCCACTAGAACCTAAAACTACTGGGACTCCAACTGTTACATCGCTGTATCCATATTCCCCTTCAAGTAAAACGGATGATGGAATAACAATTCTTGAATCATCTAAAATAGCTTGTATCATAACTGTAATAGCTCTTCCTGGAGCATAATATGCTGATGTACCAAGATATTTTACAATTTCAGCTCCACCTTCTTTTGTTTTTTGGATAATTTCATCCATATCATTCTTTCCAACAAGCTGACTTAATGGTATACCTCCAACTGCTGATATCTCTGGAAGTGGAATCATGTTTTGACCATGATCACCAATAACTATTGCTCTTGTTTGACCTGGTCCAAAACCAACTTTTTTATTTATTTGATAAGCCATTCTTGAGATATCTAAAGCACCAGCCATTCCTATAATTCTATTCCTTGGCCATTTTGTAAGTCTATGAATAACATATGTCATAACATCTAATGGATTTGCCACACATAAAATAATTGCATTCGGGGAGTATTTCATGATATCAAGAACAACTGTTTTGACTATTTTGGCATTTATAAGAAGTAAGTCTTCTCGTGTCATATCACCTTTTCTTGGAACACCGGCCGTTATGACAACAATATCACAATCTTTCATATCTGATGGTGTTTCAGCTGAAGTTACTATAGTGCCCTGCGGAGAATAACTTGTAGATTGCCCGATATCAATCGCTTTACCTTTTGCCAAATCTGGAAAAATATCATACATAACTACTTCATGGCAAGTTCCAAGCAATGTCAAACTATACGCTGCTGTTGCTCCAACAAAACCAGAACCTACGATCCCAACTCTTCTACCTACTAGCATAATTAAATCCCCTCATTTGAAACTTTTTTAGTATTTATAATTATATAAAACTAAACTAATGATGGGATTTTACCAATAACAACTTCCAGCCAAGTTAAAAAGAAGATTTGAAAATCTATCTTTTTATAAATTATGCTGTTATGACACACTATAGTTCATATAAAGATTTATTAGAACGATTGAGCATACTTTTTTTATTCATAAGAAATTCATCAACAACAACTGCGCATTCTCTTCCTTCAAAAATAGCCCAAACTATTAAAGATTGTCCTCTTCGAGAATCACCGCAAGAAAATATTTTTGGCACAGATGTCTTATAATTTATAGCTTCTATATTTGTTCTTTGATCAATTTTAAGATTAAAGTTTTCAATAACACAATCTTGTGACGGTCCAACAAATCCCATTGCAAGAAGTACCAAATCAGCTTCAATTACAAATTCGCTACCATCAATTTCTTTAAAGTTTTGTCCATCCCATTTAATCTTAACACAATTTACACCGATTAAATGGCCTGTTTCATTCTTAATAAATGATTTCGAAAGGACATCAAATTCCAGATCGCATCCTTCAGATTGAGAAGTTGAAAGCTTAAAAATCCTAGGAAATTTTGGCCAAGGCATCTCTTCCGTTCTGGATAATGGTGGTTTTGACAATAGCTCAATTTGCATTACAGATTTAGCACCTTGCCTAATAGATGTTCCTACACAATCACTTCCTGTATCACCGCCACCGATAACTAAAACTTTTTTACCTTTTGCTGATATTTTCTCTTGTTCATTAAAAATTTCACATTCTAAAATAGAATTATTTTGAGCTAAAAAGTCCATAGCAAAATGTATTCCTTTGGCATCTCGATTGATGATCGGGAGATCTCTAGGTTTTCCAGCACCTATGCAAACTATAATTGCATCAAATTCTTTATCTAATTCATTGATAGATATATCTACACCGACATTAACTTCCGGTATAAAATTTATTCCTTCTTCTATCATGATATCGATTCGTCTTTGAACTACATCTTTTTTATCGAGTTTAAAATTCGGTATGCCGTATCTAAGTAATCCACCGATTCTCTTTTCTTTTTCATAAACTGTAATTTCATGACCTGCTTTATTTAATTGATCAGCAGCAGCAAGTCCTGCGGGACCGCTTCCTATAATGGCTACTTTTTTACCTGTTTGCTTTTCTTTAGAAAGAGTTTTCATCCACCCTTTTTCGTACGCTTTTTCAATAATTGCATATTCAATATTTTTAATGGCAACCGGTTCATCATTAATTCCAAGCACGCATGCCGTTTCACAAATAGCAGGACAAACTCGTCCTGTGAATTCAGGAAAGTTATTTGTGCTCATGAGATTTCTAAATGCACTTTCCCATTTGTCTGTATAAATTAAATCATTGAACTGGGGGATAATATTTGCCAAGGGACATCCGTATGAACTATGGCAAAATGGAACTCCACATTCCATACATCTTGCAGCTTGTTTTTCTACATCATCTTTTGGCATTGCAATTGTAAATTCTTTAAAATGAGTTATTCTTTCACCAACTCTTTGATATCCAAAATCTTCTCTTTTGTATTCTTTAAATCCTGTAACTTTTCCCATGGTCTAGCCTTGCACTTTTATATTAGCTTGCGCACATTTTTGTTCATTCTTTTGTAAAACTTTCTTGTACTCTTTTGGGATAACTTTAATGAATTGTGTTTTTGCGGTTTCCCAATTTTCCAAAATAGTTTTAGCAGTTTTACTTGAAGTAAATTCAAAATGATTTTCAATCATTGTTTTTAATTTTGTGTTTTCAGATTCAGAATTTATACTTTCAAGATATACCATTGCGGAATTTATTTTTAACGATTGATTATTATTGACATCATAAATATATGCAATACCACCGCTCATTCCAGCTGCAAAGTTTTTACCTATTTCCCCCAAAACCACAACATTCCCACCTGTCATATATTCGCATCCATGATCACCAAGTGTTTCAGTAACTATATTGGCTCCAGAATTTCGCACTGCAAATCTCTCGCCAGCTAATCCGTAAATATATGCTTCTCCACTTGTGGCTCCATAAAATGCTACATTTCCAATAATTACATTATTTTTGGGTTCAAAACTAGAATTCTTTGAAGGATACACAATAATTCTTCCTCCGCAAAGCCCCTTTCCAACATAATCATTAACTTCACCCTCAACTTCAAAAGTTATGCCTGATGTCAAAAACGCTCCAAAACTTTGGCCAGCACTACCTTTCATTTTAAAATGAATTGTATTATTTGGCAATCCATTTTCTCCATATTTTCTTGTAACCTCAGACGAGAGTAATGTTCCAAGAGTACGATTGACATTTGTTATGATTATGTCATTGTATGTTTTTGTACCATTTAAAATTGATTCTTTAGCCATTTCTATTAGTTGATTATCCATTGCGTTTTCAATTCCATGCTCTTGTGATGATGAACAATAGTTAGAATCAGTTGAACGAATATGAACACCGTGAAGAAGTCTTTCAAGCTTTAAGTGTTTTGCTTTTGGATGAGTAATATTTTTTCTAGCTTCAAGCTTGTCTACTCTACCTACCATTTCATTAATAGTTCTAAATCCCAATTCGGCCATAAGTTCTCGAATTTCCATCGCTAAAAAAGTTATATAATTTATAATATGTTCTGGCTTACCTTTATATTTTGCTCGCAACTCTGGGTCTTGAGTTGCTATTCCAACTGGACAAGTATTCAGATGGCATTTCCTCATCATAATACATCCCTCAACTATAAGTGCGCTAGTAGCAACACCCCATTCTTCGGCACCAAGCAATGTAGCGATAACAATATCTCGTCCCGTTTTAAGTTGACCATCTGTTTGAAGCACTATCCTTGAACGAAGACCATTTTTAACAAGCGTCTGATGAGCTTCTGCAAGTCCTAATTCCCATGGTAATCCAGTGTGTTTTATAGATGTTTGAGGCGAAGCGCCAGTTCCTCCATCGTATCCAGAAATCAAAATAACATCAGAATGAGCTTTTGCAACACCTGCTGCTATTGTTCCAACGCCAACTTCTGATACAAGTTTTACACTTATTCGTGCTTCTTTGTTTGCATTTTTCAAATCATGTATCAATTGCTTTAGGTCCTCGATACTATAAATATCATGATGAGGTGGTGGTGAAATTAGTCCAACCCCTGGAGTTGAATATCGCGTTTTTCCAATAATATCGTCAACCTTATCTCCTGGCAATTGCCCACCTTCACCAGGTTTTGCACCTTGTGCCATTTTTATTTGGATCTCTTTGGCATTTACCAAATAATTCATGGTTACACCAAATCTACCACTTGCAACTTGTTTAATAGAAGAGTTTGCATTGTCTCCGTTTGCAAAAGGCTTAAATCTAAGTGGGTCTTCACCACCTTCACCAGTATTGCTCTTTGCGCCAATTGCATTCATTGCTATTGCCATTGTTTGATGAGCTTCAAGTGAAATTGAACCATAACTCATAGCGCCTGTTGCGAATCTTTTTCTTATCTCCTCAACACTTTCAACCTCATCAATTGAGATCGGTGCTTGTTTTTTAAAATCCAGCAAACCTCTTAAATTTAATAAATTATCGGCTTGATAATCTAATGTTTTTGAATATTGCTTAAATACTTCATAATCATTTGTTCTTGCTGACTGCTGAAGTAAGAAAATATTTTCTGGCGTATATTGATGCTTTTCACCTCTTTGTCTATAGGAGTAAAGTCCTCCAACACTTAAATCTGTGGACTCAACATTATCTTCACTAAAAGCAACTTCATGACAAATCAAAACCTCAGCTTCAATCTCATTTATTCCAATACCACTTAATCTACTTGCTGTCCCTTTGAAATATTTCGCAACAACTTCATCACTAAGCCCTACAGCTTCAAAGATTTGAGCCCCTGTATATGATTGAATAGTTGAAATACCCATTTTTGACATGATCTTCAATAAACCTTTTTCAATAGCATTGATATAGTTTTTTGTTGCATTCTCGCTACTTAAATGCTCATCAATCAATGTTCTTTTTCTCAAATCTTCAATTGTTTCAAATGCCAAATATGGATTAATGGCATTAGCTCCATAACCAATTAATGTTGCAAAATGATGAACTTCTCTTGCATCTCCACACTCAATCACAATACCACAATTTGTTCGCATACCATGTTCCACCAAATGATGGTGTACTGCACTAATTGCTAAAAGTGATGGTATGGCAGCATGCTTTTTGTCAACACCTCTTGTAGATAAAATAATAACTTGAAAACCATTCTGAACGGCAGTTAGTGCAGCATTCCGAACTGCTACTAGTCGTTGCTCCATAGAGCCTATAGTTTTTACATCAAACAAAAGATCAATAGTTATGGCTTTAAAATTTGACTCATTGATTCCTCTTAATTTTTCCAGATTTTCATTTGTTAGGATTGGTTGAGGAAGTTCAATAAATTTTTTTGTTTTTTTGTTTTGCTCAAATAAATTACCTTGCTGACCTATAAAGCTAACAAGAGACATAACGCTTTCTTCTCTAATTGGATCGATTGGTGGATTTGTAACTTGAGCAAATAGTTGATGAAAATAATTAAATAGATTTACTGCTTTATTTGACAATACAGGTAAAGTTGCGTCATTTCCCATTGAGCCAATTGCCTCATATCCATCTTTTGCCATTGGAGCAATGATCGTTTTTAAATCTTCGATAGTATATCCATAGCACTTTTGTCTTCTTAAAATAGTTTTGTGGTTTGGCTGTTTTACTTGGTTATTTAGTGGTAAATTATCAAGGGATATTTTTAATTCGTCCAACCATTCGCCGTAAGGATGCCCTTTTGCAAGCATTGTTTTAATTTCAATATCAGGAACAATTCGTCCTTCATCAAGATTCACTAAAAACATTTTCCCAGGCTGTAATCTTCCTTTTAAAAGAACATCTTCTGGTGGAAAATAAATAGCCCCTTGCTCTGACGCCATAACTAAAATATCATCTTTAGTAAGTATATAACGCGATGGTCTAAGTCCATTTCTATCAAGTGTTGCCCCAACAAACTTACCATCTGTAAACGCCAAAGAAGCTGGCCCATCCCATGGCTCCATTAATGTCGCATGGTACTCATAAAAATCTCTTATTTCTTTGTTATTTTGCTTGTCTTTTTCCCAAGCTTCTGGGATCATCATAGTCATAACATGAGGTAATGTTCTGCCTGCTAAAGTCAAAAGTTCTACTACATTGTCTAAAATTGAAGAGTCAGAGCCAGTTTTTTCATTTATCAAATAAGGATAAATTTTATCTAGATCATCTTGTGAAAAAAGATTTGATTCAATCAATGATTGTCGAGCCCTCATCCAATTAATATTTCCCCGTAAAGTATTAATCTCTCCATTATGTGCCAAATATCTAAAAGGCTGAGCTAAAGGCCAAGATGGGAATGTGTTAGTTGAAAATCTACTGTGAACCAATGCAATCGCTGATTCAAAATCTTTGTCATTTAAATCAGCAAAAAATAAAGGTAATTGAGCCGTAATTAACTGGCCCTTATAAAGGATTGTTTTGTAAGAAAGTGATGGTATATAAAAATATTCATTACTCTTAATATCAGAACTTGTAACTTCTGTTTGAATATATTTTCTGGCAACATAAAGTTTTCTCTCAAACGCATCACTATCTATGATATGGTTTGGTTTTGCAACGAAAATATGATAAATATGCGGCTCAGTAGATTTAACACTGTCACCAAGAGAACTATTGTCAGTTGGTACTTTTCTCCATCCTAAAAAATCAAGTCCGAGTTCTAATATGCAATTTTCAACTATTGTTTGGCATTCCAAACCGCCCTCCGGGTCTCTTGGAATAAAGACAACACCAACAGCATAATTACCAAAACTTGGAAGATTAATGTTTTGCAACATTGCAATTTTTCTAAAAAATTTATCTGGCATTTGAATCAAAATACCAGCTCCATCACCAGAATTCTTTTCAGCTCCTACAGCACCACGATGTTCAAGATTTATGAGAAGCTCTATACCCTTTTGAACAATTTCATGAGATTTAACACCTTTAATATTTGCTACGAAGCCAACTCCACATGCATCTTTTTCAAATCTTGGATCGTATAAACCCTCTGCTTTTGGTAAATAATTGTGTCCCATTTATTAATACTTTCTTATCTTATTTTTAAAGTCCTAATGGTACTTAAGATTTTGTTCATTATAAATTAAAAATTTATCATTTTGAGATATAATCCAAGGATGAAATCAATACAAAATCAAGAACTTTTATCAGCAAAAAAATTAGCAGGGATAATTCTGCGTCCTAATAGTAAAGATTTACAAGATGTTTATCTGTCAATCAAGTCAACTTTCAACAATTTCGGCATTAAAACCATTTTGGATAAAACTAGTGCCGAGATGATAGGTGAAGAAAATGGATATCCATTTAGCGAGCTTGTTCAAAAAAGTGATTTTCTTGTAACTATTGGTGGCGATGGAACTTTAATATCTGTTGCAAGAAGAAGTATAGATTTCAATAAAGCGATATTAGGAATCAATCTTGGAACATTAGGATTTTTAACCTCCGTATTGCCAGAAGAGCTTGATTTATTTTTAACAAATTTTTTAAATGATGACTACAAAATTGATGAAAGAATGATGATCAATGCATCAATTAATGATATTCATACTGTTGCATTTAACGATATTGTTATTAAAGGCAAATCTGTTACTCACATGGTAACAATAGATGCTTTTGTTGATAACAAAAAATTCAATAGCTACTATGGCGATGGGCTTGTAATCTCAACTCCAACAGGCTCGACTGCATATAATCTAAGTAGTGGTGGTCCTGTAGTTTATCCGTTAACTGATGCCTTTATTGTAACTCCTATTTCAGCTCACTCTTTAACACAAAGACCAATAGTGCTGCCATCAGATTTTGAAATCGCCCTTACTACAAATGATATAGATGGGGCTTTTGTGCTTATTGATGGTCAAGATACATATGAATTAAAAAAAGGTGACATTGTGAAAGTCAAAATCGCTCCATTAAAATCTAAACTAATACGAGCAAAAGAAAGAGATTATTTTGCTGTTTTAAATCAAAAACTTAATTGGGGCAAATAGATATTTGTCTTTAAAATAGCTATTTTGGATATTTTATATCCAATAAAAATTCTTCTAGTGTAATTCAGTCAATATTTTTGGCAATTATTGCGATTTTCATTCAAATTAAATAAACGAAATAACAAGTCAAGGTGGATATACTTATGTAATTCATAAATGTATAAATACGATTTACATACTTTTTGAGTTTTATTTTAGGATGAAGTGTAGTAAAAAGCTTTTATTATATTTGAAACAAAACGATGAAATAAAAATATTTCATTTAGGCAAACAAAATTAAGGATGAACAATGGCATTAAAAGTTGTAATATCTCATAAAACGGGCTACAAATATGACAAACCAGTTAATCTAAGTCCCCACATAATCAGGCTTCGTCCAGCTCCTCACAGCAGGACACCAATCGAGGCTTATTCTCTTAAAATAAAACCGGAAAATCATTTTATAAATTGGCAACAAGACCCTTTTGGTAATTATTTGGCAAGATTGGTTTTCCCTGAAAAGACTACTGAATTAAGCATTGATGTTGAAATCATTGCTGACATGATAACTATCAATCCATTTGATTTCTTTGTCGAAGAAAGTGCTGCAAATTATCCATTTTCTTACAAGGACGATTTAAAAAAAGAACTATTCCCATATCTTGAACTAGATGAAGATAGTGCTGCAATTAGAGAATTTGTGTCAACGGTTGACATAGGTGAAAAGCCAATTATTGACTTTTTAGTTGCTCTAAATCAAAAAATATATGAATATTTAAACTATACATTAAGACTTGAAGTTGGTGTGCAAACTTGTGAGCACACTTTAAAATGTAAAACTGGAAGCTGTAGAGATTTCTCATGGTTGTTTGTACAAGTTTTAAGACATTTGGGGCTTGCAAGCAGGTTCGTTTCTGGCTATTTAGTTCAACTCAAAGCAGACGAAAAATCTTTAGATGGGCCAAGTGGACCAGAAGAGGACTTTACTGATTTACACGCTTGGACTGAAGTATATATTCCTGGAGCGGGTTGGGTTGGATTAGATTCAACAAGTGGTCTTTTTGCAGGCGAAGGTCATATTCCACTTGCTTGCACTCCTCATTACAATTCTGCTCATGCTATTGAAGGTGCTAGCGATAAATGTGAAACAGAATTTGAATTTGAAAACAAAGTTACAAGAATTTTCGAATCTCCTAGAGTTACTAAACCATATAGGGAAGAGCAATGGAAAGAGATTTATGAGCTTGGATTCAAAGTTGATGAGGATCTAGTTGCAAATGATGTTAGATTGACGATGGGTGGTGAACCTACTTTTGTTAGCATTGATGATATGGAAGCTCCAGAATGGAATACAACCGCAGATGGAGAACACAAAAGAAAGCTTGCAAATGATCTTTCAAGACAACTTTTAAGCTCATATACAAATGGTGGATTGCTTCATCATGCTCAAGGAAAATGGTATCCAGGTGAGCCGATTCCTAGATGGCAAACAAGTATTTATTGGAGAAAAGATGGGGTTCCTGTTTGGGAAAATCCTGAACTTTTAGCGGACAAAAACAAAGAGTACAAATTTGAAACAAAAGATGCGAAACAATTTTTAAGTCATCTAGCTTTAGTTTTAGGAGTTAGCCCCGAAAATATTGTTCCTGCGTTTGAGGATCCAGTTTATTACATCATGAAAGAAGCAGAAATGCCTCTTGATATTGATCCTTTGGAATTTGACTTAAAAGACTCACTTGAGAGACAAACTATCGCTGAAAAACTATCAAATGGTCTTAATAAAGAGGTTGGATTTGTACTTCCTCTTGGATTTGGTAAAACAAAATGGCTAACTTCAAAATGGGAATTTAGAAGAAAACATATGTTTCTATCAGCTGGAAATTCACCGCTTGGTCTAAGACTTCCGCTTAATTCATTGTTGGCAAAACCTCACACTGAACTTGAAAAAGGATTTGAACTTGACCTATTTGCTTCATATCCTGAGCTTGGTAATTATAAAGAAAATGTGGAATCAAGAGCAAAAAATATAGATGACACTACAACACAATTGAATACATACTCTGCTTTTGTTAAAACTGCGATGTGTGCAGAAATTAGAGAAAAAAAATTATGTCTTTTCTTGCCACCAATTGAAGATACTGAACAATTTTTAGACCTTATTTCATCTATTGAAGTTACTGCTAAATATTTAAATATGCCGATTATTTTGGAAGGTTATGAGCCTCCTCATGATTTGAGAACAGATAGAATCAAAGTTACTCCTGATCCAGGTGTTATTGAAGTAAATATTCAGCCGGCATCTTCATGGCAAGAACTAAGTGACAATCTCATCAAGCTATACAAAGATGCAAGAATTTGCAGACTAGGTACTGAGAAATTTATGCTTGATGGAAAACACACAGGAACTGGTGGTGGAAATCACGTTACAATAGGCGCTATGAAACCTAGCGATAGTCCACTACTTAGAAATCCAAGACTTCTTCAAAGCTTGATAACTTTTTGGCAACATCATCCAGGTCTTTCTTATCTTTTCAGTGGAGCATTTATTGGGCCAACAAGTCAAGCACCAAGAGTTGACGAGGGAAGAATTGAAAATCTTTATGAATTAGAAATCGCATTTTCTCAAATTCCTGAAGATGGTGAAGTTCCATTTTGGTTAACAGATAGACTATTCCGTCATATGCTTACTGACATAACAGGAAATACTCACAGAAGTGAATTTTGCATCGATAAACTTTATTCACCAGATAGCAGCACTGGAAGACTAGGGATTCTAGAATTAAGAGCCTTCGATATGCCACCTCATAGAGAAATGGCACTTTTACAAATGCTTTTAGTTAGGGCTTTAGTAAGTGCTTTCTGGAAAAAACCTTATCAGCACAAACTTGTTAGATGGGGAACGAGACTTCATGATGAATTCCTTCTTGAGCACTATGTTAGAGAAGATATGAAAAGTATTGTCGAATATTTAAATGATGAGGGATATCCATTCAAACTTGACTGGTTTGATCCATTCTTTGAATTTAGATTCCCGCTATATGGAATGACAAAAATAGAAAATATGGATATAGAAATAAGAGCGGCTATTGAGCCATGGCATGTTCTTGGCGAAGAAAGTGGTAGCCAAGGAACTGCACGATATGTTGACAGTTCACTTGAAAGACTTCAAATAAAAGTGAGGGATTTTGTTCCAGAAAGATACACTCTTACGTGCAATGGAGTTGAGATTCCATTGGTTAAATCTGCTACACATGGTGAATTTGTATGTGGAGTAAGGTATCGTGCATGGCAACCATGGTCTGCACTTCATCCTACGATTGGAGTTGATACGCCATTAACGTTTGATGTTGTTGACAATTGGAATACAAAATCAATAGGTGGCTTTAACTACTTTGTATCACATCCAGGCGGAAGAACTTACGATAGCTTCCCTGTAAATTCTTATGAAGCAGAATCTAGAAGAATAAACAGATATTGGGATTTTAATCATTCACAAGGTGATGTGGTAGAACAATCGGCTCCTGTAGTTGCACCGCATAATTCTTCAAGCAATGAAACAAGAAAAATTGTTGTCAAAGATGGAGGAAAAGTATTTAATATTCAAAAAATTGGCACTAATCCAGAATATCCACATACAATGGATTTAAGACAAAGATGGGTTGCAAAGATTTAAAACCATGGATATTTTCGAAAATTGTAAACTAAACTCTCCTTTTGATGAAATGTTCGATGAAAATTGCAGCATTAAAAATCACTGGATAGATATTGCAAATAGCCTTTCATTTGTAGGTCTCAAACAACTTGCGCAAAAGCAAGTTGAAATAGACTGGAGACTTGAAGATAATGGCGTTACATATAATATTTACAACGATCCAGATGGAAACAATCGAAAATGGAATCTAGACCCCATACCTTTTATTATAGAAGAAAGGGAATGGAATGAAATTTCTTTAGGATTGAAACAAAGAGCTAAGCTTTTAGATTTAATTTTTAAAGACATATATACAGAGCAAAAACTTTTAAAAGATGGTATTGTACCTGCGGAAATTATTTTTGCTCACAAAGGTTTTATACCTGAGGTTTACAACTTTAAAAACAAAGATTATTATACTTTAAAGTTTTATGCGAGCGATATTAGCAGGGGACCTGATGGTAAATTTTGGGTAATAACAGACAGAACATCTGCTCCATCTGGTCTTGGTTATGCTATAGAGAATCGTTTAACAATGAATACAATTGCAAACGATCTTTATCCAAATACAAATATCAAGAAGCTTTCAAGATATGTAGATAATTTTAAAAACATGCTGAAAGCATCTACAAAAACAAATAGTACAAATCCACTTATAGCACTACTAACTCCTGGTCCACACAATGAAACATATTTTGAACATTCTTATTTAAGTGCATTCCTGGGATTAACATTGGTTCAGGGTGAAGATCTACTAACAAAAAACAATCAGTTATGGCTTAAAAATCTTAATGGTCTAAAAAGGGTTGATGGGATCATAAGACGTGTCGATGATGTCTATTGTGACCCGTTGGAGCTCAAAAATGATTCACAGCTAGGTGTAGCTGGATTTTTAAATGTTGCCAGAAACGATAACGTTTCAATAGTTAATCCAATAGGAATAGGTATTTTAGAAAATATTGGGCTAAATCCATTTATGAAAAATATTTGTAAATATCTATTGGGTGAGGACTTAATTCTTCCACAAATTGCTACGTGGTGGTGCGGTCAAGAAAATGAATTAGAATATGTACTAAATAATATCAATACACTTATAATTAAAAAAATTGACAAAACAGATGGTGCTGAAACATATATTGGGAGAAATCTAAATACTGATGAGCTAAACACTTTGGTGTCAAAAATAAAACTTTATCCGACGGTTTATGTGGCTCAGGAGCATATAAACTTTTCAACTTCTCCATCGTTTACCGGAGAGTCAATAGAGCCAAGAAATGCTATTATCAGATCTTTTAGCTTCCTAGGAGAGGATGATTATGAAGTTATGCCGGGTGGACTTGTAAGGGTTTCAACTTCAACTGACTCGTTAGTTTTTTCAAACCAAAAAGGTGGGAATAGTAAAGATTTATGGATACTTGGGATCGATGATACAATTGTTCCAAAGATTGAAATCAATAAAGACTATGTTGATTCTAAATTAGAAAATATTTCAACAAAACGCGCTGAAAACTTATTTTGGCTTGGAAGGTATCTAAATAGAGCTATTATAACATCAAGGATGATAAGATTTAACCTAAAGAATATGCTTAATGTACGAAAATGTGATGATTGTGAAGATGCTGCTGACATTCAAAAAATATTAAATATTGCCTTAACACATTTAACTATGACGTATCCTGGATTCTTGGAAATTCCATCAACAAAAGCTTACTCAGAAATTACATCGATTATTCAAAATGATACAAGAGTTGGGAGCTTAACTTTTACTCTAAACATGCTTTCAAACACAAATATTAGCGTAAAGAATCTACTAACAATGGAGGCTTGGAGGATTTTTGATAAGATGCATAAAGAATGGTACCAATATTTAGCTCAAGAAAATCAGCCAATAAGAGAGCATGTAAATCATATTAATTCACTATTGATACATCTTATGGCATACAAAGAACTCATTGATGAGAGTATTTTTAAAGAGCAAGGATTGATATTATTTGATATTGGCGGAAAGATTGAGGTTGCCTTGCTTCTTATTTCAAAACTTCGTTCGCTTTTAACAGTTAAGTTTGATATGATGCTTCAATACGAGATTCTTGATAGTATATTAAACTCTTATGAGAGCTACAATTCTTACAGAGCATATTATCAGTCTAGTTTGGATATCAGTAATGTTGTTGAGTTTCTAGTTTTTAACACAAAATATCCTAAATCTTTGATATATATTATTGCCGAACTCTTAAATAATCTTAAAGAGCTTCCAAAGCAAAACAACAATGACTATCTAAGTGACTTTGAAGAACCAATCTTTAAAGCATATTCGCTACTTAAACTTTCGAGTCCAGCTGAATTACTTGAAGTTGATGATACTAAATTTGTATATGAAAATTTAGAAAAATTACTTTCTAATTTATCTAGCTTAATAATTACAGCATCAGACGAATTAACGAAAACGTATTTTTCGCACAATAACGATTAGAAAGAGAAAAGCAACAATTTATGACTTATGAGATTTACCATGAAACATCATTTGAATATTCAAATATAGTGACATTTAGTCACAATCTAGCAAGACTAAAGCCTACAAATTCTTCAGTACAAAAGCTAATAAAGTATAATTTAGAAATATCTCCAAAAGCTTATGAAACAAATGAATTTGTTGATTTGTTTGAAAACACCAATAACTATATTTTACTAAGAGAGCCTCACAAAAAACTAACATTAAAAGCTATTTCTGAAGTTAGTTTGGACACAAATATGATCCAGAAAAAAATAAATAGCTATTTGAATTCTCAAATAACAATAAGTGGGCTCAAAGAAAGGTTTAAATCATCCAATCCAAATGATATATCTGCAAAACTATATTTATTTCCAACTAGCTTGATACCATATGCTAGTTATGAAATTATGCTTTACACACTTGAATCATTTCATCCGTCAAGATCTTTATTTTCATCTATCCATGAGTTTATGGGTAGAATTTTTGAGGACTTCAAGTTTGTAAGTGGATTTAGCGATGTTACGACACCTATTGATACAATTTTTAGAGAAAAGAAGGGCGTATGTCAAGATTTTGCACAATTTGCTATAGCAGCTTTAAGAACAATTGGAATACCAACAAGATATATGAGTGGGTACATAAGAACAATTCCAGCAGAAGGAAGTGAAAAGTTATTTGGAACAGATGCTAGTCACGCTTGGTTTAGTGCATATATTCCTGATACAGGATGGGTTGATTTTGACCCTACGAATAATAAAATACCAGATCAAGATTATATTTTACTTGGATACGGACGAGATTATCATGATATTGCACCACTTAAAGGTGTGGTACAAAGTAGTGGAAAAAGTAAACTGGACGTTAAAGTCAATGTCCAGTGTTTATCAGAATAGGGATGCTTAAAATGTACTATGAAAAAGAACTCGAAGCAATAATAAAATCGAATCGTTTCAGAAAACGTGAATTAAACAATCATGAGCTTCTTGATTTTGCTTCAAATGATTATTTAGGGCTTGCAAGCGAGAAAAAACTTTTTAAAAAAGCATATAAGTTATTAAAAGATGAAAATTGTTTTGCCCCTAAATCTTCATTATTGGTAAATGGTTATCACAAAATTCACAAAATGTTTGAAGAAAAATTATCATATGAAAACGGATTTGAGAGCGGTTTGGTTGTTGGCAGTGGATTTTTAGCAAATATATCTTTAATTGAAGGTCTTGTAAGAAAAAAAGATGTTTTATTTATGGATTCAGATTATCATGCCAGTGGTATTTTGGCATCAAAACTTGTTAGTAATGTAGTTTTATTTAACCACAATGATCCAAAAGATCTTGAAGAAAAAATAAAACAATATGTTATCTCAAATAGAATTATAATTGCAATTGAAGGTGTCTATTCTATGGCTGGGGATATAGCTCCCATTGAGATTAATAACATAGCTACAAAGTATAATGCTATACTAATAGTAGATGAAGCACATAGTAGTGGTGTTATTGGTAGCAATTTACTTGGATGGTATGATTATCATAATATAAAAATAATGCCAAATCATATAAAAATGGGGACCCTTGGCAAAGCGTACGGAAGTTATGGTGCATATATCTTAGCTTCTAAGCATATTATTTCATTTTTAGAAAATAGAGCAAAAGCAATTATATACACAACTGCTCCATCACTATTTGATATAGCTTTAGGCTATATTTCATTTATGCAAATAATTAAAAAGAAATCTAAATTAAAAGAGAAAATATTAAAAAGGCAACAAATTGTCTCGGAATTGATATCTGAAAATACAGATAGTTTAATATTGAAAATTGAGATTAGTGACAATCAAAAAGTAATTGATATTCAAAATAAACTTAAATTGGATGGTTTTATAATTGGAGCGATACGACAGCCTACTGTAGAGAAAGCTATTTTAAGAGTTATACTAAAGCTTGATATGAAAATAAAAGATTTAAAAAAATTACTCATCAAAATAAAAGAATATAGATAATTAACACACTTATTAGCCAAGCAAACTCAACTACATTATTATTTTCACCATAAATAAAAAAAGAGACCTTAAAAGTTGGCGGCGACCTAC
>ERZ1034361.143-NODE-143-length-50854-cov-7.373240_pt1 | contig 50854 bp, 45 predicted proteins | sample MGYA00520617_ERZ1034361 | MGnify/ENA primary metagenome ERZ1034361 (study PRJEB33736, sample SAMEA104284507) | Azolla filiculoides | biome: Urban; feature: Water surface; material: Ditch water | place: Netherlands | collected 2015-10-28 | depth 0-0.1 m ... | reverse complement strand
CGGCCGAGGTGGTTTTGCCCACGCCGCCTTTTTGATTGGTAATTGCCAGAATACGCATGCTGCGCCTTTTTAACCTTGAAAACCGGGGCCGGCCGGAGCCAGCAGAATCAGATGTCTTTCTGCACCTAAATCAGGCACATCAAGTGGAATGACTGCACGTACAGAGACATCGGAGGCTAATTCTGCCATTTCAGCGGCCGGATTGACACCTTTCATTGCATACCACCCCCCATTTGGGGCTAAAAGTCGCTGCGTTTGCCCGACTAAAGTGTGCAAAGTAGCGTAAGCCCGTGCCGTAATGAGTGCAAAACCCCCCGCATGTTCAGCAGGTGGCACCCAGGATTCGATACGGGTAGATACGGCTTGCAAGTTCTTTAAGCCCAGCGTCATGGCCGCCTGTTTGAGAAATGCCACTTTTTTACCCACGGTATCGACCAGGGTAATCGAACGTTCTGGCTGCAGAATGGCCAGCGGTATCCCCGGCAAACCGCCGCCACTGCCCACATCCAGCAAATCACCGGGCGGCAGATGCGGCACAATCGACAGCGAATCGAGTAGGTGTTGCGTCAGCATTGACTCGCGTTCACGCACCGCCGTCAGGTTGTAAGCCTTGTTCCACTTTTGCAACAGATCCAGGTACTCGAGTAATTTCTCTGCCTGGGCCTCGTTCAACGCCACGCCCATCTTGGTGGCGCCCGCAATGAGCTTTGCGCTTTCAGCGGCACGACTCGTGTTGGCAAATTCGCTCACAGTGCGGCCCCCAAGGCCACACCCATGCGCTTGAGATGAACCAACAGCAAACCTATAGCCGCCGGGGTGATGCCCTGAATACGGGCTGCCTGGCCCAGGGTTTGAGGTCGCTGCGTTTGCAGCTTCTGGCATACCTCACGCGACAGACCAATCACATCGCTGTAATCCAGCGTTTCGGGCAGAACCAGGCTTTCGTAGGTCACTTGACGCGCCACTTCATCGCGTTGGCGATCAATGTAGCCCTGGTACTTGGCCTGAATCTCTACTTGTTCGACTACCTCGGCAGGCAAAGTCACCGCCTCCGCCAAACCAGCGCTGGCGGCGAGCTGCTGTAGCTGGGCATGGTTGGTATCCGGCCGGCGGAGCAGTTCGAAGATCGTCGTTTCGCGTTCCAGGGCCTTACCTAGAATCGGCTCGATCACTTCTTGACTAATTTTCAGCGGGTTAACACGAAGCGCGCGCAATCGCTGCTGTTCTTGCTCAATCGCATCACGTTTGGCGCTAAACGCTGCCCAACGCGCATCATCTACCAAGCCCATCTGGCGCCCGATCTCAGTTAAACGCAGGTCGGCGTTGTCTTCACGCAGACTCAAGCGGAATTCGGCACGGCTGGTAAACATACGATAAGGCTCACTCACCCCGCGGGTAATGAGGTCGTCAACCAAAACACCCAGATAGGATTCATCGCGGCGCGGGCTCCAGGCCGTTTCGCCGCGCGTCAGGCGAGCAGCGTTCAAACCCGCCAGCAAGCCTTGAGCGGCGGCTTCTTCATAGCCCGTGGTGCCGTTGATCTGGCCGGCGAAGAACAATCCGTTAATGGCCTTGGTTTCCAACGAGGCTTTTAAGCCCCGCGGATCAAAGTAATCGTACTCGATGGCATAGCCGGGTCGCAGGATATGGCATTGCTCCATACCGCGGATGGAGCGCACGATCTGCAGCTGCACATCAAAAGGTAGCGAAGTAGAAATCCCGTTCGGATAAATCTCGTGCGTATCCAGGCCTTCCGGCTCCAGAAATACGTGATGGCTGGCCTTATCGGCAAACCGATGAATCTTGTCTTCAATCGACGGGCAATAACGGGGGCCCACACCCTCAATGACACCCGTGTACATCGGCGACCGGTCGAGGTTGTTGCGGATAATCTCGTGCGTACGCTCGTTAGTATCGGTAATCCAGCAAGGCAATTGCTGCGGGTGTTGCCCAGCGTTACCGAGGAAAGAGAACACCGGCATCGGGTCGTCCGAGTGCTGGGTCTGCATCACCGAGAAATCAATGCTCTTGCCATCCAGGCGCGGCGGCGTACCGGTTTTAAGACGGCCCTGCGGCAATTGCAGCTCACGTAAACGCGCGGCCAACGACACTGACGGCGGGTCACCCATGCGACCGCCGGAATAATTGTTCAGCCCTACGTGGATCAAACCATTCAGGAATGTGCCGGCCGTCAGCACCACGGCTCCGGCCCGAAAGCGCACGCCGAGCTGCGTAACCGCTCCTACAACGCGGTCGCCTTCCATGATGAGATCGTCGCAGGCCTGTGCAAAAATCGTCAGATTCGGCTGATTTTCCAGACGGCGGCGGATGGCCTGCTTATACAAAACGCGATCGGCCTGGGCACGGGTCGCCCGAACGGCAGGGCCTTTCGAGGCATTAAGAATTCGGAACTGAATGCCGGCCTCATCGGTGGCCGCTGCCATGGCGCCACCCAGCGCATCGACTTCCTTGACCAGATGGCCTTTACCGATACCGCCGATCGATGGGTTACAACTCATCACACCCAGCGTTTCCATGCTGTGCGTTAGCAACAAGGTGCGCGCACCCGTGCGGGCCGAAGCCAGCGCAGCTTCGGTACCAGCATGACCGCCACCGACAACGATTACATCAAAACGATCTGGAAATTCCATCTGCCCACAACTCTTCACAGCACATTAACTTTGCACTAGATCAAAAAACCCGCAAAAACACATGCCGTTTTAAGCCGGTCTTCATCTGCGCAACACAAAAGGGTGCTAATTTTAGTCAATGCACCGCCCTTTTGGTTGATTTTTCAAGGATTTCTTCACATTTCCCTAAATCTTGTACCAGCCGTCCGATAGCTTTTAACTAACAGATGTTTAGTAACAATCAATTGGATTTATCGGCAGAGTGTCCGTACACTCCGATTTGTCGATAAGACATTTGCCTTACCCAAACTTAAAACAGGAGCAAACCATGTCGCTGATTAACACCCAGGTTCAACCGTTCAAGGCTCAAGCCTTCCACAACGGCAAGTTCATTGAAGTCACTGAAGCCGATCTGAAGGGCAAGTGGTCTGTTGTGATTTTCATGCCGGCAGCTTTTACCTTTAACTGCCCGACCGAAATCGAAGATGCTGCCAACAATTACGCAGCATTCCAGAAGGCAGGTGCCGAGGTCTACATCGTGACGACCGACACCCACTTCTCGCACAAAGTCTGGCACGAAACTTCGCCAGCCGTTGGCAAGGCCAAGTTCCCGCTGGTTGGCGACCCTACGCATCAACTGACGCGCGCATTCGACGTGCATATCGATGCTGACGGCCTGGCGCTGCGTGGCACCTTCGTGATCAATCCGGATGGCGTTATCAAGACGATGGAAGTTCACTCGAACGAGATCGCCCGTGACGTTTCCGAAACGCTGCGCAAACTGACAGCCGCCCAGTACACCGCGGCCCACCCAGGTGAAGTTTGCCCAGCCAAGTGGAAAGAAGGCGCCACCACGCTGAAGCCATCGCTGGATCTGGTTGGCAAGATCTAAGTAGCAAATAGCGGACTAAAAACAGCCGCAACAGAGAAAGCCCGGGGCTTCGGCTCCGGGTCCCCACCCCCAAATGATTGCATTGCCAAGCGGCAAGTCGGCCTCCTTTTGTCCAAAATCCGACCCTGCTTCACCATGTGATTATTCCGATTTAAGCATCAGCAACACTGTCTTAGGAGACCACCATGCTGGACGCCGCCATTCAAGAACAGCTTAAAGGCTACCTCGAACGCCTCGAGCAACCAATCCAGCTCATGACTTCGCTGGATAACAGCGATGCCTCTTTGCAACTACGCGAACTGGTCAATGAAATCGACGCGTTGTCCGACATGGTTGTCATGGTCGAATCCAATGACGCTGCCTTAAAGCCTTCATTCCGTGTCGCCCCAGTCAATCATCCAGAGCAACGAGGCATCGCCCGCTTTGCCGGGCTGCCCATGGGTCATGAATTCACCTCGCTGGTTCTTGCGTTACTACAAATGGGTGGTTACCCGCCCAAGGTAGACGCCAGCGTCATCGAACAAATCCGTAATCTACCGGGTGACTACCAGTTCGAAACCTTCATTTCACTAAGTTGCCACAACTGTCCGGACGTCGTTCAGGCTTTCAACCTGATGGCGGCGATTAATCCACGCGTACAGCACACCATGATCGACGGCGCGCTTTTCCAGGATCTTGTAGAAGAACGGCAGATCATGGCCGTACCAACCGTATACCTCAATGGCCAGGAATTCGGCGCGGGCCGCATGACCATCGAAGAAATTCTTGCCAAGCTCGATACGGGTGCGGCCGCCCGCGAAGCTGAAAAGATCAGCGCCCAAGCCCCCTACGATGTGCTGATCGTGGGCGGTGGGCCGGCCGGTTCGGCCGCAGCGGTTTACGCTGCCCGTAAAGGCATTCGTACCGGCATTCTGGCCGAACGTTTTGGTGGCCAAGTCATGGACACCTTGGGCATAGAAAACTTCATCTCCGTTCAAGAGACCGAAGGGCCAAAGCTCGTCGCCCAACTTGAGCAACACGTTAAGTCTTACGACGTCGACATCATGAACCTGCAGCGCGCCGAATCGCTGACGCCAGCAACGGAGGCGGGTGGCTACGCTGAAGTACGTACAGCCAGCGGCGCTACGCTGAAAGCCAAGAGCGTGATTCTTTCCACTGGGGCACGTTGGCGTGAGCTCAATGTCCCGGGTGAACTGGAATACCGGGGCAAGGGTGTGGCCTACTGCCCGCATTGTGACGGCCCACTCTTTAAAGGTAAGCGCGTTGCTGTAATTGGCGGTGGTAATTCCGGCGTCGAGGCCGCTATCGATCTGGCCGGTATCGTCGGACACGTCACACTCATCGAGTTCGGGGCCGAACTGCGCGCTGACGCTGTACTGCAGCGCAAACTGGCCAGCCTGCCTAACGTGGTTATCCTGAAGAATGCGCAAACCCTGGAAGTGCTGGGTGATGGCAACAAGGTCTCTGGCCTAATGTATAAAAACCGGGCAACTGAAGAGCATGTCCGTGTTGAACTCGAAGGCATCTTTGTACAGATCGGTTTGCTCCCCAACACCGATTGGCTCAAAGGCACACTTGACCTGTCGAAGATGGGAGAAGTCGAAGTCGATAACCGCGGCCAGACATCAGCCATCGGCGTCTTCGCTGCCGGCGATTGCACCACCGTACCGTACAAGCAGATCATTATCGCCATGGGCGAGGGCGCTAAAGCATCGCTCGGCGCATTCGATTACCTCATTCGTAATTCGTAACTCGTAGTTCAGCGCCGGCTTAATCGTCGCGCAGCGTAAAATGGCGGTATGACACGACCCGAGTCTGCCGCCGCGCTTACCAACCAGAACGTTGCCATCATCGGCGGCGGGCCGGCCGGATTGATGGCTGCTGAAGTTTTGAGCCTGTCGGGCGTGCAGGTAGATCTTTATGACGCCATGCCCTCGGTAGGGCGCAAGCTCCTGCTGGCTGGCATCGGCGGTCTCAACATCACGCACAGTGAAGACTACATCCATTTCTGCACACGTTACGGTGCAGAACAATCCTTGCTACAGCCAAGCCTCGATCAGTTCACCCCCGAAGCCCTTCGTGCCTGGGTGCACGGGCTTGGTATCGACACGTTTGTAGGCACCTCCGGTCGGGTATTTCCCAAAGAAATGAAAGCCGCGCCCTTGTTGCGTGCGTGGCTGCATCGCCTGCGCCAGAATGGGGTGCGCATCCATGTGCGACATCGCTGGCAAGGCTGGGCCCATGATGGATCGTTACAACTGACCGGGCCTGACGGTGAGATCGAGATCAAAGCAGATGCCACCGTCCTGGCATTAGGTGGCGCCAGCTGGCCCAAGCTCGGTTCGGATGGTAGCTGGGCTACGTTGCTTGCTGATCAAGACATCGATATCACACCATTACAAAGTGCCAACTGCGGGTTCGAAGTGCCCTGGTCCCAACTGCTGAAACAAAAGTTTTCGGGTGAGCCGCTCAAATCGATTGCCATCCGCTTTACCGATCACACGGGCACCGAACATCACCGTCAAGGTGAATGTATGATCAGCCGCGAAGGCATAGAAGGCAGTCTGATCTATGCCCTGTCGCGCCCGCTACGCGAAACCATCAATGTAACCGGCAGTGCGACCTTTTATATCGATCTCGCACCCGAGCGGAGCGCGGAAAAAATTCTGGATGCCCTTTGCCGCCGGGGCAGCAAATCGCTATCGAGCTATCTCAAATCAGCGCTCGGCTTCAATGGCGTTAAAACCGCCCTGCTTTACGAAGTGCTCAACAAAGACCAGATCAACGATCTTAAAGCCCTGGCCACAAGCATCAAGGCACTGCCCATCACGGTGCATGCAACCCGGCCTATTGCCGAAGCCATCAGCTCGGCCGGCGGCGTTGCCTTCAGCAACCTTAATCACGACTTCATGGTTAAGCAACTACCCGGCGTTTTTGTGGCCGGTGAAATGCTGGATTGGGAAGCACCCACCGGGGGCTATCTGCTCAACGGCTGCTTGGCTACGGGGCTACACGCCGGTCGTGGTGTGCTGGCCTGGCTTACTGAACGGGCGCTACCTCAACCTTCAGCGTAAAAGTCTTGGCCGGCGGTGCGTTCTTTTCCCATGAGCGCGCATACACATAAGTCAGTACGGCGCGGCCTGAACCCTGTGCACGGAACGACCATACTTGCTCACCCGGCACGCCCACCATGCCATTCGGGGCCGGTGCTTCGCCGCTCACCGTATCCAGACGCAAGACATCGTCGCCCGAAACGGTATAGGTCCAGCTGTAACCCGTGCTCGGGTTTGCGGGTAAACGCACCACCAAAGGTTGATACGGTATAAGTGACGCCGTGCCGCCCGAATCAGAAAGCGATGCCGTTACCGGCATTTCAACAGGGAAGAGAGATGGTGCGCATCCCGCCACAAAGATAGTGCTCATCAGCACCATCAAGCCGTATTTTGTTTTGCCCATACTTCTAGAGTCAATCAGTCCATAACCTCAGGATGTTTCTGGAGAAACTCTGCGCGTTTGGTTCGATTTACTACACCGCCAGAGATGTAGCTATAACCCTTGGCTTCCCACTTGGGCAGCTCAGTCATAGCTGCGGGAACAACCGTGACCTGATCGTAAAAATCGGTTGGTTTATAGCCACGGAAAGCGGCCGCATTTTTGCAAATTCGGAACGAGACGCCCTGATCTGTCAATGACTTGAGTCGATCATAGAGATCAGGATATGCCGCACGATTCAGACGGGAAAAAGCGTGTAGTTCGTTACCATGCGCCACAACAACGATGTGTGAATTACGCACATCGCCATATTCCTTGAGGCTATTCAAGTGGTTGTTGATGTAACCCAGCGCCTGATTTAGATCTTCCGGTCGCTCTAGGTTAAACTGGTATACCGCTTTTTGAGCGCCCAGCGCTGACGGATCAAACTTTGAAGGGTCTTCAGGTCCGGCAAACGCGCTACCTGCGATCAGAAAAAGACTCAAAATAATTGCGCGCATGATGGCTCCTAGTGCGGTCCCATTATCCCCAAAGTTGGGCAGTCAATGATTGCAGAATACCTCAAAGCAATTGGATGTCAAACTGCATATTCTGATTATTTACCGATACAGAAGCGGGAGAAGATGTCGCCAAGAAGATCATCCGGTGTGTATTCCCCGGTAATGCTTTGCAAGGCTTTGTGCGACAGTCGCAGTTCTTCAGCAAACAGCTCCAGCGCCGGCAATGCGGCTTCGGCTGTTGCCAGATGTTCCGCCGCATCGCTCAAGGCACGCAGATGTCGCTCGCGCGCAATAAACAAACTCTCGCCGGGCTGCCATCCGGCAATCTGCAGTAAACGTGCGCGTAGTTGATCAACGCCGCTACCGGTTTTAGCAGAGATCGCCAGCACAGCAGGATCGTTTGCCGAGCTGGCTGCCAGATCAATCTTGTTTTGCACCATCACGCGCGTGGTGCCTTCGGGCAGCCGCGCGATGATGGCTTCTTCAGCAGCCGTGAGTCCGTGTTGTGCATCGGTAAGCAACACGGCAACATCAGCCTTTTGAATTTCGTTCCAGGTACGCTCAATGCCGAGGCGCTCTACTTCGTCCGTGGTTTCATGCAGACCCGCTGTGTCGATCACGTGCAAAGGCACGCCTTCGATCTGCAGGTGTGCGCGCACCACATCGCGCGTGGTACCGGCCACCGGCGTCACAATCGCCAGATCTTCACCGGCCAATGCGTTGAGCAGAGACGACTTACCCACATTCGGTTGGCCAATCAGCACAACGGTTAAACCATCCTGCAACAACTTGCCCTGTCTTGCGCTGGCTTGCACATGCGTTAGCGCTTCGCGGATGCCGCTTAGGCGCGCCTCGGCCTGAATGCTTTTCAGAAAATCGACTTCTTCTTCGGGGAAATCCAGCGTGGCTTCGGTTAGGGCCCGCAGTTCAATCAGTGGCTGAATCAGCGCGTCAATCGCTTTGGAAAACTCGCCTTGCAGAGAGCGGACGGCAGAGCGTGCCGCTGTGGCCGTTGATGCGTTAATTAGATCAGCAACGGCTTCGGCCTGTGCCAGATCCAGTTTGCCATTGAGAAAAGCACGGCGTGTAAATTCGCCCGGTTCCGCCAGTCTTGCGCCCAGATCCAGACAACGCGCGAGCAAGAGTTGCATGACGACTGGGCCACCATGGCCCTGCAGTTCAATGACGTCTTCCCCGGTAAACGAGTTGGGGCCTGCAAAATAAATCAGCAGGCCTTCATCCAGCACCTGGCCGGACGCATCTACAAAATGGGAGCGGGTGGCAACCCGAGGTTGCGCAAAACTGCTCGACTGAGGCTTGCCGGTAAGCGGTTCTATCCAGGGTGCCAGGCCAGCGCCCGACAACCGGACAATACCCACCCCACCACGACCCGGCGCCGTGGCGATGGCCGCGATGGGTGGATTCGGCATATTAGCGGTGATTGTGTTTAGCGGCTTCAATCTTGCGGTTAATCGCCCACTGCTGAGCGATCGACAGCACGTTATTCACCGTCCAGTAGAGCACCAGACCCGCCGGGAAGAAGAAGAACATCACACCAAAGCCGAGCGGCATAATCCACATGATCTTGGCTTGCACAGGATCCGGTGGTGTCGGATTCAGCTTCACCTGGAACAGCATGGTGGCCATCATGATGGCCGGCAGAATGTAGAACGGATCTGGTTGGGTCAGGTCATGAATCCAGCCGACCCATGGCGCGTTTCGCATTTCAACCGCACCAAGCAGTACCCAGTACAGCGCAATGAACACTGGAATCTGAACCAGAATCGGCAAACAGCCACCCAGCGGATTGATCTTTTCCTTGCGGTACAGATCCATCATTTCCTGGTTCAGTTTCTGCTTGTCATCACCAAAACGTTCCTTCAAAGCCATCAGACGTGGCGTTACCGTGCGCATGCGCGCCATGGATTTGTAGCTTGCCGCCGACAGCGGGAAGAAAATCAGCTTGAGGATGATGGTTAGCACAACAATCGACCAACCCCAGTTACCAATGAGGTCTTCGAGCCATTGCAGGGCCCAGAAAATCGGCGCGGCCAGAACCGTCAACCAACCGTAGTCAACAACCAATTCGAAACCGGGCGCCACTTTTTCCAGGGCGCTGTGTTCTTGCGGGCCAGCATAGAGCGGCACGGTTAGGGTGCTCACACCATCCTTGGCTGCTGGCATCGGCACAATAACCCCGGCTGCAAACACGCCTGGCTCTACCTGACGGGTATAGAACTCGCGCGGTACACCGTTCGCCGGCAGGAAGGCCGTTACGAAGTAGTGCTGGATCATGGCGACCCAACCATCGTTAGCGCTTTTTTCGAATTTGGCGCTACCGTCTGCGATGTCAGCAAATTTGATCTTGTTGAATTTTTGCGCATCGGTATAAAAGGCTGGGCCCGTAAAGACGCTCACCATATTAGGATCGCCGGCCGGGGCCTTTTCGTCACGAACCAACTGGAAGTAGGCGTCGGTCTTATCGGCTGATCCGCCCTTCAAACGATAGCTCACATCAATTGCATACTCGCCGCGCTTGAATGTGAGTGTCTTTATGACCTTAGCGCCATTGGCTGCATCGGCTTCAAAAACCATATCGAGCGTGTTCTGGCCAGCCTTCAGCTCATTCGCTGTAGAAACCTGGCGCCAAAGCGTTTTGTGGTTAGGCATGCCGTCACCAATCAGCCCCGATTGGGCTGCATAGTGATGCGTCTTACCAAACAGTTCCACAAAGCCTGTTTTGTCATCACCCTTGTGCTGGATTAGTTCAAGGTTAGTAACGGTGACACCGGCCAGGCTGATTGTGGCAACGTATTCATCCGTCTTAACCGTAACGGTTGGCGCGTTAGCAACCGCAGCCGGTTGGCTGACTGCCTTATCGCCATTAGCGTTGCTACGTGCCGGCACTGCGCCGCTATCTTTTGCGCGCAAATCTACCGAGCCGGAAGGCGCATCTGCCGCTTGCGTTGCTGCAGGCAAATTGGCCGCCTTCTGGGCTGCCTTATGTTGCCCCCAGCCTTCCCAAAGCAGGAATACGGAGATGGTGAAAATCAGGGTAAGAAATAAACGACGGTAATCCATGGTTCAGCCGGCTAGAAGGTTCAAGAAATAGGGCGCGGGTTAATTAACGCCACAAAGCATGCAAGGGTACCAGATTCAGGGCACAGGATCGTGACCACCGGGGTGGAAAGGGTGGCAACGCAGTACTCTTTTTATGGCTAACCACGATCCGCGTAGCGGGCCATGGCGGGTTAATGCTTCTGCCGCATAGGCAGAACAACTTGGGTGAAAGCGGCAACGTTGCCCCAAAACAGGGCTTATTGCATATCGATAAAACTGGATTAAGCCCAGCAAAACCTGCTGAATCACCATTCCCGGCAATGCCACCAGCTTACGTATGAGCCTTTCGGTCATGTGGGGTTGCCCGGACTTTCTTTTTTAATCTGGCCAGCAACGCGATTCATCAGTTGCATCACGTCCGTACGCAAATTCGTAACGACCTGCAATCGGGTAGGTGCTACAGCGCCTTTTTTCACGCGAAATGGTGACTCGTGCAAACGGATAATCCAATCTCCCGGCGGAAAACTTGCCGGTGTCGTACGGAAATACTCACGTAAAACACGACGAATCAGGTTGCGACGCGCAGAAGCGGCCACCAATCGTTTAGCCACAATCAGGCCCAATCGGCTGGAAGCGTTTGTGCTTTCGATGATGTCTGTTTGCTCGGTCTCAGAGCGCGCTCGAGATTGGCTAGGCTGGTAGCGATGCACGGTCAGCCATTGCCCTCGGCAAGCTTTGCGGGCATCAAAGACCGTCTGGAACTCCGACGGCTTAAGTAGCCTTGATGCCCTGCTAAAGCAAAAACGGGTTTGAGTTTTAGTAAAACTCACCGCAGTTCCGAATCGGATTAAATAAAGAAACGTCTAACCCGATATCGTCCGGAAAACCGGACGCGTCGTCTTTAGACAGACAGGCGATGACGGCCCTTGGCGCGGCGTGAAGCGATCACAGCACGACCACCACGGGTACGCGAACGAACGAGGAAACCATGGGTGCGCTTGCGGCGAACTACGGAAGGTTGATAAGTACGTTTCATGACGGGGGCTCCCCAGAATCCAGTAAATTGCCAAAAAATCGCAGCGGTGCCGCGAAAAACCCGTGATTAAACAGGAATTTCCCTCGGTCTGTCAAGTTCTATCAAAGCATATCGCCCTAACTAGGCTGCTACTTATACCCATGAACGCCGGACAAAGCGGCTGGCTTAAGGTATCCTAAAAGGTTGCGCACTCTGCGCTTATTGCTGCTTCAAATACGCCACTTTTTGTGGCCACGGGTCTTATTGTCTGATGAATCCATTCTGGAACTACTGTCTTGAAAAGCTGGGGGAAACGCTTCCTGCCCAGCAATTCAGCACATGGATTCGCCCGTTGCAGCTATCGGCCGACCGCAATACCGAAACTAATGAACTCACGGTTTCGGCGCCTAATCGCTTTATTCTTAAATGGGTGCGGGATAACTATCTCGGCACTTTCCAGGATTTGGCCGATACCTTTTACGGACAACCCGTAACAGTTAATTTTACGATCGGAGCAGCGCAAGCCGCGGCCGATAGTGCTCCTACGCGTTCTTCTGCGCCGCAAAATACATCACCAAACGGCGCTGAGGCACAGATTCAAGCCAGTCATCGGGTGGCTAATACGCCTGTGCCCGCATCTACAGCGGTAACGCCGGGCAAAATGGCAGGGCAGGGTACCCGGTTGATGACCCACTTTACCTTCAACGAACTGGTTGTCGGTAAAGCCAATGAGCTGGCCCGGGCTGCCTGTATGAATGTGGCCGAATCCCCGGGCGGTGCTTACAACCCGTTATTCATCTACGGCGGTGCCGGCCTGGGTAAAACCCACTTGATCCATGCCATCGGTAACGCCGTATTGGCGGCCGACCCCACTAAAGTGGTGCGTTACGTTCACGCCGAGGACTACTACTCGGACGTAGTACGTGCTTATCAGCAAAAAGCCTTTGATACGTTTAAGCGAACTTACCGCTCCATTGACTTGCTATTGCTTGATGATGTGCAGTTCCTCAAAGGCAAAGACCGTTCTCAGGAAGAGTTTTTCTATCTCTTTAATGCCCTGGTAGAAGCACGCAAACAGATTGTTATTACCTGCGATACCTACCCGAAAGCCATTGAAGGCCTGGAAGATCGATTGATTACCCGCCTGGATTGGGGTCTTACTGTACAAATCGAACCGCCAGAAACAGAAATGCGGGTCGCGATCCTTAAAAAGAAGGCCGAAGCCGAAGGAAAAGTGCTGGCCGATGAAGTAGCTTTCTTTATTGCCAAGCATTTACGCTCCAATGTACGGGAGTTAGAGGGTGCTTTAACCCGGGTTTTGGCATTTGCACAGTTCCACGGACGAGAAATCACCCTAGAAACGGCAAAAGAGGCCTTAAAAGACATCGTTGGCGCCTATAACCGGCAAATTACGGTAGAAAACATCCAGAAAATGGTCGCTGACTACTATAAATTGAAGGTTGGTGATCTTTATTCCAAGAAACGTAGTCGGATGATTGCTCGTCCACGTCAGGTTGCCATGTGGTTATGTAAGGAAGTGACTCCTCATAGTTATCAGATGATTGGCGAATCATTTGGTGGTCGTGACCATACAACCGTGCTTCATGCCGTACGAACCATTGAAGATATGCGTACCAAAGATCAGCAGATCAACCATGACATCCACGTGCTCCTGCAGGTGCTCAAAGGATGATGTATAACTCCTGTACAGTGCGTGGACGTTTTGTGGGTAACTCCGGGGTTTTTCCGGAGGTCTTTTTTCGTCCCCAATTCGTCAACCAGCGCTCCCCTAGGTTTTCCTTAGGGTTGTACAGTCAGCAATCCCATGAATTTTCGTGAGAAAATCACCTTATCCACAGAATTGACCTGAGCTTATTCGTATTAGGAATTCTATATATGTTGTTATTAAAGACCTCTAGAGAAACACTTCTGGCCCCTTTGCAAATCGTTTCAGGGATTGTAGAGAAACGGCATACCTTGCCAATTCTTTCCAATGTGCTGATCGAAAAGAAGGGATCTATGCTGACTTTGGTTGCAACAGATATCGAAATTCAGATCACTACAGGCATTAGCCTGGAAGGTGGTGCTGAAGGTTCGGTCACTGTTGCAGCCCGTAAGCTCCAGGACATTCTGCGTTCATTGCCTGAAGAATCGACGGTTAGTCTGGATCTGGATGAGAAGCGTTTGGTGGTTAAAGCTGGAAAGAGTCGTTTCTCATTGCAGACGCTACCGGCTGAAGATTTTCCGCAGATGAATCTGAATGCTGCAGAACCAATTTCATTCTCGGTTACGCAGAAATCATTCAAGCATTTACTTGGTCAGACGCAATACGCTATGGCTGCTCAGGACGTTCGTTATTACCTGAATGGCATGTTGTTGCAGGTTGAAGGTAATGCTTTGCGTTCAGTCGCAACAGATGGACACCGTTTGGCCTTTGCCCAGATGGATATAGAACAGACTCTAGAAAAGCAAGAGATCATCCTGCCGCGTAAATCGGTTTTAGAACTGGCACGTTTGCTGGCTGATTCCGAAGATCCACTGAACATTACCTTGGCGCACAATCAGGCACGCTTTTCGTTTGGTGACGTTGTGTTTGTAACCAAACTGATTGATGGCAAGTTCCCTGATTACACGCGTGTGATTCCACCATCATTCTCGAATGAGTTACCACTAAACCGCATTGGTTTCAGTCAGGCATTGCAACGTGCCCGTATTCTTTCGAATGAAAAATTCTCGGGCGTACGTCTAATTCTGGAAGCTGGTGTACTGAAGATTAGTGCGGCTAATGCCGAACAAGAAGAAGCTCAAGAAGAAATCGAAGTGGATTATCACGGTGACCGATTAGACATTGGTTTTAATGTGAACTATCTGCTTGATGTGCTGGGCCATGTTACGGACGAACAAGTTGTTTGGCGTTTCAATGATTCCAACTCCAGTGCTTTGTTTGGACCTGCTGATAACAGTACCTTCAAGTACGTTGTTATGCCGATGCGTATCTGATTAACATCTGATTCCGAATTACCCTGTTGAATTACCTAAGTTGAAAACGATGGCCGAAAAGAAACCTACGCAAGCACCTGAATACGATGAATCCTCGATCCAGCAGCTGGAAGGCCTGGAAGCCGTTCGCAAACGGCCGGGTATGTACATTGGTGATACCTCGGATGGTAGTGGTCTACATCACATGGTGTTTGAAGTCGTCGATAACGGTATTGATGAAGCGCTGGCCGGTTACTGCGATGACATCGTTGTTACCATCCACAGCGATAATTCGATCTCGGTAAAAGATAACGGCCGTGGTATTCCTACCGGTATTAAATTTGACGACAAACACGAACCAAAACGTTCGGCCGCAGAAATCGTCATGTGTGTACTGCACGCCGGTGGTAAGTTCAATCAGAATAGCTACAAGGTTTCTGGTGGTTTGCACGGTGTAGGCGTTTCCTGCGTTAACGCCCTATCGCAATGGCTCAAGCTCATCATCCGCCGTGATGGCAAAAAGTATTTCATGGAGTTCAACCAGGGTAAACCCGTTAACCGTGTTATCGAAATGCAAAACGGTGTAGAAGTTTCGCCGCTGGCTGTGATTGGTGAAACAGAAAACCGCGGTACGGAAGTTCACTTTCTGGCTGACCCGGAAATTTTTGGCACCGTCGAATTCCATTACGAAATTCTGGCCAAGCGTTTGCGAGAATTGTCATTCCTGAATAACGGCGTCAGTGTGCGTCTGGTCGATCAGCGTACCGGCAAAGAAGAAGATTTTGCATTCTCGGGTGGCGTGAAAGGCTTTGTTGATTACATCAACAAAAATAAAACCATCTTGCACCCGAATGTTTTCTATTCGACAGGTGAAACTCAAGCCGGTGAAGCAACGATTTCAGTTGAAGTCGCCATGCAATGGAATGACTCCTATTCGGAAAACGTTCTCTGCTTCACCAATAACATTCCGCAATCGGATGGAGGTACGCACCTTACCGGCTTGCGCGCGGCCATGACCCGCGTCATTAACAAGTACATCGAAGAAAACGACATCGCCAAAAAGGCCAAAGTTGATATCACCGGTGATGATATGCGCGAAGGTCTAACCTGCGTGCTGTCGGTCAAGATGCCAGATCCGAAGTTTGCGTCGCAAACCAAGATGAAACTGGTGTCTTCAGAAGCCCGTCCGGCCGTTGAAGAAGTTGTTGCGCAAAAGCTAGCTGAATTCCTGCTCGAGCGCCCGGCCGATGCCAAGGTAATTACTGGCAAGATCGTCGAAGCCGCCCGTGCTCGTGATGCTGCACGCAAGGCGCGTGAAATGACCCGTCGTAAGAGCGTGCTCGATGGCGTGGGTCTGCCCGGCAAACTGGCTGATTGCCAGGAAAAAGATCCGAGCAAGTGCGAACTGTATCTGGTGGAGGGTGACTCCGCCGGTGGTTCTGCGAAGCAGGGCCGTGATCGTAAGTTCCAGGCCATCCTCCCGCTGAAGGGTAAAATCCTCAATGTCGAAAAAGCGCGTTTCGACAAACTCATCGGCTCTCAGGAAATTGCTACGCTTATTACCGCCCTCGGTACCGGTATTGGTAAAGACGAATACAAGCCAGAGAAACTTCGCTATCACCGCATTATCATCATGACCGATGCCGACGTTGATGGTGCACACATCCGTACCCTACTGCTCACCTTCTTCTACCGTCAGATGCCTGAACTGGTGGAACGTGGCCACATCTACATTGCTCAACCGCCCCTGTACAAGGTCAAGCACGGAAAAACAGAGCGTTACCTCAAGGATGACCACGAATACAACCAGTTCTTGCTGCAGATGGCACTCAACGAAGCCAAACTGCTGCCGGCCAAGGGCAAAGCCATCGAAGGCGAAGCTTTAGGTGATCTGGCGCGTAGCTTCATCCTTTCCGAAGCCATTATCGATCGTCTGTCGTATCTGATTCACCCGGAAGTGCTGCATACCCTGGTGAATGACAATCTTACGATTGACCTGAGCGACGAGAAGGCCGCTCAGAGCGCCGCAAAAGAACTGACCAAGGCCCTGGGCTTAGGACCGGCCATTGCGTCGCATGAGAAGCCTCTGGAGATCGTTCCTGCCTATGATGCAAATCGCGAGAGCTGGGTGCTTCGTCTTGAACGCTGGCATCACGGTAATCTCAAGCTAGGTTTGATTGATAACGAGTTCCTTAACTCGGGGGATTACACGCAGCTGCGTAAAACGGCCGAATTGCTGGCCGACCTCACGAATGGGGGTGCTGTGATCCAGCGTGGTGAAAAACAACTGGCCGTGACCCGCTTTAGCGAAGCCATGCAGTGGTTGTTCGGTGAAGTGGAACGCGGCATTGGTAAGCAGCGTTATAAAGGCCTGGGCGAAATGAACCCCGAGCAACTGTGGGAAACCACCATGGATCCTAATGTCCGTCGCCTGCTCAAGGTACAGATCGAAGATGCCATTGGCGCCGACCAGATCTTCTCCACCCTCATGGGCGAGTTGGTTGAACCGCGTCGTGCCTTTATCGAATCCAACGCACTCACGGCGCGCAACATCGACGCTTAAGTGAATGCATGGCAAAACACGGCTCGCTTACCAGCGGGCCGTTTTTGTTTGTAACTGCTTTCCCATATGTAGTTTATAAACAAATAGCTACAACTTAGAAGCAATTAGACGCACGATAGCAACACAATAGACGAACATAAAGATCCTTCAAGATGAATAAACCCTCCCGGCCCCTCAGTATCGAGCGGATTCTGCAAAACCAGGGCTTTGGTGCCCGTAAACTCTGCCGCATCCTTGTGCGCAATGGTGCTGTTACCGTTAACGGTAACCTTTGCGAAGATCCGGACGAAAGTTTTGTCACTGAAGGCCTCCGGCTGGAAGTCGAAGGCGTTGAGGGTGTTTGGCCCTTTTGCGACAAAGCCTACATCCTGCTCAACAAGCCGGTGGGTTACGAATGCTCGCGGGCGCCTAAACATCACCCGAGTGTCTTGTCCTTATTGGCAGACCCTTTGCGTGCCCGCGACGTACAACCCGTGGGCCGGCTAGATGTTGAGACCACCGGATTGTTGTTGCTGACGGATGATGGTCAGTGCATCCACGTTCTTACATCGCCTAAACATGCGGTGCCTAAAGTGTACCGGGCAAGCTTGGCCGAATCGGCCGATCAAAGTTTGTGCGACAAACTGCTGTCCGGTGTGCTGCTCAAAGACGAAGAAGAAACGATCGCGGCTGATGCTTGTGCATTGCTCGGGCCGCAGCTGCTGGAAATGACCATTACCCAAGGCAAGTACCACCAGGTCCGCCGTATGATCGCTGCTGCGGGCAACCATGTAAATGCTCTACAAAGAACCGCCATAGGTGATCTGCAATTGCCGGCAGACCTAGCGCCTGGCGAGTGGCGATGGCTAGACGCTGAGAGTATGCTTAAGGCGGGTTGGTCGCCACGCTAGGTTTTAAAAAGTGTTCCACGTGAAACACGCCGACTGATTTCACGCGCTCCAGCATTGTTTCACGTGGAACATCCAATTGGTTAAAGTTGCCCCAGGGGTTTTGATATGGCTTCAATGACGCTGACGGAAATGCGCTACATCACAGCGCTAGATAAGACCCGGCACTTCGGGCGGGCTGCAGATATTTGCCATGTTAGCCAGCCAACACTATCCGTTGCCATAAAGAAAGTCGAACAACAGATCGGTGCCCCGCTCTTTGAGCGCGGCGCCTCGGAAATACGAACAACACCGCTTGGCGAATTAATTGTTGCCCAAATTAAACGCGTGCTGGATGAAACGTTGCGTCTGGAAGAGATCGCCACGCAAAGCAGGGATCCGCTAAACGGCCCGTTGCGGGTGGGGGTCATCTATACCATTGCGCCATATCTTTTGCCGGCATTGATCCCGGTTTTGCATAAGCTGGCACCAGACATGCCTTTGTTCTTGCGAGAAGACTTCACTGCCAATCTGATCCCCATGCTTAAAGACGGGGAATTGGATGTCCTGGTTTTGGCGCTTCCGGTCGATGCGCCCGGTATCGTTACGCAACGCGTCTACGAAGAACCCTTCCGTGTGGTGGTGCCGGCGGTCCATGAGTGGGCTGACCGGAGCTCGGTGCGTAATGACGAGCTGGATGGGCAGCAGTTGCTGTTGTTGGGGAGCGGCAACTGCTTTCGAGATCAGGTATTAGAGGCTTGTCCGCGTTTGCAGCGGGCTGAAGGTCTATCTGGATCGATCGAGGGCAGTTCGCTTGAGACCATACGACATATGGTGGCCAGTGGCGCGGGTATTGCAGTGATGCCAAGTTCTGCGGCGGACCCTTTGGTGGGTCGGGAGCCCATGGTGAGAGTCTTACCCTTTGCGGAGGTGGCTGGCAAGGCGGCGAAGGGTATCGGCAGTGTGGGCCGAACAGTTGGCCTGGCCTGGCGTACAACATTTCCTCGGCCTAAAGCCATTGATGCAGTCCGTCAGGCGATTCTTTCATGCCAACTACCGGGCGTTAGCAAAGCCAGTTGAGTGATGTTTCACGTGAAACATCACTCGAAGCATTAGTCCTCGCTGCTTGCCAAAGGTTTTGCTGCTTTCTTTGCAGCTGCCTTCTTTGGGCTGGCCTTTTTGGCCGCAGTTTTTTTTGCGGCCGGTTTCTTGGCGACGGCTTTCTTGGCGGGTTTGCTATCTATGTCGTCAGCTTCCTTGCTTGCCGCCTTTTTGGGCACCGCCTTTGCCTTGGTTGCACCTGCTTTAACTGGACGTGGCTCAAATTCAAAGACAACTTTGCCGTCTTTGTCGAGGGCTAGGAACGCCGAGAATTTACGACGGGTTCGTGAGGAAACAAACTCTTTTAGCAGGTCCGTTTTGCCGCTGGTGAGCAGTTTCGACATTTGTTCGGTATCGACCGGCTGCTGCAGAATGATCTGACCAGAGCGGAAAGTGCATGACTTATCTGGCCCTACCGATTTTTCGCAAACGTACGATGTGACATAGGGATACACATGGGCTTTGCACTTCGGGCAGGCGCCAACGCTTGAAACCCCTGAAAAATCAACGGGTTCCGTTGCGTCGTCATCGGACTGACCAAAATCAAAGGCGGGCTGATGTTCGTCGTTTAGCTTGATTAGGGCTGCAAATGGGCGCCCCATCTTGTTGCGGAAGCCGTTGAGTGGGCCGACCTGGCGTTCTTTAATCAGTGTCTCGATTTCTGCGCCTTCAAACTGGCGGCCGGCAACAGTTTTCCACAAACCGTAGTCACAGCTCCCGCACTGGAATTTCTTGTAGGTTTCTTTCATAACCCCGCCGCACTTGGGGCAGGGGGTGGTCAGGGTACCGAAGTCGCCAGGGATGGTGTCATGTTCGAAGTTCTTGGCTTTGGCGACCATGTCTTCGGTCATCTGGGCAATTTCGGCCATGAACTGCTGTCGAGACAGTTCGCCGCGCTCCATGCTACCTAGCTTAGACTCCCATTCGCCGGTGAGTTCTGGCGAGGTCAGTGCGGTAACGCCCAGACCCTCTAGCAATGTCATGAGGTTGAATGCTTTGGCCATCGGTAGGAGCTCGCGGCCTTCGCGCAGTAGGTACTGTTCGGCAAGCAATCCCTCGATGATCTGAGCGCGGGTGGCTGGGGTGCCGAGGCCGCGGCCGGCCATGGCCGCGCGGAGCTCGTCATCATCGATGCGTTTGCCGGCGCTTTCCATGGCAGAAAGCAGCGTGGCTTCAGAGTAGCGAGCGGGTGGGCGCGTGGCCGAGGCTTTAACGCGTACATCTTCTGTTTGAACCGCTTCGCCATCGGTGACGGCGGGCAGATTGGTTTCTTCGTCGCTTTCTTCCTTGCCGTAAACAGTGAGCCAACCCTTTTTAACCAGGACTTTGCCTTCGGTTTTGAATGGGTGTGCACCAACGCGAGTGATGCGCGTAGTCACCAGGTATTCGGCAGCGGGGTAAAACACTGACAGGAATCGGCGTACGACGAAATCGTAAAGCTTGGCTTCTACCTCAGACAGGCTTTTGGGCACAGTGCCGGTGGGGATGATGGCAAAGTGATCCGAAATTTTGGCGTTATTGAAAATCCGCTTGTTCGGTTTGACCCAGCCCTCTTTAACGATTTCGTTGGCAAAAGGGGCGTATAGATCCGGCAGGCCGGCCAATACGTTATGCACGGTGGGCAGATAATCTTCGGGCAGAGCGCGTGAATCGGTACGCGGATAGGTTAAAACCTTGTGCCGTTCGTATAGGGCCTGGGCGATAGATAGTGTTGTTTTGGCGGAGAAGCCAAAACGCGTGTTCGCTTCACGTTGCAAGCTAGTTAGATCAAATAGCAGGGGAGATAGCCGATTTTCCGGTTTTGCAGTATCTGTGACGATGCCGGTTTTTCCCAGACAATCGCTACGAATCTCATCTGCTTGTGGTTCTTGCCACAGGCGCTCGGCCCGGGCGTGTTCGTCTTCGCCCTTCTTGAAGCCTTCATCAAACCAGCGGCCGATGTAGTTACCGCCGGCGGCCTGGAATTCGCCTTCGACTTCCCAATAATTGCGGGGCACGAAAGCACGAATTTCCTTTTCGCGTTCAACGACTAGCGACAAGGTCGGCGTTTGTACACGACCAACGGTGGTCAGGTGAAAGCCACCGGTCTTGGAGTTAAAGGCCGTCATGGCACGGGTGCCGTTAATGCCGACGAGCCAATCTGATTCCGAACGGCAGACGGCGGCATCGGCCAGCCCCTGCATGTCTGCACCATCGCGTAGATGTTCGAAGCCATTCTGGATGGCATCTTTGGTCATCGATTGCAGCCACAACCGCTGCACAGGCACTTTGGCCTTGGCGTATTGGGCGATGTAATTGAAGATGAGTTCGCCTTCACGTCCCGCATCGCAGGCGTTGATGAGACCATCAATATCTTTGCGGCGCAGCAGCTTCTGCAGCACCTTCAGTCGCGGCGCTGATTTTTCGATGGGCTGTAAATCAAAGTGGGGCGGAATCACGGGCAGGTGGGCAAAAGTCCATTTGCCGCGTTTCACTTCAAACTCTTCGGGACAAATGAGCGCCAGCAAGTGACCCACAGCTGAAGAAAGGACGTAGTCATCGCTTTCATAATAGTCATCATGCTTGGTAAAGCCGCCGAGCGCTTTGGATATATCCAGAGCGACGGAAGGTTTTTCGGCAATGATTAGCTTTTTTCCCATGGGGTGGCATCTCGTCCCGGCGGCTGTCAGCAAGGCTTTGGAGCCTGTCTTACAGTCCGGTCTATGTTGGGTAGCCGGCAAATATGGAGCAGATTTGCCGGGCGTGTTAGGTACCTAAAGGCACCGGGTAATCGCCGCATAATAGGAGGGCGCGCCGGTATTGGCAAGCAGCCCCTGTCCTGCGGGCATTAATTATAGGGGCCGCTCATGTCGTCGAGCAGGGTCTCGACAAGCAGGCTATCCACTGCCTGGTTACGGCTCCACAGCACCATGAGCACAATAATCTTGAAGTGATCCAGGCTCAGATCGTCCATGGCCATGGCCCGGTCGATAATCAGTTCACGTAGCTCGGCCGGCACGGCATTCTGCTTTTCCAGGGCAAACAGATAATTCAGGCAGTCGTGACCTAAGTGCTCATATTCGCGGTCGGTAAAAATCCGCACGGAACCTGCCGAGGGGGCGCAGATGGCACGGTGGCGTTCACCGCTTAGCCCGGCCAGCCAACCGAAGGCCTGGTCGATTTCTTCCCGTTCAAAGCCTGCTTCAATGAGCGTTTCCGACAGCGGAGACTCTTCAAAGCTACTTTGTTGGTCGCCAGAACCGAGCTCTTCGAAATGTTCGAACAGGTAAACAAGGATATCGAGCATGAGGCAACCTATGGCGTTGGGTCAGTCAGACAGCCTGAAGATGCAGGTTAGCTGCGGATAAGGCGCTGGTAGCGCCCGCCCGGCAGGTTGGTCACGACACCTTCCAGACTGAGTTCGGTCAGCATCGCAAGAACTACGTCCGCCGTCAACCCGGAACGGCTAATTAATTGATCCAGCGTGCTGGGGTCGTGGCCGAGTGCGTTGATCAAAACCGCGTGTTGCGGGTTAGCCGTGGGCATTTCTTGTGTAGATGTTGTTGGGGTGCTCAGTTGCGGGCGCAATTCTTCCAGAATGTCCTGGGCGCATTCCACGAGCTTTGCCCCCTGTTTGATCAGCGCATGACAGCCTTTATATTGCGGGGCGTGAATGGAGCCGGGGATGGCAAAAAGATCGCGACCCAGTTCACCAGCCAGGCGTGCCGTGATGAGGGATCCGGAGGCAGGGGCTGCTTCAACGACCAGGCAGGCCTGCGATAGACCGGCAATAAGCCGGTTCCGGCGCGGAAAATTGCTGGCGGTAGCCGCTGTGCCCAGGGGAAACTCCGAGACGATGCAGCCTTTACCTGTGATGACATGCGCCAGCTTTTTATTGCTGGATGGGTAGACGCGGTCGATGCCGGTGCCAATAACGGCAATGGTGCCGCTTGCAGCATCGCTGCGCAGCGCGCCCTCATGAGCGGCCGCATCAATACCGAGTGCCAGACCGCTAATAATCGTAAACCCGGCCTCTGCAAGCGCCTTTGAAAAGGCCAGTGCATTTTCGATGCCTTGCGGCGTGGCATTGCGGCTGCCCACCACACCGATAGCGGCACGATTTAGATAGGCCGGATCACCATTAATATAGAGCAGACTCGGCGGATCACTAGATTCCAGTAAGCGCTGAGGGTAATCGCGGTCGGCTAGGGTGACGATATGATGGCCGGGCTCGTTTAGCCAGGCCAGCGTTGTGTCGATTAGCGTTTGCTGCGCTTCATTATTAACTCCGTCAAACAGCGATTGCGCGAGTTTGATGCCGATGACACCGCTGACGGCGCTTAGTCCGGCATTAAGGATCGCGTCCGGGTGGCCAAATGCGCGCAGCAATTCCTGTTGCTTGCGCGGGCCCACGCCGGCGGGCAGCGTCAGGTTCAACCAATTACGGAGCTCTTCGGGTGGGGTGGTTAGGGCGGCATTCATGGACGGGTCTTTGTAGTGAGCAAGCGCACCAGGTCGCCGGGTTGCACGGCCTGGCTGATGTTTTGGATGCGGACAATGGCTGTATCCGGGTAGCTGGCAAGAACGGTGCCCGTGCCCACACGGTGGGTTGGGGTCTGATTAGGGGCAATGGCCGGATTATCTTCAAAAACACTGGTGGCGTTATTCCGACGGTCTTCGACAGGCTGATCCAGCTTGCGGCCATAGGTCTTGGTTGCTGGGCGCCAGAGTGTGACTGTGGCGCCCGGGGTCATGCCGTTGGCGCACCCGCCTGAAATTGCGACGAGATCACCGTTCGCCGACAGCATATCGGCTTGGCTCACCAGCGCCAGCACTTGCGCTGCTTTTGCGGGGCTGTCGGCCGGGGGGGTACATGGCGGCGACTCAAGCTGCTTTGCGGCATCTTGAGCCATGACGCTGTCACCGCGCATGACTTCCTGCTGTAGGGACTGTATGTGCATCCAGGCAACGCCCGGCTGATCGGGATGAGCAATTTCTAGCGCGGCGGTTTGTCTGCTGAGTGTCCGGGCGCGGGCAACGGGGATGGCTAGCACGCCGAGTGTCTCACCGCCGGGGGCCTTGAGGCGAATGCCCTGCCTGAAAATCACCAAGGGTGTTTCAGGTGCGATCTGTGCCTGTGGGTCGGCCAGCTGCACGCGCACAATGCTGTGCTGATCCATGAGCCGTTGATTAAGCGTATCGCCGGTAATCCGGCCCAGGGTCTTGAAGGTGGACTCCGGAACGACGAGTGGCACAGCCAAGGGCACGGCTTGCGCACTGACTCCTGACGAAAGCAGTCCGCAAAAGACGATGAACAGCGGGTTATAACGGTTGAATTTAAGACGCATCGCTATAATATGAGCCAAAAGCGCCACCTCGTTGTGGCGTAGCCCGTTAAGCATAAATCATTTTCCACAATTGCACCCCTTATGGGCTGCTCAAGAGAAACCGCATGGCCCTGCTCCACATCCTCCGTTTCCCCGATGAACGTCTGCGTACCGTTGCCAAACCGGTGACGGTATTCGATGCCGAGTTGCGCCAGCTGGTGGCCGATATGGCAGAGACCATGTACGAAGCGCCCGGGGTTGGTCTGGCAGCAACGCAGGTTAATGTGCACAAGCGCCTGGTGGTGATTGATGTATCGGAAGATAAAAGCGGATTGCTGGTTCTGATCAATCCGGTGATCGAATCATTGAGCGGTATGCAAACCTACGAAGAGGGCTGCCTGTCGGTGCCCGGCATCTATGACAAGGTTGATCGGCCCGCCGAGGTACGCGTCCGCTATCAGGATCTGGATGGCAAGGAACAGGTTCTGGAAACCGGGGATTTGCTGGCGATCTGCATTCAGCATGAAATTGATCACCTAAACGGCAAAGTGTTTGTCGATCATCTTTCCCAGTTGAAGCAGACACGCATCAAAAACAAATTGGCCAAACAGGCACGGCACACCGTATGACCTTGCGCGTTGGTTTTGCCGGAACCCCGGCGTTCGCGCAACAGGCATTACAGGCCATACTGGGTGCAGGTTTCAACGTGGTTGTTGCCTTTAGCCAGCCAGACCGTCCGTCCGGGCGTGGCATGCAATTGACCCCATCTCCAGTGAAGCAGTTGGCTGTGAGTCATGGCATACCGGTTGAACAGCCGCTGTCGCTCCGTAACGAAGAAGCCCAGGCGATGGTGCGCAGTTATAACCTCGATGTGCTGGTCGTTGTTGCCTACGGCTTGATCTTGCCACAGGCCGTGCTCGATATGCCGCGCCATGGGTGCCTGAACATCCATGCATCTGTTTTGCCGCGCTGGCGTGGCGCCGCCCCGATTCATCGAGCTATTGAAGCGGGTGACACAGAAACCGGTGTCTGCATCATGCAGATGGATGCCGGTTTGGATACGGGTGGTGTCGTCGACACGTCCCGTCTGGCGATTCTGGATACCGACACCACGGCCGAACTGCACGACCGTCTGGCAGCACTGGGTGCCGAACGTATTGTGGCTGTCTTGCATAAACTGGCGGTCGGCGAAAAGCTGGTCGCTGTGCCGCAACCAGAAGCCGGGGTGACTTATGCGCACAAGCTTGAAAAGCAGGAGGCACGGCTTGACCTGAAGGGGACTGCCAGCGAGCTCGATCGGAAGATCCGGGCTTTCAACCCTTTTCCCGGTGCTGTACTGCACGCGGGCGAGCAGCCCATCAAAATCTGGGGGGCACATAGGGTTGATGCAAGCGGCCAACCAGGCACTATTGTGTCATCGGGTGAGGCAGGTGTTGTCGTCGCCTGTGGTGCAGGCGCGCTGTGTCTAGATGTGCTGCAAGCCCCTGGCGGCAAACGTCTGAAGGCTGCCGACTTTTTGCGTGGCCATCCTTTGCCGGCTGGTATGCAGCTGACTTGAAAAACCCTTACGCAGCCGTCAAATCTAGGATGAAAGCGATAAGCCTTTATTAAGGCTCGCTCGGTTTTAATAGCGCTGTGATTAACAACGTTGCTCTGTAAAGGAGACGACATGGGAAACTGGTTTAAGACAACCGTATTGTTTGCGGCCATCCTTGCGCTGTTTATGGTGATCGGTGGCCTCATCGGCGGACGCGAAGGCATGCTCATGGCATTGCTGTTGGGTGGCGGCATGAACTTTTTTGCCTACTGGTTCTCCGACAAGATGGTGCTGCGTATGTATAACGCGCAACCGGTCGACGAAACCTCCTCGCCTTATCTTTACCATATGGTTCAAGATCTGGCGCGTCGGGCTGAGTTGCCGATGCCCCGGGTGTATTTGATTGATGAAGCGCAACCGAATGCATTTGCGACTGGTCGAAACCCCGAGAACGCCGCCGTAGCGGCAACGACCGGTATTGTGAGTCTGCTGAGTGAACGCGAGCTACGGGGTGTAATGGCGCACGAGCTGGCGCATGTGAAGCACCGCGATATTCTGACCTCGACGATTGCCGCCACGCTGGCTGGCGCCATTTCTGCGCTGGCTAACTTCGCCATGTTCTTTGGCGGGCGGGACGAAGAGGGTCGTCCGGCCAATGCCGTGGTTAGTATCATCGTCGCGATCATTGCCCCGCTTGCTGCCATGCTGATTCAGATGGCCATTTCGCGTGCCCGCGAATTTGAAGCCGACCGGGGAGGCGCCGAGATTAGTGGCGATCCGCTGGCTTTGGCCAGTGCCTTGGGCAAGATCGATGCTTATGCACGTGGGATCCCCTTTCCTACGGCCGAAGCGCATCCGGCTACGGCACAGATGATGATCATGAATCCGCTGGCTGGTGGTGGTATCGATACGTTGTTCTCGACGCACCCTAAAACGGCTGAGCGTATTGCGCGACTGGAGGCGATGTCGCGGGGGGTAAAAGATGATTTTTGATCCATTGAGCGTTCAAGCTTGAGTGGGGTTGAGGTTTGGTCCGGTTTCGGACGGAACGTCATGAGGACCGGGCCTCGACCCCGATCAAGCCGGAGATGGATTTAAAGCTTGTTAACGCAAGTCTTGCAGGGCTTGTTCAACCACATGAGCAAGTCGTCGGCCTGCCAAAGCCAATCGCTGCCGAGTAATATCTCGCCCTTCTAGCCAATAATCCTGTCTGATTAGAAACGAGCCAGGGTTTTCCGGATCAGGGACCAGGCCCGGATAGACCCGATCTCGCGCCAGCGTAAAGGACTCCTCGATCCAGTGGCGCGGCGGTGTTCTGATGTCGACCGCGCTCACCTGTTCGGCATGACGTTGCAGACGGGCGATATCAGCCTCAAATCGCGGGGTGCCAGGTCGGGCGTGGCCCGGAAGCTCGTCCCACCAACGGTGCAGGCTTAAGGGCTCGGGGGGGCGGCGCCCTGCATCGAATACAGTCACGGTGTTTCCGCCTGCATCTAGCTGACCCGGATTCAAAGGGTCTGTGCGGCTGGCCGTATGCAAGGGCTGGTGTGCATCCGCAAGCAGATGACTCACCCAGGCGAGCGCCACGGCTCGGTCTTGACGGGACTGAGTGGGATCGCCCAAAAGACGGATCTGTTCAGTGAGTGCTTGTTCAAGCAGGCCGTGTACGGCTTGTTGGTTAAAAGGCTTGGCAACATCCCGGTCTGCAAAGTGCCAGCGGCGCGTTGCCTCACCGGTGCGGGCGCGTTGTAACCATTGTTGCGTATTGCGGGGTGGGGATACGTTGCTGCCTTTAGGTTCGGCCTGATCACGTAGCTCGTCTGGCCAGAGTGCGGCGGCCATCCAGGCGTTTTCCCCGGTGAGCCCATTTAGACTGGGAATCGGTGTCGGGCTATTAAGAAGTGTGTTAACGGAGGTCTGTGTTTGTGGTGAGAGTGCAGACCACGCCACGGCTACTACTTCCCGGTGTCCCGTCGTGTTCCAAGCCAAAGCATTTAGGCTGAATGCACAGAGAAACCCGGCGACTATATGGCGGGCAAGATGTGTGCGGCTGACAGAGACGATTGTTGCGAAATTCATGTGTAGATTATGCCTCTAGATGGTGTTGTAAACATGCTACACTCGAAGCGACAATGAACACTATGCAAACACGCTCACGGCCTTCGCGTACAGGTTCGGCAACTAAGCCGCGCAAGGGGGCCGCGCCTCATACAACGCTCGCGCCGGACTCTCTGGCCTGGGCGATACATACGGCCGCAATCTGTGTCACCGAGGTTGTGGCCTATGGCCGCAGCCTTACGGCGGTACTAGGCAAATTACGACAGCAATCACTCCCGGAAAGCGCCGTGCGGGCGCAGGCTATTGATCTAACCTATGCCACGTTGCGTCGTTATTGCCGAGGCGATGTGGAGTTATCTGTATTGCTTGACCGTCCCACGGCCGAAGATGAACTGCGCAGCCTGCTGCGCGTGTCTTTGTGTTGGCTGGAGATGCATCCCGAGCGCGCCCATGTAGGTGTGGATCAGGCAGTAGAAGCTGCGGCAACGATATCCGCCGGGCGTTATCGCGGATTTGTGAATGCCATACTGCGCCGCGCATTGCGCGAACGCGCCATCCTCGACCAGGCAATTGCGCGCAACCAAGAAGCAGACTGGCAGTATCCGCAGTGGTGGCTGGAACGCTTACAAACAGATTGGCCGAATCAGTGGCAAGAGATTGCTGCGGGCGGAAATCGCAAACCGCCGATGGGATTACGCGTGAATCGTCAGGCGACGAATACAGAGGCCTACGCGCAGCAGCTGGAAGCGGTTGGGATTGCGGTACAACCCCGTTTGCCGGAAGACGGCCCGGATGCCTTGTTGCTGGTCCAACCCGTTGCCGCTGAAACATTGCCCGGCTTCGCCGATGGTCTGGTGGCCGTGCAGGATATTGGTGCCCAACAGGCAGCCAGGCTGTTAAATGTGCAGCCCGGTATGCGGGTGTTGGATGCCTGCGCTGCACCAGGCGGCAAGGCAGCGCATCTACTTCAGAGTGCTGCCATCGATCTGACGGCGGTCGAGTCTGATGCTGAACGGTGTGCTGCGCTACGCCACGCACTGAATGTTGACCGCTTTCCGGCGGATCGTAATATTCATGTGGTGTGTGCGGATGCTGCAGAAACAAATGCAGCATGGGCAAAGCGTCCGTTTGATGCCATTTTGCTGGATGCGCCCTGCTCCGGTTCAGGTGTGGCCGGACGCCATCCTGATGCTAAATGGTTGCGCCGTAATGATGATGTATTTGCGCTTGCGCGGAGCCAGAAGCGTTTACTCAAAGCACTTTGGCCGTTGCTTAAACCGGGTGGCCGTTTGCTTTACGGTACCTGCTCGGTTTTTGCGCTGGAGAACCAGACGCAGATCAGCAATTTTTTAGGCCAGCATCCCGATGCGCGGCTCGAGTCGCAAATATCGTTGTTGCCCGATGCCCGCCATGATGGATTCTTTTACGCCCTCTTGAGCAAGGTGCCGGCATGAGACCTGTCTACCGTTTCTTTACGAAATGGTGCTTGTTAAGCATGGTGGGAATTTTGTTCTGTCTGCAGAGCCAGCTGGCGCAGGCTGGCGCAGACGTCAAGCAGGTGACGCTGACGCAATCGGAAGAAGTGGTCAGCCTAAACGGAAACTTCGCTTTGCAGTTATCGCCATCGCTCACCGATGCGGTAAATCATGGCATTCCCCTGGTGTTTCAGATCCAGGGTGAGATCCGACGCCCGCGTTGGTATTGGGTAGACGAGGCCATTTACAGCGCCAATACCGATCGACGGCTGACCTATAACGCCCTGGTGCGCAATTACCGTGTTACCGAAGGCCAGGAAGGTCGAAACTTCCTAAACTTTGAAGATGCGTTGAAATACGTTGCGCGCCCAGTTAGCTGGGCCATTCCCGCCGGTCGCGTTCGCTCGGGTGAGCAGATTGATGTGGCCGTACGCTTCCGCCTGGATCCTGCATTTTTGCCCAAGCCTTTTCAGGTTGTTTCGTTCGGTGATCGGGATTGGCGGCTGGATAGCGATTGGCGTCACTTCCGTTTGACGGTGCCAGCCGTTACTGGGGGTAAATGATGCGTCTAGCCATGTTCATCATGACCCTGGTATCGGTCGCGTTACTGTTTCTGCTAACGCAGGCATCGTCCAATACCGATTTTTTTGCACGCCATTATTCCTGGTTGGTCGGACTCAATGTACTGCTGGGCTTGGCCATGCTGTTAATGATTGGCCTACAGCTTTTCCGTTTATGGCGGGATCATCGTCACCAGATTTTTGGGGCACGCCTTAAATTCCGGTTGATGCTCATGCTTTCAATTATGGCCTTGGTGCCTGGTGCGCTGATTTATGCCGTATCCGTTCAGTTTGTAACGAGAAGCATTGAAAGCTGGTTTGATGTGCGTGTTGAGCAGGCGCTGGAGGCTGGTCTCAATCTGGGGCGTGATGCACTCGAAGGGGTGACCATCGGATTGGTCAGCACCACACGCGACGCGGCTGTAGCTATTGCCCAGCGAGATGCATCCCAGGCGCCGGCTGTTCTGGCTAAGCTCAAGCAGGTTACCGGCGCGCAGGCGACCGCATTGTTTCAGGTCACGGGTAATCGCATCGATCTATTGGGTACGACGCAGGCCCGTGGCGAAGCCCCTGTTTTGCCCTTGCCCGCCCAGGTTGCGGAAGCGCGTAAGAACGGTGCCTTCAGCGTAATCGAGGCCGATAGCACCGGGTTGCCCATATTGCGTGCATTGGTGTTGTTACCAACGGCATCAGCACCACATACCGCGAATCGTTTTCTGGAAGTTGTCGTGCCTGTGCCGGCTAAGTTAGCGGCAGACTCAGAGGCCGTGCAGTCGGTATATCGCGAATATCGTGAGCTGGAATTGGCACGAGAAGGACTCACCCGGCTTTATGCAATTACGCTGACGCTAACGTTGTTGTTGGCGCTGGCAGCGGCTTTTTCGGCGGCATTCATTCTGGCACGCCGTTTTACGGCGCCGCTCACCATTCTGGCTGAAGGCACCCAGGCTGTTGCCGCGGGCGACTTTTCTCCGAAACAGACGGTTGTCAGCAATGACGAGTTGGGCATTCTGACGCAATCCTTTAACCGCATGACTTTTCAGCTGCGTGAGGCGCACACCGAGACAGAGCGGCACCGATCAGACTTGGAGCGTGCCCGTGCCTATCTGCAGGAAGTGCTCGATAACCTGTCGGCTGGGGTGCTGGCTTTTGATCGACGCTTTGTATTGAAGGCTGTGAATGGGGCGGCGAAAACATTGCTGGCGGAGGATTGGGTTGGGCTGCTCTCTGAGCCACTCGAAGCATGGCCACGGCAGGAGCACCTGGCCCGCACAATTCGTGATGGCTTTGCCAAGCATGGCGAGGCATCATGGCAGCTTGAAGTTGAACATGCCATGCCGAATGGTCGTAAGCTGCAATTAATGGTGCATGGTTCGGAGTTGCCCGAACAATCGGGTGGTGGCTATGTGGTTGTGTTTGATGACATCACCGAATTGATTGCTGCACAACGGGCAACCGCTTGGGGTGAAGTAGCACGCCGTCTTGCCCACGAGATCAAGAATCCGCTCACACCGATACAGTTGGCCGCCGAGCGATTGGAGCATAAGCTCACCAAACACCTGGCTGATGCCGATGCCGATATGTTGCAGCGTTCAACGCGCACTATTGTTAATCAGGTGCAGGCCATGAAGCATATGGTTGATAGTTTCCGCGACTATGCACGCTTGCCGCCCGCTAATCTGATGGCGCTTGATCTCAACGAATTGCTGTCCGATATGCTCGTGTTGTATGAAAGCTCCAAAACGCCGATTACGGCAGAGCTTGCGGCAGAACTACCCCGGATCAAAGGCGACCCGACACAGCTTCGTCAGATTATTCATAATCTGATTCGCAACGCGCAGGATGCAACGGAAGGTCTGCCGGGTGCAGTGATTGATGTGCAGACCAGTCTGCACGGCAAGCAGGTGAGCTTGGTGATTGCCGATAGCGGTGCGGGCTTTCCGCCAGAAATCATGGCCAATGCATTCGAGCCTTACGTGACGACAAAGCCCAAGGGCACAGGCCTTGGGCTGCCGATCGTCAAAAAAATTATCGAAGAGCACGGCGGCAAAATCTCGCTGGCGAATCGCGACGGCGGTGGTGCGGAAATTCGCATCCGTTTGCTGGTTGCCGATGACACAGAAGTTTTAATTCAAGAACCACAGAAGTCGGTAGGAGCCTGATATGGCAGAAATACTGGTAGTAGATGACGAAGTCGGTATCCGGGAATTGCTTTCCGAGATTCTGGCGGATGAAGGCCACAGTGTGATGCTGGCCGAGAACGCGACCCGGGCACGGGAGCTGCGTGTGAGCCGGCGACCGGACCTGGTGTTGCTCGATATCTGGATGCCAGATGCAGACGGGATATCGCTACTGAAGGAGTGGTCAGCCGGCGGATTGCTAACCATGCCGGTCGTCATGATGTCGGGGCACGGCACGATCGATACTGCCGTAGAAGCCACCCGCATCGGTGCCGTCGACTTTCTGGAAAAGCCGATTGCACTGCAAAAGCTGCTGGCTACCGTTAAGAAATGCCTGAAGCCGGATGCGTCAGCAACCCGACAGCACTATGCGGTTGACTCGTTGTTACAGATTGGGTTGCTCAAGAAATTCGGGCAACGCATTGCGCAATCCGCCAAGCATTCGCCGATTCTGTTTTTGCGTGGTGCGCAGGGCCTGATTGCCGAGGTGGGCGCACGCAGCCTGCTGCAACCGCATGCCCCCTGGCTTAATCTTTCCCAGGAAAGTCGCGCCATCACGCAGGAAATGCTGGAACAGCATGCGGGCGGTGTTTTCTTCCTCCCAGAGTTGCATGGCGCCGGACGCATGGCCCAGATGAACCTGAGCTTTGTATTGGATCGCCTGTCTAAATATCGCCTCACTCTAGTCGTCGCCAGTAGCGTTTCCTCTGAGGCCATTATTGAAAGCGGTGTCGATGCCGCGCTCGTTAATCGTTTGAGCGATGTCTGGGTGGGCTTGCCAGCCATTGCCGAATCGGCAAACGATTTGCCCGAACTGTTGCCAGCATTGCTGACCCTGCTTTGTGAACAGGGTAATGTACCCCACCGCAATATGGCGCCCGATGCTTTGAATGTGCTGCGCCAGAAAAACTGGAATGGCGCAGATGGCGGGTGGGGATCGTTGCTCGGCGCCCTGAAAAACCTGGCGCTCAATGCATTGGATGAAACGATCAGTCGCCAGGATGTCGATGCACTGCTGCAATCCGTTGCCGAGCCTGCTGCAGAAAAACCGGCCGATGAGACAGATGGCTCTCTCGGACAGTTTTATGAAATGCCGCTAAAAGAAGCGCGTGATGCTTTTGAACGCCTCTATCTCACGCATCATATTTCCCGGAGTAGTGGGAACATGACGCGTGTCGCTGAGCAAAGCGGCCTGGAGCGAACGCATCTTTATCGCAAGTTCAAACAATTGGGAATCACACTGGAACGGCGCGACAACGCCACCGGTAATTAACGGCACTGTTGGCCATTCTCTCACTATTCGTTCATCAAGATCCTCTGGAGTTATCGTGTCTCGTCCTCGCAACGACCTTTTTCTACGTGCCCTTCTAAAAGAACCCACCGAAACTACACCGGTATGGCTGATGCGCCAGGCTGGCCGTTATCTGCCTGAATATCGAGAAACGCGTAAACGTGCCGGTAGCTTTCTGGGTTTGTGTAAGAACCCGGCTTATGCCTGTGAAGTGACCTTGCAGCCACTGGCGCGCTACGAATTGGATGCGGCAATTCTGTTTTCCGACATTCTCACGGTGCCCGATGCCATGGGGCTGGGACTGTACTTCTCTGAAGGCGAGGGTCCCAAATTTGAGCGCCCATTGCGCGACGAATGGGAAATTCGCAATCTCTGCGTGCCGGATCCGCATGATCAGTTGCGCTACGTGATCGATGCTGTGGCGGAAATCCGCAAAGCCCTTGATAACAGCGTACCGCTTATCGGTTTTTCAGGCAGCCCCTGGACGTTGGCTTGCTACATGGTGGAAGGCGGCGCGTCTGATGATTATGCCCGCATTAAAACCATGCTCTACGATCGCCCGGATTTGTTGCACAAGATTCTAGATGTAACGACCGAGTCGGTGATTCAGTATCTCAACGCCCAGATTGAAGCGGGCGCCCAGGCCGTAATGATTTTTGACTCCTGGGGCGGTACGCTAGCTGAGGCCGCGTTCCATGAATTCTCGCTGAATTACATGAAGCGGATTGTTGCTGCGCTCCATAAGACATGGGACGGTGAACGCATTCCATCCATTGTCTTTACCAAGGGCGGTGGTCTCTGGTTGGAAGCCTTGGCCGATACAGGGGCTGATGGGTTAGGCTTGGATTGGACTATTGATATTGGCAAGGCGCGTGCCCGCGTTGGCGATCGTGTTGCCCTGCAGGGTAATCTGGACCCGACAATCCTGCGGACTGGCCCGGAAGCCGTAGCCCGCGAAGCAGAAAAAGTGCTGCGCAGCTTTGGCGCAGCGAATACTGGCCATGTCTTTAATCTGGGTCATGGCATTAATCAATTTACGCCGCCCGAGAATGTTTCGGTGCTGGTGGACACGGTCCATTCGGTTGGCCGCGCCTTGCGCGCGGGCCTGTAAACCGAGTGCATCGGCAGACCCGAGCAGAAGGCTCTCCTGTGGCCGGTTCTAACCTGTCAAGACGGCTATCTCGGGTCTGTTACCCACAAAGTTATCCACAATGCCAAAACGCCACTTTTTCTTTTGTAAACAGCGTGTTGCGAGATCTGGCAGAGAACTCCGTTAAGAAATATCCGCTAACACGGGGCTAATGGGTGCGCGTGGAAAATCCCCTTGTAAATCAGGCCGTTTCGTGGCGTTTGCGCGTCGCGATTGATGCGCCGCTAGCGGTTAATTTCGACTATCTGGCACCCTCGGACACGACGCCGGATGATGTTGGCTTGCGGGTGGTTGTGCCTTTCGGGTCGGGTCGCCGGGTTGGCATTATTCTGGGCGTGCTTCCGCTAGCTAGAGATACAGCCGACGCCAACGCGCCAGATGCAGAACAGTTAAAACCCGCCGAAAGCATTTTGCGGGATTTGCCACCTATGCCGGCAGATTGGATAAGTCTTTGCCTCTTTGCTGCGAGCTACTATCAGGCGGCACCGGGCGAAGCCCTCATGCAGGCTATTCCCACGGGCTTGCGTAAACCGGATCCAGTTAAGCGCCGCGCACTGAAGGCTGTGACCAAAACCGAGCATGAAACACCGATGCAACCGACGCTGACGGTCGGGCAACGGGCCGTGCTGGATAATTTACTGCCTCGGCTTAACGGCTATTCAGCCAACCTGCTGTTTGGCATCACCGGCTCCGGCAAAACAGAGGTCTACCTGAGACTCATTGAAGCTGTCGTAGCGCAAGGTAAACAGGTTTTAATGCTGGTGCCGGAAATCAACCTCACGCCTTTGCTGGAGGCGCGTGTGGCGCAGCGTTTTCCTGAACTACCGGTGGTCAGCCTACATAGTGAAGTCACCGAGGCGGCTCGAGCCCGGCATTTTGCAGCAGCCCTCACTGGCGAAGCGCGGATCGTTATTGGCACACGGCTGGCCGTCTTTACGCCCATGCCCAAATTAGGTCTCATCATCATCGATGAGGAGCACGACCCGGCCTATAAACAGCTGGAGGGTATGCGCTATCACGCGCGCGATCTGGCGGTGTGGCGCGCACATCAGGCGGCGGTGCCTGTGGTGTTAGGTTCGGCGACACCCTCCCCGGAAAGCTGGGCCAATGTTCAGAGCGGACGTTATCAGAGACTTGATCTGCCTGAGCGCGCTCATGCCGATGCGGTCCTACCGGAAATTACCTTACTTGATACGCGCCGATTGACTCTAGATGAAGGTCTGTCGGCACAGTTGCTTGATGAGCTTGCCCAGGGGTTAGCGGCTAAAGAGCAAAGCCTGCTTTTTATTAACCGACGCGGCTATGCACCGGTACTCACCTGCACCGCTTGCGGCTGGGTCTCCAACTGTCGACGTTGTGCCGCGCATCGTGTTGTGCACAGTCTGGATCGCACCTTGCGATGTCACCATTGTGGCGATACGTCCCCGATTCCTCGGCAATGTCCCGACTGCGGCAATGCCGATCTGCGACCTTTGGGGCGTGGCACGCAGCGGGTAGAAGAGTCGCTGCGTAAGCACTTCCCGCAGGCGCGCATCTTGCGGGTAGACCGTGATGTCGCAACCACGCGTAAGCAGTGGGAAGTGTTGGAAGCGCAGATCCGGTCGCAGGATGTCGATATTCTGGTGGGCACGCAAATGCTGGCCAAGGGCCATGATTTTCCAGCACTGACGCGTGTGGGTGTTGTAGGTGCCGATGCCGGATTATTTGCCGCAGACTGGCGTGCGCCTGAACGTTTGTTTGCGCAGCTCATGCAAGTAGCTGGGCGCGCCGGTCGTGCTGACCGGCCGGGTCGGGTCATTGTGCAGACGGAGCATCCTGATCATGCGTTGTATCAGTGTCTGTTGCGGCATGACACACCGGCGTTTCTGGATCTGGAATTAACGGCACGACAACAAGCGGGCTTTCCACCTTATGCGTCTCAAGCCATCGTTCGTGCGGAAGCGAAGCAGATCGATAACGTCCTCGATTTTCTGCAGCGCATCCGCAGTCTCGTGCCGCAAGAACAACATCCGGAAGTCTTCATTTATGACCCGGTACCGATGCGCATGGTGCGTCTGGCAGGGCGGGAGCGTGCGCAGCTATTGCTAGAATCGCCTAGCCGTATTGCTTTACAGAACTTTTTAAATCAATGGTTGCCGATGCTTAGCGCCGGTCGGGGCATGACGCGTGGTCATGCGCCGGGTGGGGTGCGCTGGGGTGTGGAAGTCGATCCGCTCGAGTGTTAAAACAAGCGCGCTGCCCCGCGCACACCGGAACTATCACCAAAAGCGGGCAACAACAGTTTGGTTTGTAGTGCCGTGCCCGTTGGTAAAAATATATGTGCGGGCAATGCAGTTAAAAGGTCGGCAATGAGCCCCGGTCGCTGTGAGACGCCACCACCGAGCACAATAGCGGCAGGGTCGAAGGCATTAATGATCATGGCTAATGCACGCGCCAGCCGGTGTGTATGCCGATCAAGTGCTTGTTGTGCATTATGGTTGCCTTGAGCCGCTGCGTTAACAAGGGCGGGCACATCTTGTAGGAATGGGTCAGCCGTCTGTCGCTGATAATCGCTCACCAGTCCCGGGCCCGACAGCCATGCTTCAGTGCAGCCCCGCTTGCCGCAATAACAGAGCGGGCCGGGAAGTTCGTCCCGGTGAACAATCGGTAGCGGATTGTGACCCCATTCGCCGGCAAGGCCATTGGGCCCTTGCATTAAATGGCCATTAATGACCCAGCCGCCACCAACGCCTGTGCCGAGAATAACCCCGAATACGGAGGCCGATTCTTTGGCTGCGCCATCGGTGGCCTCTGATAAAGCCAGACAGTCGGCATCGTTGGCCAGTTTGACTGCTCGAGCGAGAAGCGTCTGCAAGTCTGCCTGCAAAGTCTGACCGTTAAGGCAGGTCGAGTTGGCATTACGGATACAGCCATCAAGAGGATTGGCCGAACCGGGGTGGCCAATCCCCACGCCATCGGCAGTCTCAGCCAGTGCTGACTCAGCTTGACTGACGAGTAATTTTATTGCCTGCAGTGTGGCGGGATAATCTCCCTGTGGCGTTGGGGTTCGTTGTCGAAACCGGAAGTTGCCAGTTGGGTCGAGCACGGCCGCTTCAATTTTGGTGCCACCAAGGTCTATGCCAATATGCATGTCAGCTTGCTTGTTGCGCAGGGACGGGTAGGTCGTCTTCAGGTAAGTGGCCGGTATTGTGTTTCCACAATGGATGTAGACACAGCGTCGTGAGCGAGACGAGCGCCCCGATCATAATCACCAACGCAGGTGCCATGGGTAATGAAAAACGCGCGATCAGGAATTCGGTGAGCATGGGGGCAAAGCCACCAAAAACACCCACGGCAAGGCTGTAACCGAAGGAAAGACCTGTAACGCGTACCTTCTTGGGGAGTAGGGTTGCCATGCTTGCGGATAGCGGGCCCAGGAAGAAGCCTTGACCAATAGCAAGTATGAGGCCGCCGGTCATCATGGCAACGACATCGCCCGAACGGAATAAGCTGAATGCAGGCCATGCACCGAGCAACAGAATCAGTACGCCAAGACGACTAATGCGCAGGCGACCAAAGTGATCTCCCAATTGACCACCGACCACCGATAAACCGCTGACCATCAGCAAACCAAACATATTGATTGCTAGCGCAATGGCAGTACTAATGCCGGTTTCCTTCACGATCCAGGGAACGGCATACATGAATCCGACAAAAGAAACGATCCCGGTAACCGTATTGGCGAGTGCGATGGCCATCATGGGCTGCCAGTAATATCGGAAAGCCTCACGCACGGGCGATTTCAAGATCTCGTCTTTGGAAAGGATGTCTTGCGCCAGCGAACGACGTGCTGCAACACCGATACCTGTTAAAAAAATGCTGGCGATGAAAGGGACGCGCCACCCCCAGTCGGCCATCACGGCTTTGCCTAGCGTCGTCGTGCAGAGAAAGCTCACCAGGGTACCAAGCAGTAGACCGCCGAAAGCGCCCATCGGACTGAAGCCACCAACAAAGCCGCGTCGGTTTCGTGGCGCGTGTTCAATCAGGAAAACGATAGATGATGAATATTCGCCACCGACCGAAAGCCCCTGCAACATGCGTAGCACTATGAGTAAGATAGGTGCCCAGAGGCCGATGCTGGCGTAGGTGGGCATCAGACCAATCAGCAAGGTGGGTACGGCGATAAGCAATACAGAAATTTGGAGTGCCGCTTTGCGGCCGATGCGATCACCGATATTGCCAAAAAGGATGCCGCCCACCGGGCGCATGATCATGCCAGTCGCAAAGGCACCATAGCTCGCAAGCAAGGCAGCGACCGGGTCGCTACTGGGGAAGAACTGTGCCGCGAAATAGCCTGCCAGATACGCATAGACGATGAAATCGTAAAACTCGATCGCATTGCCTATGGCGCCCGCCAGCAAGGTTTTACGCATGCTGGCAGTTTGCATATCAGGCTCCGGTTTCTAGTGCTTCAAGCGCACGGTGATAGGAAGGCCAGATTGATTCGAGGTCGTACATGCAAGTATGGAGATTTCGGACGATGCCATCCTTTAAGCCGTAGATCAGCCCATGAATGGATAGTTTTTGTCCGTTTGCCCACGCATCATAGATGACGGTGGATTGGCCCAGATTTAGAACTTGCTCAATCACATTGAGTTCACATAGGCGGTCATGGCGTTCGGATACGGGGGCAGCTTCCAGGATCGCTTGATGCTTTTGCTTCACATCGTGGATGTGACGGAGCCAGTTGTCGACTAAGCCCACCCGCGCGTCATCAAGGACTGCTTTTACGCCGCCGCAGCCATAGTGACCGACGACAAGGATATGTTTAACGCGCAGCACTTGTACGGCGTATTGGACGACGGAGAGACAGTTTAGATCCGTATGAACAACGACGTTGGCAATATTGCGATGAACAAACACCTCACCAGGCTTCAGGCCCATGATCTGGTTGGCAGGTACGCGTGAATCCGAGCAGCCTATCCATAGGTACTCTGGGCTTTGTACCTTGGCGAGCTGGCTAAAAAAGTCCGGGTCTTCGGCTTGTATTTTTTTTGACCAGGTGCGGTTTTGTTCGAATAGGGGGTCTAGGGGGTGCATGACTTTAGGTCTCTGTTTTTATTCAATATCAGGGTATGGCGTATTATAAAGGAGAGAATAGATCGGGTTTGAACCCGTCGGCTAATCAGGAGATGCGTTATGTTGGTTCGGTTTTCATCGCAGGCGACAGCTAATTTATTAATGTTTGATGATGTAGCGCGTGCGCTACTCAAAGTCATACAGAAAGCCCCCTCGCAACGGGGGGTGATCGTCGTAGACGAGATGGCCCCTGCGCTTGTGCGCTTGAATGCACTGACGGAGCAGGAAAAGCGTTTACGGGAAGGTCGCGAGCGCCGTGAGGAATTGCCAATCCCAGAAGTGGGTATTGAACCGCATGAACTGGTGGGTCTATCAATTCGGGCGCAACCGTTTATTAAAATGTTGACGCAGGCGCAGCGAGAGAATAAAGAAATTACCTGGGAAGCACCCAAGGATTTTGCGGCCTAAAAATAACAAAGCCACCTGAAGGTGGCTTTGTTTTGTGTGGCACTTAGAGGTTGGGCGCCAACCAGCGTTGTGCGTCATTCAGCGGCAAACCGCAACGTCTTGCCCAATCTTCCAGCTGATCGGTGCCGATCTTACCTACGGCAAAATAACGTGCAGCTGGATGCGCTAAATAGAAGCCCGAGACCGAAGCGGCTGGCCACATAGCGCAGGACTCGGTGAGCGTCATCCCGGCAAGTTTGGGCACATCCAGCAGATCAAAAAGACTGCGTTTGGCCAGGTGATCCGGACAAGCCGGATAGCCTGGTGCCGGGCGGATGCCTTGATAAGCTTCCTTGATCAGTGCGGCGTTATCCAGCATTTCGTCCGCTGCATAACCCCAGTGCTTCATACGTACTTCGCGGTGCAACCATTCGGCGAAGGCTTCGGCCAGGCGATCAGCCAGAGATTTGAGCATAATCGAGCGGTAATCGTCGTGGGCGGCTTCAAAGCGCTTCAGCTGCGCTTCAATACCTTCGCCGCACGATACGGCAAAGCCACCAATCCAATCCGGTGTGGTGCCCGATGGTTTTTTCTCGGCAATAAAGTCGGCCAGACACCAGTTGGGTTTGCCGGCCGGACGTTCCTGCTGTTGACGCAGGTTGTGCCAGATCATGCCAGTATGCTGACGTGCGTCATCGGTATAAATTTCGATGTCATCACCCACCCGGTTGGCCGGGAAGAGACCAAACACACCGCGTGCTTTTAGCCATTGCTCGTCAACTAGCTGTTTAAGCATTTCCTGGGCATCGGCATAAACCTGGCGTGCTGTTTCGCCAACCACCTTGTCATCCAGAATCGCAGGGAACGAACCCGTAAGATCCCAGGTCTGGAAAAACGGGCTCCAGTCGATGTAGGGTACAAGCGCTGCCAGGTCCGGTTCAACTACCTGAACACCGGTTTGTTGAGGCGCGACCGGCTGATAATCGGCGTATTCACCCCGGAATGCATTAAAGGCATTAGCGCGGGCGGCTTCAGCAGAAACCAGCGTGACCCCTTTCTTGTTGGCATGCTGTTGGCGGACTTTTTCGTAATCGGCAGCGATCTCGTCTTTATAGGCTTGTACTTTCGCGGGGTCGGAAGACAGCAGATTCGAGACCACCCCCACCGCACGCGAGGCATCAGGGACATACACCACCGGGTGTGCATAGTTCGGCGCAATTTTGATGGCAGTGTGCGCACGACTGGTGGTAGCGCCACCAATCATCAGCGGCACTTCAAAACCCTGGCGCGTCATTTCATTAGCAATGTGCGTCATCTCTTCCAGCGAAGGTGTGATTAAGCCGGAGAGGCCGATCACCTGCGCGTTGTGTTCACGCGCTGCTTTCAGAATCTGTTCGCAGGGGACCATCACACCGAGGTCAACGACTTCGTAGCCGTTACAACCCAGCACGACGGCAACAATATTCTTGCCGATGTCGTGTACATCACCCTTAACGGTGGCGATGATCAGTTTGCCTTTGGCAGCGGCGCCTGTGCGGGCCTTTTCTTCTTCGATAAAGGGAACCAGATGCGCAACGGCCTGCTTCATAACGCGTGCCGATTTTACGACCTGCGGCAGGAACATTTTGCCGGCGCCGAACAGATCGCCAACGGTGTTCATGCCAGACATCAATGGTCCTTCGATCACGGCCAGAGGTGGTTCGCCGGCTGCGGCTAGCGCAGCGCGACATTCTTCGGTATCGGCGACCACGTAGTCGGTAATACCCTTTACCATGGCATGGCTCAGACGTTCTGCGACGGGCCAGCTGCGCCAGGCCAGATCTTCGACACGTTCTTTGGCGGTGCCTTTTACGTTCTGTGCAATTTCGACGAGCGCCTCACCAGCGCCCGGGTGCTTGTTCAGCACCACGTCTTCAACCTTGGCGCGCAGTTCGGCTTCTAGTTGATCGAAGACGCCGAGCTGACCGGCGTTGACGATGCCCATGGTCATGCCCGCCTGGATGGCGTGGTAGAGGAATACCGTGTGAATCGCTTCGCGAACCGGGTCATTGCCACGGAAAGAGAACGACACGTTAGAAACGCCACCGGAAATGCTGGCGTGTGGCAGATGTGCCTTGATCCAGCGGACGGCTTCGATAAAGTCGACAGCGTAACCATCGTGTTCGGCGATACCGGTGGCGATGGCAAAGATGTTCGGGTCGAAGATGATGTCTTCCGGTGGGAAGCCATTGGCAACCAGCAGCTTGTAGGCGCGTTCGCAGATTTCCACTTTGCGCTGGAAGGTATCTGCCTGACCCTTTTCATCAAAGGCCATGACAATGACTGCCGCGCCGTACTGGCGAGCGAGACGTGCCTGACGCAGGAATTCGGCTTCGCCTTCCTTCATCGAGATCGAGTTAACAATGCCCTTGCCCTGAATGCACTTGAGACCAGCTTCAATGACAGACCACTTCGACGAGTCGATCATGATCGGCACACGGGAGATGTCCGGTTCTGAAGCGATGAGCTGCAGGAAGCGCACCATGGCAGCTTCCGAATCGAGCATTGCTTCATCCATATTGATGTCGATGACCTGGGCGCCGTTTTCAACCTGCTGGCGGGCGACGGCCAGCGCATCGTCGAAGCGGCTTTCCAGAATCATCTTGGCAAAAGCCCGCGAGCCGGTCACGTTGGTGCGTTCACCGACGTTGACAAAGAAAGACTCGGGGCCGATCTCGCAAGGCTCAAGGCCGGAGAGACGCAGACGGTGGGGTACGTCAGCCGGTTGGCGTGGCTTGACATCAGCAACGGCGTTGGCAATCGCACGGATGTGATCCGGTGTGGTGCCGCAACAGCCGCCGACGATATTGACCAGGCCATGCACCGCCCACTCGCGGATATCTTCCGCCAGCATTTCCGGTGTTTCGTCGTAACCACCGAATGCATTGGGCAGGCCGGCGTTCGGGTGGGCAGAAATATAAGTTGGGCAGATGCGCGACAGCGTTTCAACGTGTGGGCGCAGTTCTTTGGCACCGAGCGCACAGTTCAGACCCATGGAAATCGGTCGGGCGTGTGCCAGAGAAATCCAGAAGGCTTCTGCAGTCTGGCCAGAAAGCGTACGACCCGAGGCATCGGTAATGGTGCCGGAGATCATCACGGGCCAGCGGCGACCACGGTCGATAAAGACTTGTTCGACGGCAACCACGGCTGCTTTGGCATTCAGCGTATCAAAGACGGTTTCGATCAGCAGGATGTCAGCGCCGCCATCGATCAGGCCGTTGGCTGCTTCTTTGTAGTTGGTGACCAGTTCGTCAAAAGTGACGTTGCGCGCGCCCGGATCATTCACATCCGGTGAGATTGATGCGGTACGTGATGTCGGGCCGATAACACCGGCCACCAGGCGTGGCTTGGCCGGGTTCTGGGCGGTGTATTTGTCACAGGCGGCACGCGCGAGCGCTGCGCCAGCGACGTTGAGCTCGTAAACGATCTCTTCCAGTTTGTAGTCCGACTGGGAAAGACGCGTGGCGTTGAAGGTGTTGGTTTCAATGATGTCAGCACCAGCTGCCAGATATTGCTCATGGATGCCCTGAATAATTTCGGGGCGTGTCAGCAGCAGGAGATCGTTGTTGCCCTTCAGATCGTGCGCATGTTTGGCAAAGCGCTCACCGCGGAAATCGGCTTCCGTCAGGCTGTGGCGTTGAATCATGGTGCCCATGGCGCCATCGAGCACAAGGACGCGTTCTTTCAGGTGGGAAAGAATCTCTTCGGTACGATCGGGTTGTGGTGCGTTCATAGCTGTCATCTTCAAAAAACAAAACCCGCCGGTCAGCGGAGCTGCAAGCGGCGGGTGTTCGGCATCCCATCGCTTTAGCAGTATTTATTAACGCGCCCGCAAGCTGAGGAGCTCAAATCGGCGCGTGGCATGAATCCAAGCCGTGACAATACGGGTCTGGGAGCGCTACGTCAAGTAAATCAATGGGTTGGCGAATACAAAAACTGTATGGTTAAAATGTAAAGCATATGACGCGCGCCTGGTACCTCGTACAAAGCAAACCCCGTAATGAAGCACGGGCGTTGGAGAACCTTGTCCGCCAGGGCTATGAGACGTATTTGCCGTTAATGGAAGTCGAGCGTTTGCAGCGTGGCAAGCTCTTGAAGAAGATGGAACCACTGTTTCCCCGGTATCTGTTTTTACATCTGGAAGAAGGCAACGATAACTGGGGCCCCATTCGTTCGACTATGGGGGTGGCCGGGCTTGTGCGCTTCGGCCAAGCTTATGCAGTGGTATCCGAAGAGGTGGTGGCGGCTGTTCGGGAGCGAACGCAAGATATCAAGAAATCACTCTTTGAATCTGGTGATAGCGTTCGTGTGGTCAGCGGCCCTTTGCTCGGCCTGGAAGGCGTTTTCGAGATTACAGATGGGGAGCAGCGCAGCTTCGTGTTGCTCGAGTTCATGCAGAAGCAACAACGCGTCTCCGTCTCCACTGCAGATCTGCGAGCAGCGCTTTAATCCTGGCTTGCCTCAGGCCGGTTGCGCAAAAAAGCTTTTCGTCAGCGCAACCCAGTAAGAAATACCCAAGGCCGTAATGTCGTCATTGAAGTCATAGTGCGGGTTGTGCAGCGTGCAGCCGCCCTCACCAGGACCATTGCCCAACCAGACATAACAGCCTGGTTTTTCTAGCAGCATGTAGGCAAAGTCTTCAGCACCCATCGACGGTAATTCACTCTTGATGACATTTTCGTTACCGATGAGTTGGGCAGCAATGTTCTGGCAGAAGTGGGCTTCGGGTGCGCTATTCACCGTGGGCGGATAACGGTGCTCGTAACGCACTTCAATCTTGGCGCCATAGGTGGCCGCAATACCATTACAGATTTCCTGAATCCGGCGCTCGACCAGTTGTTGCACCTCAGCCTTAAAGGTGCGGATCGTGCCACGTAAAACAGCATCCTCAGGAATCACATTCCAAGCATCACCGGCATGAAACTGGGTGACTGAAATTACACCAGCGTCGCATGGGTGCAGGTTGCGCGAAATCACGCTTTGCAGGGCTTGAATGACCTGTGTGCCTACCAGAATTGTGTCGACACCCTGGTGGGGCATGGCGGCGTGGCAGCCATGCCCGCGAATTAGAATCTCCAAACCGCAGGTGCCAGCCATGACAGGGCCGGGCATGATGGCCATCTGCCCAACCGGCAGGCCGGGCCAATTGTGTAGACCAAAAACCGCATCGACCGGAAACTGATTAAACAGACCCTGTTCGATCATGACTTTGGCGCCACCTTCGCCTTCTTCGGCGGGCTGGAAAATGAGCACAGCGGTGCCGTCGAAATCGCGGTGTTCGGAAAGATAGCGGGCGGCACCTAACAGCATGGCGGTATGGCCATCATGCCCGCACGCGTGCATTTTTCCCTGATGGCGGGAGCGGTGTTCAAAAGTGTTGAGCTCTGGCATAGGCAGCGCATCCATGTCGGCACGTAGACCGATCATGCGCGGACTATTGCCACCGGTGCCTTTGATGACGCCGACGACACCGGTGCCCGCTAGGCCGCGGTGGACTTCAATCCCATAGCTTTCAAGGGCCTGGGCAACCACATCGGCTGTCCGGCTTTCTTCGAAAGCCAGCTCGGGATGGGCGTGGATATCACGGCGAATGGCTGTGATGTCTGCGAGAAAAGGCAGGTCGAGCAGTTTCATGGTGCACCTGAGGCAGCGCCTCTGTGTTGAACATCGTGTCACCATTATGGCGCATTCCCCAGCTATACTGAACCCATATGGAACTTGTCGTCATCAGTGGCCTTTCTGGCTCCGGCAAATCGATCGCCCTCGCTGTACTGGAGGACGCCGGGTATTACTGCGTTGATAATCTGCCAGCCGATATGTTGCCGGTACTGGTTGGGCATTTGCGCCGCGATGGCTATACACGCATTGGTGTTGCCGTTGATGTGCGTAGCGGACCATCGCTAGAGGCATTGCCAAAGGCGCTGGAAGACTTGCGCCGTGATGCACAGGTGAGCGTGCTTTTTCTGGATGCGAGTGATGAAACATTATTACAACGCTTTTCCGAGACGCGCCGCGCCCATCCACTTACTAGCGAAACAATGACGCTGGCTGAAGCCTTGCGCCATGAGCGTGCACTGCTTGAGCCAGTGGCGGAGATGGGGCACCGGCTGGATAGCAGCCATCTGAAACCTGCCGTATTGCGTGCCTGGATTCGTGACTTTCTCAAAGTGGATAGTCAGGATGGTCTGACCCTGGTCTTTGAATCTTTCGGCTTCAAACATGGTGTGCCGCGCGATGCGGACATCATGTTTGATGTGCGTTGTCTACCTAATCCGCACTACGATCCGCTGTTGCGACCGCTAACAGGAAAGGATGCGCCAGTCGCCGCTTTTCTCGAAGCGCAGCCAGATGCGCTGAAGTTGCGTGCAGATATCGCCCGATTTGTTGCCGACTGGTTGCCCAAATATGGGCATGACAATCGCTCCTATCTGACCGTGGCGATTGGTTGTACGGGTGGGCAGCACCGCTCTGTCTGGATGACCGAGTGGCTGGCCACGCAGTTTGCCAATCGTCCGGACGTTCTGGTTCGCCACCGTGAACTGGTTCCCGAAGCATTCCATCAGAAAACTGCTGCGTCCCGGTGATGCTTTGGTATTGCTCGCCGGTATTGCCGGTTGGGTAATGCTTTCGGTATCGCTGTGGCAGTCTGGTCCTGCGGCTCAGGCGCAAGTACGCCGTGATGGTGTGTTGGTGGCAGCTTATCCGTTGAGTGAAGACCGCACGGTTTCGGTGACTGGTCCCATCGGAATCACGACAATACGGATTGAATCCGGACGTGCCCGCGTGGTGAGTGATCCGGGTCCCCGTCAGTATTGCGTGCGCCAGGGTTGGCTCACACGGCCTGGCGAGATGGCGCTGTGCGCTCCTAATCACATTAGTCTGACCCTAACGGGTGGTCAACCGACTTATGAGTCGATGGCCTACTGATATGTTGCGCCGATTGATCCTGACCCCGGACGATCACCGTATTGCGCGGCTGACGGCCGCCGCCATTGCCATTGCGTTGGTGGAGTCGGCCGTACCCAGCCCGTTGCCGGGGGTTAAGCCCGGCTTGGCGAACATCATTACGCTACTCGTGTTGCTGCGCTACGACTGGACAACAGCCGCCTGGGTAACGCTGCTACGCGTTGTGGCCGTAAGCCTGCTGGTCGGCCAGTTCCTGGCACCGGGCTTTGTGTTGTCGCTGGGCGGCGCTCTGGCCTCGCTGCTGGCGCTATTTGTTGCTCAGCCGCTGGTGCAATGTCAGTCGCGCTGGTTTGGACCGGTGACTTTGTCGATCGTCGCGGCGCTGGCGCATATGCTGACGCAGTTACTGATCGTGCGGGCGTGGTTGGTACCCAGCCCCGGCGTATGGGTATTGGCGCCCGTGTTTTTTGGTGCAGCGCTATTATTTGGATCACTCAACGGGCTAATCGTAGCCTGGCTGATGCAGCCGAAAACCGGTGGCGTAGCCAGCAATGAAAATCTGCCGCACAATAGTCAGCCATGACCGAACTGATTAACCGCCCTGCAGCGACCCCGCAACGCGTTTGCCTGGCCTGGACCGGTGCGTCCGGCCTGCCCTATGGTTTGCGTTTGCTGGACGCCCTGCTGTCGGCGGGTGTTACTGTTGAACTGATCTATTCGCAAGCAGCACAAGTGGTCGCCCAGCAGGAGTTGAATTTACGCCTGCCGTCATCGCCGGATGAAGCGTTGCAATTGCTGCAGCAGCAGTTTCCGAATCGTCCGGGCAAATTACTGGTTTACGGACGTGATGCCTGGTTTTCGCCAGTGGCATCCGGCTCTAATCCACCGGACGCCATGGTGGTTTGTCCCTGCTCGATGGGCACGCTGGCCAGCATTGCTGCCGGCCTGGCGGATAACCTGATTGAGCGGGCGGCGGATGTGGTGATCAAGGAGCGTCGCTCACTGATTCTCGTGCCGCGCGAAACACCCTTTTCGGTGATTCATCTGGAAAACATGTTGCGTCTGGCACGTGCTGGTGCAGTGATTGTGCCGCCTTCACCGGGCTTTTACGAGCACCCGCAAAGCGTGGCTGATCTGGTGGATTTTGTGGTGGCGCGCATCCTGGATCAATTGCGCGTACCGCATACCCTGGGTAAACGCTGGGGCGGTGCGGTTTAAACCTTAATCTTCTGCTGCCTCGGCAACGAGAAGTTTGCGCCAGGGCGTTGGCAACGCCAGGTCTTCGGCGGCGGCCAGCGGATAGGCATCAAGCTCCCGGTGCCGGTTTAAAGCGATAGGTTCCGTTGTGCTTTTAATCAGATAACGCGCTACTTCGGCCTGTAGCTCGAAGTGCGTGAATTTGTGGCGAATTGTTTTGCTGCCCAGGGCGATAGCACTTGCGGGCAATTTCACACTGTCGGCATCAGGTAGGCTGAGCAGCCCACCCCAGATGCCACAGGCCTGCCGGCGCTCTAACCACACATGATCGGCATCACGGATTAACCAGACTCTGCTGGTGCGTACAGGCAGACTGGCTTTTGCTTTACGGTGGGGTAGTTCACTGACGCGATTTGTCTGCTGCGCATGGCAGAAACCGGCCATCGGACAGGTATCGCAGCGCGCCTTCGTCCGCGTACAGCAGGTGGCGCCTAGATCCATCAGGCCCTGTGTGTAGGCTTCAATATCTTTTTTAGGCAGAAGCGATTCGGCCAGCGACCATAACTGTTTATCAACCGCCGACGTGGTGGGCACGCCTTCGATACCGAAGATTCGGCAGAATACCCGTTTGACATTACCGTCCAGAATGGCGGCGCGTTGTCCGAAGGCAAAGGCGCTGATGGCGGCAGCCGTGGAGCGCCCGATGCCGGGCAACGCCGCCAGAAGCGCAGGATCGTCGGGAAACTTGCCTTGATACGCCGTGGTGATTGCAATGGCACATGCATGCAGGTTGCGGGCGCGGGCGTAATAGCCTAGCCCGGCCCAGAGCGTTAGCACATCATTGATGTCTGCTTTGGCCAGGGCTTTAACCGTTGGAAATCGCTCAAGAAAGCGGGCGTAATAGGGAATCACCGTTTGCACCTGCGTCTGCTGCAGCATGATTTCCGATAGCCAGATGCGATACGGGTCGGTGGTCTGCTGCCAGGGCAGGTCGTGCCGGCCATGCTTCTTCTGCCAGCGCACCAGGGCTGCTGTGAATTTAGTCAGCGCGGGCGTATTGGCGGTGATCGCATTAAGATCGGTTTGTGCGGTAGCAGTCTTGCGCATGGAAGATTTGGTCGGCAACGTCAGGGTGAGCGGTATAATCTGCGCCCATCCTAACGCATTGCACATCAAACCGGCATGACCCGAACCACGCGGTCTCCAGAGACTGAAAATCCCGAACCTTTTCCTTTCGAGCAAGCTGGCTCGACGGGGGATGTACAACGTGATCTGCGCGTGGCGCTCGGCCGTTTTCCGACAGGGGTTGCCGTTATTACTGCGCTGGACGCCGACGGCCTGGCCATTGGTCTGACCGTGAGCTCTTTTAATACCGTGTCGCTGGATCCCGCGTTAGTGGTGTGGAGTTTGCAGTTGAGCTCGCGCCATGTGCCGACGTTTGAAACGACCAAGGGCTACGCGATCAATATTCTGTCGCAGGCACAGGCCGAGGTGTCTAATCTGTTCGCCTCGTCACTGGATAATGCCTTTGATGCGGTAGCCTGGGCGCCCGGTTTGGGCGGTGTGCCGCTGCTTGCCGGTTGTTGTGCCTGGTTCGAAGTGGATAACTTCCAGCAGCTCGACGGCGGTGACCACCGGCTGTATCTGGGCAAGGTGCGTCGTTTTGCGGCGGATCCGTCACCCGTGCCGCTGGTCTTCCATGATGGCGATTACGCGTCGCTGAATAAATAGATCATGGCAAACCACCAGAAGCCGAGATTGTTTCTGGTGCTTGGGGATCAGTTGCACCCCGACCCACATCCTCTGCTGGCGCAAGCAACCGCTAACGATTTTGTCTTGATGGCGGAGGTGCCGGAAGAGTCCACGCACGTCTGGAGTCATAAAGCGCGTTCTGCACTGTTCTTTGCAGCGATGCGGCACTTCGCGGCGCATCAAGCGTCTATGGGGCAGGCCATTGATTACTGGCGGATAGGGACGCACGATTGCCGCTCATTGGCAGAGGCCGTGTGTCGGTTTGTGGCGCAACACCCCGAAATTTCGGCGCTCTGCCTGCTCGAACCAGGCGCGGTGCGTGTGCTTGAGGCAATGCAGGCCTGTGCCAGGCAGCTGGGCATCCCTCTGGCAGTTTCGCCGGACCCACATTTTCTATGCGCCCTGGATGACTTTAATCAATGGGCAGCCGCTAGCGACAAGGCGGGTAGAGACAGTTTGCGCATGGAGTTTTTTTACCGCTGGATGCGTAAACGCACGGGTGTCCTCATGCAGGATGCTCAACCCGTCGGCGGCCAGTGGAATTTTGATGCTGAAAACCGCAATGGCTTTGGCGCTGCTGGCCCACCGCCGGTTCCTACACCCAGACGCTTTCTACCCGATGCGCTAACGCAGGAAGCCTGTGCCGATGTATCCCGTTATTTGCCGGATCATCCGGGCAGCCTGGCGTCTTTTGGTTGGCCCGTGACGCCACGAGAGGCATTGGACGCGCTGGATGATTTCATAATGCATCGGCTGCCTGAGTTTGGTCGCTGGCAGGATGCGATGTGGCAGGGCGAGGC